>Ga0209358_10002925_pt1 | contig 12794 bp, 14 predicted proteins | sample LauGreFa1BDMLBSN_2_FD_187574 | JGI IMG/M metagenome (GOLD analysis project Ga0209358, IMG submission 187574) | Freshwater lake microbial communities from Lake Michigan, USA - Fa13.BD.MLB.SN (SPAdes) (version 2) | ecosystem: Environmental > Aquatic > Freshwater > Lake | place: Lake Michigan, USA...
TGCGTTCAACTTCGGTGCCTATAAAGAATTTGACGTTTTCATGTTCGGGTCTGTTCATTCAAACTCCACTAAATTGTTCAATGCTTGATTGGCAAGTTTTAGTTGTTGTTTTTTCATGCCCGGATGTACTTTTTTGTTCTTGAATTCTATCGTGTCAAACATAGATCTAGGTACAAAAAATCTATCCATTACACCAGATACTTTGGTATAACTTTTACCAAGGTCATTGCCGTTAAAATCACACATCACATAATCACCTAACCCCATCATAAGATTGATAATATCATTGCAAGTGTACCCAAATCGTTTACAATGTGTATCTCGCAGTTCGACCTGAACCACGGGTTGATACTTAGCAATGGTTTGTGTTGCACCTTCTAATGCAAACAGTTCAGAACCTTCAATATCAATCTTAATAAGATCAACATTTTCAAACCCAAAACTGTCAAGTGTGCGTTGCTCTGCAGTCTGTGTGGGATTGTTGGTAGTTTTGCCATCAAGTAACACAGCATCACCGCGACTGCACTCGTTGGTTTTTTGTTCCATGGTAATAATTCCAGCGACTTTACCTAATGCATATTCAAAAAACTCAATCTCTCCTATCAAGTCAAGACTGGCAAATGTGCCATTGGGGAACTTGAACCAGCCATCTGGACGATCCGGCTGATGTCTTACTTGTTGCAGTTTGCTATCCCAATAACGACCTTGAAGTTTTGCATTTTTTGCAATATCTACATTGAGTTTCATGAGTTCCATACTAGATTGCATGGGTTCAAATGTTTTTACATGTTGGCACCAGGTAGCATATTCAATTGCGTTCATACCAATATTGCCACCAATGTCAATTACTGTTCTTGCAGTAGGTAGCAAACGTCGATTCATTACTAGATTACGAGCCTGGTACGGACCATTTTCTCTTGCCATGCGTTGCTCATAAAGTTTGTCGTTGTTCCAAATCCAGTATTGTCTGCCTATGCGATTAGTGACTAGTTTTTTATTGTTAATGTCAAATAGTTGTGCCATGATTGTTGCCTTATAAAAAATCCTGCATACATATTTAATAGTATACAGGACTGTGAGAGAGAAAGCAAGTGCTATTTGCTCATTTAATCTTCCAAGTGTAGAACTCGCGGCACAATTCAATTGGGTCATTACGAGCAATGATTGCAAGATTTTGATCTGTAAGTTCTGGGTAGTACCTAGAACCCCTCTCGCCCTTGTGGTGTGTTGATTCTGCATCTCTGTGAAAATCCTTACGACAAGACTCAATGTATTTAGAATCAAACCCTGAATGTTGGTCAATACCGTTGAGCAGAGATTGCCATCTGGGATTATGGTGGCGTATGGTTGCAATTTCTTGTCTAGTACAATGAGTTACAATTTTGTAACGATCAGGACCTTCGATACCTGTGTCCATAAGGATGTCTGTGCCCGCTAACCGGTATCTTGAAAAAGGTTGCAGTGAGTTTCCTTTCTTACCACGGTTCTGAGTTTTAGCGTTGCGATCTTCAGATACCTGTATTGCACACGCAAGATGATTCTCAGCGAACCACTTTGCAGTCTCTTTCAAACTACTAAAATCATTGGTTTCTAAAACCCTGCTTCTGACCAAATTACGCAAATCGGCTACTTCGTCGGTATGTTCACACCTAGTAGGGTGTTGATTTTTTTCAGAAAAATGACGAGACCCAAGTTGGGTATCCCCATTCATACGCATAACGTTTAATTGTCTGAGACTAAAAAGATCTATCCCCCAAGCACCGCTGGTCTTACCAAGACCTAGTCCGTTATCTTGAACAGTCGTTCTGATGTTATTGCCTAGGTTAGAATCCAATTCATTGTTACCGTTCCTGTCAGAGGCCAAAGATTTGTCAATTGATTTTAAAGTAAAACCTCCATTGAAATGTTGACGAAACCAAAATAATTCCTCCATTGATTCTACAGTAGAACGCCCAGTATAATCAGATACAATGCGCTCGTCATCAATCAAGAATTGTGCGGTAACGCAGTTACGCAAAAAATGATCAACTTGATCTTCAGGAATACCTTTAGCCACGTTGGCTCCTAAGTTGTTACAATGCACACACTATAACACAAGAACAATTTTGAGTCAATCAAATTGTTAAAATAAAAGTATTATATTTCTGTGCTCAGGTTGTCCAATTTATCATTGTCCAAATCTACTTCGTCGGGCTCTGACTCACTGCCCTCATATTCAAACAATGCGTTGAATTGAGTAGTAGCATTCATGGTCTTCTTGCCCTTGAATCCTCGGGTGCCTACAATTTCCATCCAGTATGTACTGTATTTTTCAACAATAGCTTCAGCTTTTGTTCTTGTTGGTGCAGTAAAAATATCTTCTACAATATCTTTAAAGTAAGCATAGTCTCCCCCACTTCGGCGCATCATAGCAGGATGCTCTCCTGCGTCAAACCGACGATTGGCTTCTTGCACAGCAGTCAAGTGCATCCAAACATTATGGCCCATTAGTAAGGCGTATGAAAAACTGTCCCACGATGTCTTGCCTTCTTTGCCAATCTTATTTAGGTCGCCAGGCTTGTAAATGCAAATGTCCTTCATCTTGAGCATGCTACTGATAGGACTATCTTCCCAGCGTGGTACTATTCCATCGGCAATTATACCTGCACCCCAGGCACGTGTGTCGGTGGCGTACTTTTTGTCATCGGCTGTGGGAGCCATGCGATATGACCACTTTGAATCATGTTCAAATACATTTTCGTAGTACACCTGTCCGTTGGCTGTGGCAAGGAATGGGCTGGCACAATCAAAACTAATAGTAAAAGACGGATTAACATATTTTCTAACTGCCCGTTGGATCACAGTGAGTAGCACAGCCCATTCTAATTTGCTAGTGCCCAAGAAGTGCATCCAATCGTGCTTGCCCTCTTGCAACAAATTATCATATCGCAGGGCCACAATGCGTTTGAGCACTAAGTGAACGTCACACATGTTCTGTCCGCCCATAGCCCATCCATTGAAATGTGTGTCTGGATACTTTGCAGGGTCGCAATAATCTTTCATCATTTGATACCATTCCTCTGCATGAGTATGATTGCCACCTTGCAACACATTCAAGAATTTAGCACCGCCGTTTGCAACACCTCGACGATGCTTCATAAAATATTCGTTGTTGTAGTGTGTTGCTTTAACTGCATCATCTAGTGTTTTGATACCAGACTTCCAGCCATTCTTTTCATTGATAACAAAACTTGGAATATCAAGGGTCATAGCATAATCTGCTATACCATCTAACCAAGCTAGAGCTTGCTCTCGTTTGAGTTGTGCTTTAGGACAACCCGAGTTGGCTCTCCAATCACCATCCCATATACCTTTTGCAATTTGAAACCCACCCGAGTCGCCAAGAATGATCGATCCTGGCTCACGATTCCGGACCATGTCCTCTGACCAGTCTTGTTTGGAGAGATCGAGGTTAGCATGTCCTCCAGACGCAAGTGACCAACGATAAGGGAATAAAGCCTTGGTGGAGTTGAGCCAATTAAGCTGTTCCATATCCGTAAGACCCTGCGGAAATCGTGCGGGATCCACATAGTTCTCATTTCTTTGCTTGCCAATAAACGTGGAATAGAATCCGCTGATAGCCGGAAGGAATACAGCATAGTCCAATTGCTTGGCTGTTAAGTTATCTTGAGTCAATTCGACCCCACTTGATTTTGAGCCAGATTCGTTCATGTATGTAATAATCAATACTAAGCAAGACATGCAATGCTGTGGCAAATCCAGTTGCATTGCCAATATCACCAGTGAACATGTAAGTCCATAGTATGGTAAACAGCCAGGCAGTAATCCTGTATGTTACCATTCTAGTGATTGTTCTTTTTTGTGTTTCCATCACTTGCTTTGTGCAGGCAGAATGTAGTTGTAAACAGCAATGCCTGAATCCACTGTGATCTTGGCAGCACCGTCATCACTAATGCGAATGGTTTTGTCACCTGTGAGTGCCAGAATGCTCATGACTTGCTGAGCAGGCCAAGACCAAGCACGTTTCAACTGCCCATTAACACCTGGATGGAACACAAAGTTACCAGCGTGTGTTGAGTGATCACCGAAGAAAAACTTCAAGTCGCCGTTTTCAGTCTTGGCCTGGAAGTGTGGTTCCTCGGCATTGGCCTGTGCTTGCATGCGCAGGCGCTGAATAGCAGCCACAGTGGGCTCAAATTCAATGTGCCAGTTTACACCTTTGAACTTGGGGGTCTTGAGCTTTTCAGTCACAATAGCTTCAGCCATAAAACGATAGTTGTTTTTAAAGTCGCCAGTGGCATTTTCAAAGTTGATGCCATCTGGCTCACCGCCGGCTCTGCGACTCAAGCTGAGCTTGGCATTTTCTTTGTACTCTTGCAGGTTTAGCAAGATTTTGATCTTGCTCAAGTTTGGCATGCCAAATGTGCCCACAAAGTCTGGATGTGGATTTTTAAATTCACCTTCCACAACCACACTCATGTCTTCAGCAAGGCCTACAATTTGTGTGGCTTTGTCATCGCCTACAATCTTGATCAAGTCAATGCAGCCAAGATCATGTGTGTGTTGTACTAAGTCTAATAGATAATCTCTCATGGTATACTCCTAATGTTTAAGTTTAACAGATGTATTTAGAATTTGCAATTGTTATTGACGATTTATTTTCGCCAAAACTTGCCCCCCGCGCAGACTTTGAATTTCTCCAGGTTTGCGCATTTCAAACCAAGCAATGTCACCTGTTCCGGTGTACTGCTCAATAATTTTATAGCCAAGACTTCTGGCTATTGTTTGTATGCGACTGCCTGGAGTGTAGCACATCCAAGCATTTTCTACAGCACCAACGCCATGCCAACTATCGCATTCATTATAGGTAAAAACCAATGCACCACCAGGGCGTAGTTTTTGATATATCTCTATCAAAAACTTTTCAATCATCTCAATGGGTTTCCAGTTAAAATAATTGTAGGCAAATACCAGGCCAAATTGATTGACAGGCAGTGCAGTAAAAATTTCTGTGTCTTTCCAGTCGTTAATTACGTATGGTCTCAATCTGTTTTGATATTCTTTGGTAAACGGAGCCATAGCAACATCAATCAATTCGCGATTGTGATCCACAAGATATAAAGGATCCATTGGCACCATGTCTTCCACTAGCATTTCTTGTCGAGCGCCAATGAACATTCCAGGCAGCCGCCAGTCGGTATAATTTTTTATTGTGTTGCGTAGACTTTCACGATCATTAAACTCAATAGGTAGTTTTCGATTGATCAAGTGCTCTACAGTTTCAAAACACATTTCTTGTTCGTATCGCTTCCAACTTTCTGCATAGTATTCGGGCTCTAGACGATCAATGTCGTTTCTTAACTGTTGCTTTAGAGTTTGAAGTGATTGGTCAAATTTTGAAATAGAATGTCTAACATCTAGCAAGCGCTCATCTAATTCTGCGGTCGTTGAATGGTACTGTACGTCACGACTTTTAACAGCATGTAATATATCGTCCAACTTGTCAGTAATATTACCATAGGCAGGATCCATGTCGGGACGTTCCAGCCAATTTAAGTATGCAACAATTTGGCTCAGTTTCATTCGAAAGAAAATAATGATGTAAAAGTGTTTTCTGTGTTGGTAGCTGATGCAAGATCCCATTCCAACACACCCAGTAAGTTGTCAACCTTTTGATCCACAACAGTTGCTTCCATTAGTCCATCGTCAAACGGCAGTTCAGTAAACCATGCAGGCAATCTCTGTTCATCTGTAGGATAGCCAATTGACGTCCAGCCGAGTGCATTTGACTTGAGTTTGCACACAATGGTTTTCATACCATCAACAATCTGCATTGAGTAGTTGTCCGAATTCATTCGGCGCATTTGATTCCAGTTCATTGCGGCACGAACGTGTCCTGGCATGTTTGCTTTGCCTAGGCGTGCTTCTTCTGCCGCATACTTGGTCAAGTTGTTCACACGCTTGGGTGACCCTTTCTCCCAGCCTGGCCGCTCTTTAAATTCATACTTGAATTCTCTAATGCGTTCAATAATCTCATCTCGTTGTGTACCTGCCAGTACCTTATTTAGAATTTCTAGTAAGAAGTCTTGAATTACTTTGGGAGTATCTGAACGCTTGAGATCCAGGCCCATGGCCTTAGTCTTGCCTATCTTGCCATCCACATCCAGTCGCTTGCCTTCCAAGTCAATGATGTTCACAGCATAACGCTTCTTAGTAATGAACAAACTGCGATCAGCAACCAGTTCACGACCTGCTTTGATCAACGCACCCATGTCTCGGGGACAATGGAACGCCTGTTCCATAAACGCTGGAAAGCTCTCATTCACTTGATCAGCAATTGAGTCGTACAGTTGGATGCAGATTTCTTTTGACCATTCCATACGTCCTTCTGCAACTTCTTTTTCCAGTATGGGCCAAGCAGAAAAATAGCATGAGTCTGTATCACCATAGATGATGGCCTTGCCTGTGTGATCATATTCACCTGTGATGCACTCATTAATGTGAGCATCCATGTGCTTGGCAATTGATCTGCCTGCCAGTGTGGTTGACTGACCAATACGCTTGTCAAAGAAACGGCAGCCTGGATTCAAAATAGCACCATACAAACTGTTCAAGTTAATCTTCTTGACCAACTGACGCTTGTCCCAAAACGCAATCTCTTTGGCATCCTTAGTTTCTTTCTTCTTGGCTTGCAGTTCTTGCCGTTCACGATACCAGCGTTCCAGCAAGCCGGGAATAATGCCTTTCTTCTCGTAAGTAAGAATGGTACCATTGGCAGTGAGGATCCAGGGTTGATTTGAGTCAAAGATCATGTGCCAGATTTCCATGGCTGAGTGGACCGACTCTTCGCCACCTTCCCAGTCAATGGTAATTTCTGTGCCACGTTGCTGTTCCATTACGGCTGTGTATTCTAAACTGGCAAACAAGCCTTCCCATGCAGCCGCAAATGAATCACCTTTGGCCATCTTGTCTTTAATCAAACGGTCAGTCATGGTCTGCCGCAATTGACCTACCACAGTTTCTGGGCCCATGTTCATGGCACGAATAGCAGATGGGTATAGTGAATTGATGTCCACTGATCCAATCCACATGTGCAAGCCCTTTTTAGGATATGCCACATACGCACCTGCGGCCTGTGTGTCATCGTCTGTAAGACGTTGCTTGCGGTTAGGCACAACCATGCCACGCTCGTGTGCTTCGTTAATGATGGCCTGTTCAGTCACTGCCACAGCACCCATTGTGGTTTGTAGCAACACAGTATTGGCATGCGCCAGTTCATTGGCCAGGTCCAAGAAGCGCAGTTTCTTGTCTAACTTGGCAATGATCATGGTGTCTTGGCGGTTGTACTCAATGAACTTTTTAAAGTGCTGGTTGTACAACTGATCCAGTGTGCCTTCAAACTGTGTTTTGCGTTCGCCCAGTTCATATTCGCCAATGGCATCCAAACTGTATGAGTGGCGTTCTTCGTATGTGTACTTGCGATACAACTGCATGTAGTCCATATGCACACGACCAATCAAGTCGTAGGTCTGATTCTCTGCGCCAAAGCGTTCAAACATGCGTTGCTTGGGAAACTGTCCCCATAAACAAAAACGCCTTGTGTCATCCTTGCTGAGTATTCTTGTGGTACGATTTACTGTGTAGGGAATGTCATAGCCTTCTGAGTTCCAGCCTGTTAGCACGTCAGCATCTTCAATCACATCCAAGAACATCTTGATCATGTCTTCTTCACGTTCAAACAAGATGGTGTTTTCAAACTCGGCCACCAGCTCTTGTGCAGTATCCCAACTCAAATGTTTAGGAGGCACAGTCAGTGTGATCATCTGATCCAGCCAATCTAAATATACAGATATAGCAGTGATGGGATTGAACGGATCTGCCACAGGCGAGAACCCACGCTCTTGGTCAAACGCAACTTCAATGTCAAAAAATGCTGTGTGTAATTCAGGAGCATCCTGGTCTTTGTAGTTTTCTTCCAAGCATCTAAAGATAGGGTTGATGTCCGATTCATACAACTGCTTGCCGGACTGGCTGCGAACTTCCTTGCGAAATTCTTTGTTGTTGCGTGATGAAAATCTATTGACCGGCGTGCCGTAGATGCTTTGAAACTTGCCTCTAGGGTCGTCGTAATAGAAGATGTAGTTGGCAGGATACTCTTTGTACTGCCTTACGCCATTGCGGCGTTCTAATACATGAATGCGATCGTGCTCACGATCAAATAGTGCGTCAATATAACTCATTGTTCTCCGTTTGTGGCCGGACTGGCCTTGCTACATGCTCGTAATGTGAGCGACTCATTGTTACTTATACAGATAGTTGAACTAAAGTGTTTTTTAATTTGTTGGGCCATTGCAATCTAAATTTTTGTAATAAATCTCTATTGTGTTGTGCGCGAAGTTCAAACTGTTCTAATTGCTGATCAGTGTATGTCAACTCTCTTAATTGACACAATTGATCTAAAATTTTTATTTGACGTTGGATCTGGTCAGGTTCAACATCATATGCATGATCAATAATGTCGTCCCACACATCAAACCCATACTTTCGCAGCACTTCTACTGATCCCGGCATGCTGTACAATATTATGGGCCGTGGCAATTGCAATGCTCTAAATATTTTTTCACTAAATGCTATAGTATCTGGCCAATCAAAATATGTTTCGATCACAAGACTTATGCAACTATCAACAACAACTTGATCTAAGTCACCTTCAAAATTACAAAAAGGCACACGATCTCGCATGAGATTGTGCTCTGCTTCAAAAATGCTATATCCTTGATTGTAATTGTATTCGTAAAGATCCTGTTTTGAAACAACTCCGGGAGGTAGTTTTCTATAGTCTAACAAAAAACTAATCCAGCCAACATGCAGTAAATTTCTACGAACAAACTGATAAAACCAACTTTGTCTGGTTGTACACGCTCGATTCATAAAACAATTAAACAATCGAACTGGAGGGCGTGAATTGTATTCTGATCGATAACTAAAACTGCCCCAGAATTCAGGATATAGTCCTATGTGTGGCCCATTGACTACATTATCGGTTATCACAGGCCTAGTCAATGTTGCAACGTCGACAGCATCAACTAATTTGACAGGAATACCTTTTTGACAAAATACTGCATAGGTATCTTGCTCAAATGTTCTGCATTGAGACTTGTGCCAAATTTGATCAGTATAAACAACAGTCAAAGAGTTTTACCAACAGTTTCTAAAATAGTTTCTAAAGTTTCGTGATCCTGTTTTTCTTTGCCAAACTCGGCCTTGTGTGCCAGCTTGATGGCCTTCTTGAGAATGGCAGGTTTAATTTCCAACTCTTCGGCCACAGCCTTGATAGTATCAGTCAGCCCACCATTGAGTGCTTCAATCTCATGCAGCACTTGCATGCCTTCGTTGATGATTTGAGTGAGTTTGAGTTTTTGCTCGCCGTTAAATGTCTTGCTCATAGAGCCTCCTAAAAAAGCAAGTATACAGTTTTAGTAGTGGCATGTCAATAACAATTTGCTCACTTTGGGCCGTGGAGTAGCGAATTCCTTAGCCCGGGCAGCAGCCGCCCACTCGGTCCTAAGGCTGAGTTTGGTTAACCACCTGCGGCTTTTATCTTTCTTGACAGGGAATCAATTTCTCTATGCAACTGTTGTGCTTCGTAATCATCTGGCATCATGCGATCAGCATATTGATAACTCATGCCGCCCAATCGTTCAAACCGAGCTTGTTTTGCAGCCAATTGTTGTTTCAATGCCGCAACGTAGCTTGCCCAGTCATCAACTGGTGCTAGGGAATTTTCAAATAAGTCAGCGAGTCTCATATTATCGTTCTTCTATGTAATCTTGACTGAGATCTTGTTTGGGCCGATTACGCTGTCTGTGAGCACGAAACAAATCAACTGCTATACCTGCTTCGTCAGATGTTCGAAATCTGCTGGGCAAGCTACGACCACCATGGCGTATTTCATATCCTAAACTATCATCGCCGTGTATTTCAAATACAGCACCATCATCCAGTTCCATGACTTTGATGGGCTGTTGTGGATTGCCCAATTGGGTATCTATTTTATCTTCAATACCATGCACTGTGCTGGGATCAGTTAGTTCATAATCGTTTTCTTCAATTTCTTCTTCGGCTGCGTGTTTTTCCACAGCGTCTTTGGCTTTGTCTTTGAGTTCACGATCAATTTTGACTTTTTGTTCCAGTTGATCAAGATACTGTGTGAGGTCTTTCTTGACCTTGCTCAACATGTCTTCTTCCACTTCTTGCATGGCTTCTTCTAGCGCGGTCTTGTTGGGTTCAACTGAATCACCAACCAGTTCTTTATGCATGGGATGTTGAGGATCAGTTTTGTTACCTAAAGCCCGGATGCCATGTGGCTTGAACAAGGCAGGCAATTGATGCACTGATTTTTGTTGCGGATTAAGGCCGTGCTTGACACCAGTGGGTGTGAGTTTGCTTTCTACTGCTGTGAGTCGTTGAAGTATGTCTCTAATGTCGTGGCTCATGCTCGTTGGTCTTTCAAGAAACTTCTCAGCATCCAGCCATGCTTTTGTTGAGCATCAATGCGTTCTGCTATAAAATTAGCAATGCCCTGCTGATTTTCACTTTCAGCAACGGCAAAACATCGGTTAAGAAGTTCCAACAGTTGGTCGTTGTTGGCCAACAGTTCTTCAATCATGAGTCGGGCACGCGGTATCTTGGTTTGCCCTTTAATTTCTGACAGTTCAGCAAAACGCTCAAAACTGCCAGGGGAATAGTCGCCTAATGCGCGAATGTATTCAGCGGTTCGGTCTATTGATCCATCATAGACTTCTTCGTACAAGTTTCCAAAAAACTCATGCAATTGAGCAAAGTCTGGGCCTTCCACATTCCAGTGAAACAGCTGGGCTTTGATGCTAAAAGCATACTCAGTTGCCAGGAGAGTTTTTAAAGCGTCCGCTAACATGTTTATTCCTTTTGTATTCCTTAGGCGTGTTCGGTGTAGGATCAGAGCCCGTTACATATTTACCACTCAACATAGATCCACCAGATCTTGATTGCATGCCTAAGGCCGACTCTACTGGTGCTATAGCACCGGCACTCGTGCCGCCTACTGATGCATTTTCCATGATTTCTCGAATTTTCATACTGGTATTTCCAATGTTGTTTGATTTTTGTGTACAGTAGCAGTTCCGCTGGTTACTCGCATGTTTTTTATTCCTAATTTGCTGTGAGTGGGCTCAAGCAGCTCATATTTGATTTCGTATCGCCCCGGGGGTGCTTCGATCGTTATCACTTCTTCCAAATAGTATTCTTTATCATTCCAGATCCAAGATCTCTCTATAAACAGCTCATCATTTACATACAGTCTATAGCGGGTGTCGTTGCCATCCCACCTGCAATAAACATCACACTGAACTTGAATTGATTTGGTCTGCATTAGATATTTAGTAAAATATACAGCTATAAATATCTCAATGTTAAAACTATCAGAAATTCGTCGATTGCACATTGAATTGACCACAAGATGTAATGCTCGCTGTCCCATGTGCATGAGAAACTACAGAGGCTATGAGTACAACTCTGGTTATCCAACATGCGAATTGTCTCTAGCAGATTTCAAGCACATTGTGACTCCTGAACTGTTGGCACAACTAATTCAACCCGAGGCGCCTATTAACGGGTTGATACCAAAAGTATTTGGATTTAGAGGCATTACTTTCAATGGCAATCTTGGAGATTTTGCATCAGCTCGTGATGCTGTGGACATAGTTGAATATGTTGCTGAACACCGAGTTCCAGTGCATATCAACACCAACGGCAGTTTGCGCAATTCTGAATGGTGGAGAAGACTTGCTCTGCCCGACGTCACTGTGGGATTTGCCATTGATGGGATGGCAGACACTCATAAACTGTATCGTCAAGATACTGATTGGCATAGAATCATCGAACATGCCCAGTCGTTAATTCAAGCAGGTGGACGAGCTATTTGGAGATTTGTGCCATTTGAACACAATCGACATCAAGAACAAGAATGTAGACAGATGGCTCGTGAACTGGGATTTTTTGGATTTGAAAACATATATGATGGCCGGGATCGCGGTCCAGTGTTCACTAGAGACGGCCAATTCAGTCATGTGATTGGGCCCAAAGAACCTGGAGAAGTTCCACCAGTCGAAGCACTGTTAGAAAATCACATTTCGTGGTATGATGCCAAAACTTTTAGATCACATAAAGATATTCCAGATCTCACAATGAATTGCATTCATAAACAAACTCAAGAAATTTATATTGCTGCTGACGGATCTGTTTATCCTTGCTGCTTTTTAGGTTTTTATCCACACACCATGAGCCATCCGGGTAATAAGGAATTGGCGCCAATGGTAAAAGAAAACAATGCTTTGCAGTATCCATTGGAGGATTGTTTGGACTGGTTTGAGTCTATAGAACAAGCCTGGCAAAAATCCAGCATTGCTGACGGCAGACCTTACCAGTGTGTTAGTACCTGCGGAAAACCAGCCTCAGCAGCCGCACTCTTATAATTAATGCTATGACCAGCGCAAAAATCTTATACCTAGCACGTTATCGTATGCCGCATGCTATCATGAGCTTGCAACCAGAATTTACCAAGCACCTCATTGGTGTGGATAGAACTTGTATTGCCAGTCCTGTGCCCAAAGAAGAACTGTGGCCAGTGTTTGAAAAGTATGGTATCGATACTACTAATTTTGATTATGCCCCTGATTCAGAAATTTACAGACTGTATCCCGAAGTCAACAATTGGGTATTTTCAGATGACTACCGCGGATGGTGGTTGCGTCAGC
>Ga0209358_10002927_pt1 | contig 12784 bp, 19 predicted proteins | sample LauGreFa1BDMLBSN_2_FD_187574 | JGI IMG/M metagenome (GOLD analysis project Ga0209358, IMG submission 187574) | Freshwater lake microbial communities from Lake Michigan, USA - Fa13.BD.MLB.SN (SPAdes) (version 2) | ecosystem: Environmental > Aquatic > Freshwater > Lake | place: Lake Michigan, USA...
AGAATTTATCCATGTCTTCATTATCGGTGTTATCATTTTCGGCGTTCACTAGCCCATCTGGAATAGCAGCTAATCTACATAATCCATTCTCTTCTACCTTATAGGATAGAATTTTACAGCCTAGCTCTGACATCCCCTGCATTTCTACATGGAAAGAGCAATTTCCGCATTTTACTCCAATGGAGGCATTTTCATTATTAGAGCCATCTTCATATCCGACCCAAACAGATCCGCTGCCCTTATCGAAAGGTCCAAAATTATCTACTACTGAAAGCAAGGCATCGTGGTAGGCTTTCTCTACGGGGGTTAATTGATCGTATAGGTTCATATACCCATTATACGCTATATTTGTTGGGGTATCATATTTTCGGCGCACTGATCACTATGTATGATAATATGATTATATGAGTAGAAATAAAAAAGCTGATGGTAGATGTGATAGGGAAGACGGCCCAGACTGGTTAGACACCTATCCAGATGATATAATATAGTTAGCACTCTGCTTCGGGGGGTGCTAATTTAAACTCGCTTAAAAAAGGAGCAAAAATGGTAAATTACAATAACTCAATGGTCAGCATTTATGACCCATTCAAGTTCGTAGATCAGCTATGGAATCAAACATGGACTTCTACGGCAACATCATGGCAGGATTCATACCCGCCTTTTAATATCAGAGAAATCGATGAGGATACTCGTGTCCTTGAACTGGCTACCGCTGGTTTTGCAAAGGACGAGCTCACCATCAAGATCGAAGACGATGTTGTAACTATCTCAGGAGAAAAGGAAAAGCAGGACGAAGAGCCAAAGTACCTACATAAGGGTATTGCAACTCGGAAGTTTGCCAAGACTATTACTCTTTGGGAATATTGGGAAGTAGACTCTGCTGACTACAATGACGGAATCCTCTATGTAGTTCTAAAAAGAGAAATTCCTGAAGAGAAAAAGCCTAGACAAATTAAGATTAAGTAGGCTATAATTATATTGTGCACTAATGACACATGGGGTTCTACCTTTCTTACCCCCGTCGGTTAGGCATAAGGGACCTGAGCATTGTCCATGTAAACGGCTCATTTTTCTATTTGTTGATACAATAGGAATATATCCACTGAGGATAGATAAAGGAGAAAACATATATGTCAATCAATAAAGCAATGCTAGATTCATATGCCCGTAACCTTGCAGGTCAAGTAATCGGTGCAATCGTAATCGTAATGCAAACATCTAACGTAGGATCACCAGTTGATTTTGGTGCATCTGAATGGCTACTAGTAGCAAATGCTCTTTGGTCATCTGCCGTTCCAACATTAATCCGTTGGGCGAATAAGAAGGACCCAGCATTTGGTCGTGTAGCAACATCTGTTGTCGCAGAGGCAACAAAGAAACTAGAGACAGCAGCAACTGCTTCTGCAGCTAAGAAGACTGCAGCTAAGAAGACAGCCGCTAAAAAGACGGTGAAGTAGTAGTGGCAGTAAAAGGCTCTCTAGAAGCAATTATTGAAATTGCTAAAAAAGAAGTTGGGACTATTGAAGGTCCTAAAGACAATGAAACAAAATATGGTAAGTGGACAGGTGCAAACTTTCTTCCATGGTGCCAATCATTTGTTTCTTGGTGTGCATTCACTGCAGGACTAGATCCTAAGAAGTATCCAAAGAGCGCATCGACTGTTGCAGCAGCAGATTTCTTTAAGAAGAATAATCGCTGGGCAGATGCACGTAATGACGATCCAACTCCAGGTGACTGGATTTATTTTGATTTCCCAGATGACGGTGTAAATCGAATTTCTCACGTTGGTATTTGCGTAAAGAATAACGGAAACGGAACTATTCAAGTTATTGAAGGAAATACTTCAGGAACTGCAAAGGGAGATCAGCGAAATGGCGGAATGTGCGTAGAGAAAACTCGTGCATACGTCAAAGATAATAAGCTAAAGCTTATGAATGCAGTAGTAGGTTGGGGACGTCCAGTATATGCTGGAGAAGAAAATGTTCCACTACTATCTAAGGTAGGTTCATCTGATGCTCCTGCTGCCGCTGTAAAACCAGCAGCAAAGCCAGTTGCTAAGAAGCCTGCAGCACCAAAAGCATTCGCACCTTTGAAGGTAGGTTCTAAAGGACAGTCTGTAAAGACTATTCAGGCAGCTTTGAAACTTAAGGCTGACGGAGACTTTGGTCCTGCAACAGAAAAGGCTTTGAAGGCTTGGCAGAAGGCCAATAAACTTCCAGAGACTGGAATTGTTGATGAAAAAACATTCAAGGCTCTAAAGGGCTAATAACCCATAAAAAGATCCCCTAGGAAATTCCTGGGGGATTTTTTTGTTGGAGCAGAAGACGAGGCTTGAACTCGCCCCTTCTGCTTGGAAGGCAGAGGCACTACCAATATGCAATATCCGCTAAATACTAAAAGTCTTCGTCATCGAAGTCATCTTCATATTCTTCTGCTTTTTCAAAGGTAGCTTCAATCAACTCTGTGTTCTCTGCTGATCCAATGATATCAAAAGAATCGATGATCTCATGAATATTGTCGAACTTATTGATATCTACTTCTAGATTCAATGTCACGAAATATTTAGGCATCTTCGTCCTCCACTAATGATGGCGGTGGTGTGAGAATCTTTCCTTCTGCATGTAGATCTCTAATCTCCAATGCTTCCTCACCTTTACCAACACCGTCTGCAATTACCATAAGCATATCATACACCCTTGAAAGTTGTATATAGATTCCAAGAAGGATGTTATCATTTTCTTCAGACATTTACTTCACCCTTCATTTTTAAATACGTATCAAGACCTACGTATACTCTATCATTACATTCAAGACAAAACAAGTAGACTCCTTCGTCGTCAAAGCCAGCTAGTAACTTGGTACTACATGATATGTTATGAACAAACTCATCACGAGTATCAAGCCATAGCCGTACGACTCTGATATCTATTACCCCAGTGTTATCTACTTGCATAGATTAACTGTATCATTTGATTTTACCGAATGTCAAGGTTAAGCTTCGACAGGTATTCTATAAGGGGTCAAATCAATTTCTGGAAAGTATGTTAACCATTGCTTAGCTCTTGGAGTTAGTCCCTTCCACGAAGACCAATCTTCTCCACCTCTAGTCATTTTAAATGCGATTACCGCATTGGTTACTGGATTAAGCAGTTCCTGATTGCTAGACAATTCGTATTTATCTCTACGAATAGGACCAAGGGATCCGATCATGTTGATCTGGAATATACCCCAGGAGTTGTCCCCAGTTTTTGTATTACCATTAAATGCCAAAGGACGACCATTAGACTCTCGCTTTGCGATAGCCCAGGCTTCCTTGAGGTCGCTTCCCTCAAACCCTACTAGGTAGAGCAAAAGAGCAAGATCCTCATCGGAAAGCTTTTTAGCCTTTTTAAATTGTTCAAGCTTAGAAGTTCTAGCTTTAACAATATCCATGGTTATCTTTAGTGATTCCAAGTATTTCTTATATTCAAGAGAATCCTTAAATTCACTTAAGTTACTTACCTTTTTTAGCGGTTTCTTACTATATTCAACGTAATCTATTTGTTTATTAGGTAATACATTAAAACCTAATATAATTACTATTGAATAAATAATAAACCTAATACTTAGGTTTTTACTCATTATATTATAATAACCTCTTTCTTTTACCTTGTCAAGACTTTTTTTTAAAAAATCTTTATGCTATACTGAAAATATTCTGAAGCGAAAGGAAAATTACGCTTGCATATCAGCTTTTTCTCATCTGAGTCTGGTTTCAATTCCACTGTTGGATATGGCCAGGCTGGTATGGGCATTGTTTCTTCGCTACAAAAATTAGGTCATCTCGTTACTTTGAATAACGAAAATGCTGATCTTCAGCTTAATTTTGTTCAACCTACATACTATAAGTTCAACAACCCTACTCAATATACTATCGGATATACACCGTGGGAGTCAACTGTTTTGCCTATGTATTGGCTAGAAAATATGAATAGGTGTGATGAGGTATGGGCTACATCTGCAATGACTGCTAAGTTTTATAAAGATGCTGGTATTGAAAAGCCTATAAAGGTTTATCATCATGGACTACATGATGTTTGGAAAAGACCTAAAGTAAGAAAGCCTGGATCAAAGTTTAGATTTTTACACATTGGAGAACCTGCTCCTAGAAAAGGCGGGGAATTAGTAATTCAAGCTTTTATAGAACTCTTTGGTAATGATCCCCAATATGAATTAACATTAAAATGTCATAATGAGAATACAATTAGATATAAAGACATGTTTGGAAATCATGTTAATATAAAAGATCAATATCCTAATATCAAGTTTGTTGTAAATGAATTAACTGATGAAGGCTTAGTTATGTTAATGCATCAAAATGACTGTCTTGTATATCCTAGCTATGGAGAGGGTTTTGGATTTATCCCGCTTCAAGCAATGGCTACAGCAATGCCGACCATTTGCACATCCGCCTGGGCCCCATATGCAGATCTTATAACTCTAAAGTTAGACTCAACACTTGGAGATTCTCCTTGGCCTTTGATGCATCCTGGAAAAGTTTTCTTCCCAAATAAAAACCACTTAAAAACTTTAATGTTGGATGCAGTATCAAACTTTGAGAAATACAGTGCAGTTGCGTTAAAGAATACTACAAAAATTTATGAGCAGTTTAACTGGGATACGCTTACAGAAAAAGCTTTTAAAGATTTTAAATAACACTTCCGCTCCCGTAAATCGGTGTGGTAAGATTGTAGTCCAATCAAAATTTTACAAGTGCCAAAGGGCACTAGAAGGAGTCTTATAAATGTCATTACCATCAGCTTACCAGGAGTTCATTGCGCTTTCTCGTTACGCAAGATACATAGAGTCTGAGAATCGTAGAGAAAACTGGGGTGAGACGGTAGATCGATATTTTGGATTCATGACGAATCACTTAGGAAAGAATCATGGATACACTCCAGACCCTAAGTTACTTAAAGAACTGCGTGATGCAGTTTACAATCTTGACGTAATGCCATCAATGCGTTCTGTCATGACTTCAGGACCAGCATTAGATCGTGACCATGTTGCAGGATACAACTGCTCATTCGTTCCAGTTGATTCACCAAGATCATTTGACGAAACAATGTATATTCTTATGTGCGGTACTGGTGTTGGATTCTCAGTTGAATACAAGTACATCAATAAGCTTCCATCAGTTCCAGAAACACTAGAGAAGTCAGATACAGTTGTTGTTGTTGAAGATTCAAAGCAAGGATGGGCAAAGGCATACAAGGAACTTCTTGCAATGCTATGGGCAGGAGAGATTCCAGTAATCGATGTTACTAAGTTACGTCCAGCTGGTGCACGTCTTAAGACAATGGGTGGTCGTTCTTCAGGACCACAGCCGTTAGTCAATCTTTTTGATTTTACAATCAAGACATTCAAGGGATCACTTGGTCGTCAGCTAAAGCCAATCGAATGCCATGACATCATGTGCAAGATTGGTGAGATCGTTGTAGTTGGTGGAGTTCGTCGTTCTGCTATGATTTCTCTTTCTAACATTAATGATATTGAGATGGCACATGCAAAGACTGGAAATTGGTGGGAAAGTAATTCTCAAAGAGCCCTTTCAAATAACTCTGTAGCTTACTCTCGTAAGCCAGACATGGAACAGTTTATTGCAGAATGGAAAAACTTATATGATTCAAAATCAGGTGAGCGTGGCATTTACAATGTTGCAGCAGCTCAGAAGCAGGCAGCAAAGTTTGGTCGTAGAGACCCAGAGATTTGGTATGGAACTAACCCATGCTCAGAAATTATCCTTAGACCTTATCAGTTCTGTAATCTCTCCGAAGTTGTAATTCGTGAAAACGATACAAGAGAGACAATTGCTAACAAGGTTCGCCTAGCTACAATCCTTGGAACATGGCAATCAACACTTACAGACTTTAAGTACCTTCGCAAAATCTGGAAGGACAATACAGAAGAAGAACGACTACTTGGCGTTTCTCTTACAGGACAGTTTGGACACAAGTTCATGTCTGGTAAGGATAATATGGAAGAGTTAGGAAAGTATCTTGCAGGTCTTCGTGAATATGCAAGAGAAACTAACAAGGAAGAGGCAGCAAATCTTTCTATCCCAGAGTCCGCCGCTATTACATGCGTTAAGCCTTCAGGTACAGTCTCACAGTTGGTGGGGGTATCTTCAGGAATGCACCCATGGCACTCAGAATATTATATCCGTACAGTACGTGCAGATAATAAAGATCCACTAACAGAATTAATGAAGGCATACGAGGTTCCAAATGAACCAGACTTTATGAAGCCAGATTCAACAACTGTTTTCTCATTCCCAGTAAAGTCACCAGAGGCAGCTATTGTCCGCAATGACCTTTCTGCTATTGACCACCTAAATACATGGCTGGTATATCAGAGAGAGTGGTGTGAGCATAAGCCTTCTATTACTGTTTCCGTAAAGGAAGAGGAATGGATGGAAGTAGGAGCTTGGGTATATAAGCACTTTGATGAGGTATCTGGAATTTCATTCCTCCCTCATTCAGACCATACTTACAAGCAGGCTCCATATCAGGAATGCTCAAAGGAAGAGTACGAAGAGCTTCTAAATAAAATGCCAAAGACTATCAATTGGTCAGACCTAGCATTTTATGAGAAGGAAGATATGACTTCAGGTTCACAGACATTTGCTTGCAGCGCAGACAATTGTGAGGTAGTAGACCTTTCAGCATAGAACTAATTTTATGCTAAAATTGAAGTAATCTGGAGGGTTAAAAAAAATGGCTGGTATTAAGAATTTTAAGGTAGACGCATCTACCAACTTTCGCTTTACCATAATTTATAAAGATCCAGATGGAGACCCAATCGATTTAACTCAATATTCTGTAAGAATGGATATTAAGTCAGCGCCAGGATCAAAAAAGATTCTTGCTTCTGCAATTGCGGGGGATGGAATAACTGTTACCCCATTGATTGGTAAAATCGAAGTAAACATTAACAAAGAAAAGACTTCTCAAATAGCATATCCAAAATCAGCATACGACCTTGTTATTACACATGTCCCAACACAGACAGTAACAAGATTGGTTGAAGGATGGCTAGAAGTTTCTAGAGCGGTGACAGTAATTTAATGGTTAACTATATCGACAATTCTAATATCATTGATATTACCACTACTGAAAATGAAGTTATCATTTCAGATACTGGTCAACCAGGTCCCCGTGGTAAATCTATTCTTAATGGAACTCAAACACCTACATCTTCTTTCCCTGCTGAAGCAGTAGAGGGAGATTTTTACTTAAAGCTACCAGAGTATCTGCTTTATGGCCCACGCACCTATTCGGGCAACTGGGGGACTCCAGTTGATCTATTTACCCTACCTGAGTCCATATATGCCTTTGAACAATTAATCTCATCCACAACCTGGACAATTCCTTTTTCAATGCATAAGCTCAACTTTAAGCCAAACGTTACCGTTGTCGATAACAACGGAAATCAAGTCGAGGGGCACGTCCAGTACCAGAATGACAATACTGTTATAATTAGTTTTGCGGCAGAGTTTTCTGGGAAGGCATACCTGTCGTAATTTAAAACCTAGGAGTTATACAAAGTGGCACGTAAATTTTTAACCCCGATTGATATGACGGGTCTGGAGATTCAGAAGCTTCGCATTGAAAATGCACTTTCGAATCCAACAGTAGCGTCAGGTTCAGAATCGGTATTCAAGGGTAGAGTATTCTTCAATACTACTACAAACAAACTTTATTATTATAATGGAACAGCATGGCAAGCAACAGGGCTTGTCTCAATTACTCTTGGCGGCGACCTTTCAGGAACCGCAACAACAGATACAGATGGAAATGTAACACTTAATGCCACAATTAATGCTAACTCCATCGCCCTAGGTACAGATACAACTGGTAACTATGTAGCAACAGTAGCGTCTTCTGGCGGTACAATCACAGTAACTGGTTCAGGATCTGAAACAGCTGCAGTTAACGTTGACCTTCCCAACACAGGCGTTACAGCAGGTTCATATGGATCACAAACAGCGATCCCAACATTTACAGTAGATGCACAAGGTCGTTTGACCGCAGCAGGAACTGTAACAGTAGCAACATCACTTTCAATCGCAGGTGACACTGGAACAGATACAGTAAATCTTCTTACTGATACTCTAACAGTATCTGGCGGAGAAGGAATTGACGTTGCTGTAACAAACAATACAATTACAGTAGCTGCAGAAGATGCAACTTATACTAATAAGGGTGTTGCTTCATTCGCAGACGCAGACTTTACAGTAACATCTGGTGCGGTTACAATCAAGAATGTAAACCTTGGAACACAAACCACAGGTGATTATGTAGCTAACATTACTGGAACCACAGGTGAGGTAACAGTAACTCCAACTTCTGGAGAAGGCACAAGCGTAACAATTGGCTTGCCAGACAATGTAAACATTACTGGAGACCTACAAGTTGGCGGAAACCTAAACGTAGTAGGTACAGTAAACTCTGTAAATACTACAGAAATCAACATTGTTGATAATAAGGTAAATCTTAATTCTAATGTCACTGGAACACCAGTAGCAAATGCAGGACTTCGTGTAGAGCGTGGATCAGAAACAGATGTTGAAATTCTGTGGGATGAAACAGCTGATACATGGACAATTTCTGATGGTGGATCCACATATTATGGATTAGCAAAAAAGTTTACAGCAACAATCGGTGATGGAACAGCAACTTCATTTACAGTTACACACTCAATGGATACATACGATGTTCAAGTTCAGGTCTATGATGCAGGCACATATGAAAATGTTGAATGCGGAGTAACAAGAGGATCTGTAAATCAAGTAACTTTAGCATTTGCAGTAGCACCAGCTTCAGGAGCATACAAGGTAGTAATAGTAGGCTAAGGGGGAAATAAATGTCTTCTATAAAGAGATTAGTTCCCTTAAATGCAGTCTCATTAGCATCTAATCCAGCCAATCCAAAGCTTGGTGACTTTTATCTAAACACCACTACAAATAATTTTAGAGTTTATACCGCCACAGGCTGGGTCGAAGTTGGATCTGGCGGCGGAGCAGCAGTACATATTGGTTCAAACCCACCAACATCACAATCAGAAGGCGATCTTTGGTTTAATAACGTAGATCCACATTTCTATACTTATGATGGAACATATTGGGTAGAAGTTTCGCTTGGACCTGTTGGACCACAAGGCGCAGGTCTTCCAACTGGCGGTACAGTTGGGCAGGTTCCAGCAAAATCTTCAACAAACGATTACGAGACAACTTGGGTAACCCCATACTCATCTACCAGCTTTGCCTCTGATTTTCTATCTAGAACTACAGATTCATTATCTGAAGGCGCAAATAACAAATACTTTACTAATCAAAGAGCCATAGATGCCACCGCAACAGCCGTTGCTGGGGCTGTAACAACCGCAAATGCTTATACTGATACAAGAGTAACAAATCTTATAGATTCAGCTCCTGGAGCCTTAGATACGCTTAATGAAATTGCAGCGGCTATTGGAGATAATGCAGATTTTGCTACTTCAGTGTATAATGAAATCAATGCAACAAAAGCTTCCGTTTTGGACACTGAAATTGGTATAATTATGGGAGCATTGTAGGAGATTATGGCAAATACACCAACACAGTTTTTCAGGGGATCAGCAAATACAACATCAACACTGTTGTATACCGTTCCCGCAAACAAGACTGCCATTGTAACCAATATCTCTATTACAAATACTGGAGCTACAGCAACTACCGCAACTATTCGATTTGACGGCGTTGAATACTTAGACGAAATTGCTGTTAGCGCAAACGACACCATGATCCTTGACATGCGTACTGTGCTTGCACAGAATCTGCAGATTACAGGGCTGGCTTCTACAGCTGGTGTTAAATTTCATATTTCAGGTGTAATAACACCATGAGTATAAGAGTGGCTAGCTCGTCAACAATTGTTACTTCTACCGCTCCAGCCTCAGCAATTCCAGTCGGAACAGCAGAAGAAAGACCAGAGAATCCTTCACACGGGGACCTGTATTTTAATACCACTCATGATACACTTGAGCAGTACACAAAAGGTGGCTGGCAAAAAATGGGTTACCAAATTGCCATGGCACTAAAAATGAATAAAATGGAGTTGATGTAATGCCTGATTATACTTCGTTAGCGAATGAAATTACCGCTATCAAGTCGGAGATCGCTGCAAGCGTAGGTGCTTCTACCTATACTGCACAAGATCTTGTCTACCTTGCATCAGCACTACAAACTTTGGGCGGGATGCTCGGAGTAAATGACATTGTTTTAGCTACAGCAGATAAAATTGCTGAAGTTAATACAGCTAAGACTACAGCTTTGGCTAACCTCGAAACAAAGAGAGTTAACTCATTAGCTGACGTAAATGCTGACAGAGCAACAGCATTGGCAGATATCGATTCTGCTAAAACAAGTGCTCTAAATCAAATTACTGGCGCATCAACAAATTTCAATGTGCTATTCATAGGGAGCATGATTTAATATGGCAATTCATTATAAGGTTTTGGGGCAGGCACTACCATCAGCAGCCTCAACATGGACACAGTTATACGCTGTTCCAACAGGTAAGGAGGCAGTATGCTCATCTCTTACCGTAGCAAATTTAACAGCAGATGATATTTTATACCGTGTTCGCATTCGTGTAGCAGGTGCAGCCGCTAATGATAAGCAAACGTTAGTTTATGACACAGCAGCAGCTGGCGGAGTATCACAAGCACTACAACTTTCTATGACACTTTCAACAGGAGATATTGTTGAAATTTATGCACCATCAACATCAATCGCATTCAATCTATTTGGATCGGAGCTTGATGCATAATGCCAGGGTTTAATACACTACCAGCCGTCGGAGGTGGCGGAGGACAAGCAAACATGACATTTGTTGCTTCTGTGCATATGCAAACATACAACCGTTCATGGACTCAAGGTGGAACCCCTGGATACTATGCAATGTACTCAACAAATCAAGAAAACGGTTACGTGTATTTTGTTGGTGCAACAACAACAGGTGGACCACTAAATAGACTTATTAATGTAAATCACTCATTTACGTCAATTAATATTATTGCTCCACAAAATGACATGGTCTCATTATATAAGGCAAAAGTAAAATCAACGTCAGTATTCAATGACCCATTCGCAGCATTCTCTTCATTCCCATCAACAATATCATCATCTGGGAATTTCGTTCTTCCAAATAACGCTTTGCCATTAGTAAACGTTTTGCTTGCTGGCGGCGGCGGTTCAGGTGGTTATCATGGCGGTGGCGGTGGCGGTGGAGGTGGAGTTGTCAAACTTACTGCTTATCAAGCAGTAGGAACTACTGCTGTAACAATTGGGTCTGGAGGAAATAGCAGCAACAGAGCTTCTGGAAATAGAACTTATTTTGGAAACGTATACGCACTAGGCGGTGGTGGCGGAGGTCACTATGATAATGATGGTGCAGGAGCAAATACAGATGGACAAGTTGTTGCAAATGGTGGTGGTGCAGGAGGAAGAAGCAATAGAACTGGTGGAACTGGAACTACTCAAACAGCATCAACTGGTTTAGGAAATGCTGGTGCTCCAGCTTATCATGGTGGTTACCGTGGAGGTAATAGCGATGGTCAAGGACACGGAAGCAACTGGCATAACTTTGGTGGTACTGGAGCAGGATCAGCGGGAGATGGAGCAACTGGACATTATCATAATGGTAACGGAAATGGTGGAGCAGCTCATACTTCTGATATAAATGGAACATCTAAGGGGTATGGTGGAGGTGGCGGTTCATCTTCTCATAACACTGGTCATGGACATCATACTGGAGATTATGCACATGGAGGACATTCAACAACAAGTAGTCATTCGGGAGGAGCTAATGGCTTAGTAGTCATTAGATATTACATACCATGATAAATAGATATGCAAAAATAAATGCAGAGGGAGTTGTTGAGAATGTTATTGTCTCAGACGAATCATTTATAACAACACTAGAAGGATTTTACGTAAAGGTTACAGAAGAAACTGGAGAACCAGTAGCATCTGGCACATATAGTAAAGAGAAAAATAAGTTTGCGTTCAAAGGATTTGATTCCTGGGTTTTTGATGAAGATGCTTATGAGTGGAAAGCTCCTGTTAATAAGCCGTCTGGACCAGGAAGCTTTATTTGGAGCGAATCAAATTTAGAGTGGCAAGAAGTAATTCCAGATCCTGCAACTGAAGAATAAGGAGATAAATAAATGGCAGTAACACTAGATCTAGTATCTAAGAACTCCTTACCCGCCCTAGGCGGTACTTTGACGTTCAAGGCACCATCTACCAATACACAAGTAAAGCAACGTATATTTATTCTTAACGTGGGTATGCTTGTAAATGCTGGTATCTATAATCTAACATTTACTAATGGAAATCCTACAAATGTTGCTTATATTAATATTTTAGATGGCGACGGAAACGTAATTGACGAGTCTTTTGAAAATCCAGATCTAACTACTACATTTAACTTTAACCCATCAAAGCAATGGGCAAAGATCATTCTTGTGAGCGATAGTGATTATGTGTACTGGCCAGCAAATTCTAATGCTGTCGTAGCATCTGGTCTTAGTTCAAATACAAATACTACACCAAGCATTACTATTCCTACTACCCCAGCAACTCAGCTAACAAATACTATTACAACAAGAAATGTTGGCGGGACTGACTATGCATGGACATATCCTACATATAACGTATCTAATAACGCTTACTATGCTGGTAAGGTAGTAAATTGCT
>Ga0209358_10002928_pt1 | contig 12783 bp, 8 predicted proteins | sample LauGreFa1BDMLBSN_2_FD_187574 | JGI IMG/M metagenome (GOLD analysis project Ga0209358, IMG submission 187574) | Freshwater lake microbial communities from Lake Michigan, USA - Fa13.BD.MLB.SN (SPAdes) (version 2) | ecosystem: Environmental > Aquatic > Freshwater > Lake | place: Lake Michigan, USA...
TGAAACAACAAAAACGTCAATTTCTAGTACTATAAAATCTAAACCAAGGATTGCCTTTTTAACACCATTTCCACCCGATAAATCAGGAGTTGCAGACTATACAGCTAAATCATTAGAAGAAATTGGAAAATTAGCCATTGTTGATGTATTTACTGATGCACTTCCTCAAAAATCATTCCCAGGGGTAAGAAACATCTTTCCCTTAAGTGAAAAACCGTTCCAGTCAAATGAATACGACAAAGTCGTTTCAATTATTGGCAATTCACATTATCACACGGAAATATTAAAATACCACTTACGGTATGGCGGGGTATGTATTCAGCATGACAATCGCATGGCTGAACTTTATGCATGGAATATGGGGCATGAAAAATTTGCAAAAAAGGCTTCAAAATTAATAAAAAGAAATGTGGAAATTGCCGAATGTCAAACTTGGTTAAAGGACCCTTCCTTATTACCTACACTATTTCTTGAAGACATTATAAAAAAATCAAAACCATTGATTTTTCATTCTAAAGTCACACAAAAGCTTGTAAAAGAAATGTATGGGGTTGATACAGATTATCTCCCATTTAGCTCCTATCGACATTTTTCTGATAACGAATTAACACGCGAAACCAAATTAGCTACCAAAAAAAAATTAAATTTACCATTACAAGAAATTATCATTTCAACATTCGGATTAGTCACTGAAACAAAAGCACCGTTTGATTGCATTTATGCTACTTATTTTTTAAACAAATGGGGTATACCTGCAACATTCTATTTTGTTGGAGAAACAGGTGCTTTAAATGAACCTCTACTAAACCTCGCGGAAAATCTTGGGATACCAACGAAAATAAAATCCCTAAATTCTTGGACATCTGAAGAAACCTATAAAGATTTTCTATTAGCTTCTGATTTTGCTATCCAACTCCGAACCTATGGGTTTGGTGGGTTATCTGGCGCAATCCTAGATTGCATTAGTTCTGGTCTACCGACAGTAGTAAATGAAGATTTAGCTGAAGCAACAAACTCACCAAAGTTTATGTTAAGAACAAATGATCATATAAGCGCACTACTTATGGCGGAAAGTATTTATGATGAATATAAAGAAGGAAAATTTCGAAACAGATTAAGCTTAGAACGAAAAGAATATCTGGAAATACACAATTTCAAAAAATATGCAGAAGATCTTTTAAAATTACTCGGATTTTAAAATATGAAAGAAAAAACAATGTACCTTGATATTAGTCAGTTCATCTCACATCCATACAAAACTGGGATACAAAGAGTCCTGTATGAAGTTTTAAATACCTGGAAAAATAAAGAACCATTAATCCCGATTTTTATAAACGAAAAATCTGAAACCAATATTCTCCCATACAAAGTTATCGAGTTAATAAAGTCATATTTCCAGCAAGAAAATAATTCGATTGAAGCAACAGCAATAGAAATAAAAAGTTTTTCAAAAATAAAAAATTCAATTAATTTACTATCAGAGAACGATATCCTTATTTTTAATCCTGAACTTTTTTACAATCAAAATCGAATAAATTATTATCAAAACTTTATTAAAACTAGAGGCCCTAATCCACTTTATTTTATTATTTATGATCTACTACCCTTTATTAATCCTGAGTATTTCCCAAGAAACATATTAACGGGATGTACTCCATACCTTACGCTCATTGTTAATCTCAAAAATTGTGGTTTTATTTCAGAAAAAACAAAAAGAGACTTTATTACTAGAGCAGCAAAGAGTGACAACTTATTAAGTAAACCTATTTTACCGTTGGGTGGAGATACACTTGGAACGAACACACACCCTTTTGATTCCTCAAATATTACTTTTACAGTTGTTGGTGATATACGACCAAGAAAAAACACAGAAAAGGTAATTGACGTTTTTGAAAATATATGGAAAAAAGGAATTAAAATAAAATTGCAATTATGTGGGCCCTTAAATTGGCCAAACATAACAATGAAAAACCGCCTTGAATCCTTAAAGGAAAACCAGCCTTTATTTAATTGGATCGAAGCCCCGAGCGATCAAGTTCTAAGAGATTCGATAATAAACAGTCGTTGTACTATTTACGCAAGCGAAAACGAAGGATTTGGTTTGCCGCCTTTAGAAAGTTTGAGCTTAGGAACACCCGTAATAGTAGGAAACCATATTCCAAGCATAGAATATTTACCAGATGATGGAATGATTAAATTAAGAGAAATTAATCATAGTACTTTAGAGCAAGCAATAGGCCAAATGACCAACAATTCATTTGCAAAGGAAAAACAAATAAAAACTAAGAATTTATATATTCCTAAATGGAAAGATTTAGGTAATAAAGTCGAAGAATGGTTATTAAAGTAAATAGATTTCCAAATCCGACATGGTGATTTTAAAAAATATTAACATTGACAATAAACAACAAATTAAAATATATAATAATATATTCAATAAATTTTATGTACATTTAAGAAAAGTAACCAATGAGCATATTTAAATCATTTTTTACAAAAAAAGAGAATACCGGCTCAACACCCCTTCCGAATTTAAAATCGAATAAAACATTTAATTACGAACACTTAAATTCTGAACAAAAAATTGAAAAACGCAAAGAAATAATTTCCTCACCAAATCCGATTGATGTACGGGAATTAATGGCTTTATATTCAGTGGAAGAACTTTGTGAAACAGCCGAAGATTATTATAAAAATGTTGATGATTTATCTGGGTTACTAAGAAAACCATATATAGCAATTTCAGAATCTCCTGAACTTTTGAGCATTTTTTCCCAAATTATTAATGGAATAAAACCAATTGGCGGCATGGATATCCTTGATTTTGGAGCCGGCCCAGGTTGGGCATCACATGCTTTATCAAGCCTGGGTGCAAAAATGATTGTTTCTGATGCTTCAGCATCTGCTCTAAAAATAGTCGAAGAGAGATATGCAAAAAATCCTATTCCTGGAAGTTTTGTTAAACCTAAATTTCTTCATTTTGATGGACGAAATTTGAGTTTGCCAACAGAATCAATTGACAGAATCATTTGCATAGATGCCTTCCACCATATACCGAACCCTGAAGAAATTATTTGCGAAATGTTTAGAGTCTTAAAGAACGGAGGTATTGCAGCATTTGCAGAACCAGGGCCAATTCATTCGTGGTCCCTAGGCGCCCAATATGAAATGCGTAAACACCAAGTTGTTGAAAACGATGTAATTATCGAAGACATTTGGGCCATGGCACAAAAAGCTGGTTTCTCAGATTTAAAATTAGCTTTATTTAATACATCTCCTTTTTATGTTGGCCTGAATGAATTTAATGACTTTTTACAAAATGGTATAACAACCCAACAATATTTACAATCCAGTCAACACTACATGCAGACCTCTCGAAGACTTTTTTTCCTTTATAAAGGTACAGGGGAAGCAATCAAAGATAGCCGCTCAAGCGATGGTTTGAGTGCACTAATAGAATTAAACTCTGACAGTGTATTAAATCTTAGGACAAATGAGAAATTCACCGTTAAATTTAAAATCACAAATTCAGGAAGTCAAAAATGGTTACCAGCTAGCCAGAGTTTTGGTTCTGTTTGGTTAGGGGCCGATTTACAAGAAAAACAATCTTCGGTAATAAAATCAGGTTATTTTACATTTCCGCTTCCAATTGAAGAAACTGGAGGACTTCTTCCAAATAAAACAATTGAATTCGAATGCGAAATCCCAACACCAGAAACACCGGGAAATTACATCTATCAAATTGATTTAGTTTCTCAACAAGTAGCTTGGTTTAAAAACGTAGGATCATTAACAAAAAATATAGAACTAATTATTAAAGAATAACAATGAACAATAATTTTAATCTAAAAAATTTAAGAAAAGAATTTTAGGTAAAACAAAATGGTAAGTAACCTTATTTGTTTTTTAAACAATAAAAAAAATCAAGGTGTCATAGCATTTTTTATTATAGTTATGGTCTTTATTTTATTCCAACAATATAAAAATATAATATATTTTCCATCTGATTCAGGCGATTATTGGAAGCTAAGTGCAACTACCATATTAAAAGACTTCCCCAAAGAATCGTTTCGTGGATATTTCTTCCCTATGTTACTTTGGCCAGCACACTGGTTAACAGATGTGTTACAGGTTTCAACTCCACTTGTGTATAGAATATATTCATCTATCATATATTCCTACGCATTCACTCTCATTTTACCAAATTTTTATATTAAAATATTTGGCGGGATAGCTACAATATCGCGAAGATTGATTGCACCTTGCATAGTGCTTTTGCTATTTCCAGGAATTATTTTATACCCTTTGAGTGACTTACCATCTTTTATTCTGATGTCGTGCTCTATTGCTACACTCTTGAGCCTTAAAAAAATCTCCCAACTTACAATGACGCATGGAATAAAAATCGCTGGCGCCGGCTGTTTGGCTTATGGCGCTTACAATACCAGAACAATATATTTATTCCCATTAATTGGAGTGTTTTTAATTTTTCCATTAATATTAGGTCAGGGAAAAGGGGTTATTTTTAAGTGGTTAATATTTTTAATTTTAATCGCAGGAGGATCTGTAGTATCTGTACCTCAATCTATCATCAATTTAAAAAATTATAACAAATTTACTCCTTTCGTTCAGGCTAATTCTAGTGATAAATCCTTATTTGCATTGCAATTAATGTGGGGTATTACGGTACAAAGATATGCAACAATTATGATATCTCCAAGCGAAGGGGCAGGAATGTATGCTATGGACCCATCCGGTATGCAAATCTTTGAAAAGGAAAAACTCTCACCCGATACCGTGAGTATTAAAAAATACTTCCAGCTTTTAGTAAAGCGTCCTCTATTTTTTATTGGATCCTATACTAGACATATAATCAATGGAATGGATCTTAGAGATGGTGAATGTTATTGTTACGAGCCTATAGCAAGCAGAAATTTACAATCTACTTCTAGTTTTTTACTAATTTTTATTGTTGGTTTAATAATTTACTTAAGAAGAACTATACCGTTTTTAATCCCAAAAAAAAGGGAAATAAAAACTAGTTTTAAATCATTAAGGGAAAATGCTGATGATTTTTGGTGGATATATTTAGTTTTAATACTTCTTCCAGTTATTGCGATCATTCCAGGAGCAATAGAAAGTAGGTTCTTTTTGCCAGTACAATTATTGATCTATTTTACGCTGGCATTCAATGGTGATATTGGAGAATTACTAGAATGCATCAAAAGTAAATCCAAAGAGTTAATTATAATATTTGTTTGCACAATATCGATGTTTTTCGCAGTTGTGCAAAATACGGCAAGCATGGAAATTCAAAAAATCAATGTAAAATATATATATGTTGACCCAAACCGTTAAAGAAAATCTTATAATAATTTAATTTAGCGATACCTTAATTAATATTAAGCACTACATATATATTTATAATAGTTTTAATACTGGTTTTACCAAAATAATATTTACAATTTTATAGAGGTTAAAATTAATTTTTTATAAGGTTAAAACACAATAAGTATTAAATACTTAGCCCAGAAAAATATTTATGCCATCTCTTTTTTTATAAAACTTCCCAAGTTTAATTGAAAGTAGTTTCTAATTAAATTAATCAAGATATGTTACTAGAAAAGTAGGCTCTAAAACAAAAATAGCACTCATTTAATTTAATAAACCCTGTCAATTTTTGGTATTGCAATAAACATACCGAATAACTATAAGAAAAAATGTTTTAAGGATCAATACATGGATATATTATGCAAATTCTGTTTAACAATTTATCATCAAAAATTAATTTCAACAAAAAAATGATTGTTGAAGCTATCGATAAAGTTCTTTCAAGTGGATGGGTTATTCTTGGCCCAGAAGTTAAAAATTTTGAAGAGGCATTTGCTGGTTATCTTAATGCAAATCACTGCATTGGCGTCGCAAATGGCACTGATGCAATTGAATTAGCACTAAAATCTTTTGACCTTAGTAAATCAGATATGATTGCGACGGTAGCTAACGCTGGTGCATACACAACTAATGCAATACTTGCGATTGGAGCTAAACCATTTTTTCTAGATGTTGATAGTGAAACATTTAACACAACAACCGAAGAAGTTTATCGTGCAATTAAAGCAGGAGTTAAAGCTGTCGTTGCTACTCACCTTTATGGATTAGCAATCCAAGAAATTAGTGAAATAGCTAAACTATGTTCAGAACATCGCGTTTACCTTTTAGAAGATTGTGCTCAATCTCACGGAGCAAAGGTTAATAATAAATTTACAGGTACTTTTGGGGATGCTGCGTCATTCAGCTTTTATCCCACAAAAAACCTTGGCGCTCTTGGGGATGGTGGCGGCGTTGTTACCAATAATCCAGAAATTGCAGCTAAAATCCGAGGGTTAAGGCAATATGGCTGGACTACTAAATACAGAATTGAAATACCCGGTGCAAGAAATAGTAGGCTAGATGAAATCCAAGCAGCTATCCTTCAGATTTTTATACCTAGTCTGGATTTGATGAATGAAAAACGAAGGCAAATAGCAAATAGATATTCAAAAGAAATTAAGAATGCCGAGGTCGTAACACCAAAAAACTATACAGAAAATTATGTTGCCCATTTGTATGTAATAAAATCGCGAAAAAGAAACTCACTTAAGGAACATCTAAAATCAAATGAAATCGCTTCTGATATTCATTACCCAATTCCTGATCATCAGCAGCCTTTTTTTGGAACCCAATACAAAGACTTAACCTTAAAAAACACTGAAGAACTTTCAAGCATCGTTCTAACATTACCTTGCTACCCTGAAATGCCTGAAAAGGATGTTGAAAAAGTAATATCTACTGTGAATGAGTGGAATCCATGAGGCATTCCATAATTATTCCGGTTTATAAAAATGAACAAAATATTCCTAGGCTTTTAGTAGCCCTTGAAGATTTGAATCAAAAATTAGATAGTGCTCTTGAATGCGTGTTTGTTGTCGATGGAAGCCCAGATAAATCATTTGGAATTTTAAAAGCAAATCTTCCCTTCGCTAAATTTCAATCCCAACTACTTGCGCATTCAAGAAACTTTGGATCATTTCCTGCTATCAGGAGTGGATTACATGCCGCCAAAGGAATTTATCTAGCTGTAATGGCTGCCGATTTACAAGAACCACCAGATCTAATCCTGAAATTTTTTACAGCACTTGCAGATAATGAATGTGATGTGGCAATTGGAACACGAAACGGCAGAAATGATCCGTTAATATCACGCCTAACATCTTCACTATTTTGGAGATTTTATAAAAAAATCATTCTCCCAGAAATCCCCGAAGGTGGAGTTGATATTTTCGGTTGCAATAAGGTTTTTTGCGAACAATTACTAAAACTTGAAGAATCACGATCATCATTAGTTGCATTAGTATTCTGGCTTGGATTTCGTCGGAAATTTATCAGTTATGAAAGACAAACCAGATTAGAAGGAAAATCAGCTTGGACTTTTGTTAAAAAAATTGAGTATATGATGGATAGTATTTTTGCTTTCACTGATCTTCCCATTCGCCTATTAACCCGCGTTGGAATGTTTGGTTGTATGATTTCAGTTTTATTAGGCATAATTATTATTTTGGCAAAGCTAACAGGCAATGTAACCGTTCCAGGTTATGCTGCCACAATGCTTGTAGTTTTATTTTTTGGAACACTTAATCTTTTTGGCTTGGGTTTAGTTGGCACCTATGCATGGCGAGCTTATGAAAACACCAAAAAGCGCCCAATGGCAATTGTTTCTTTAATTCAAGAATTCAAAGGGCAGCCAAATGAAACAACTGATTAAAATTCATCCAAGTAGCGATGTTCAGACATCCGAAATTGGTGAGGGAACCACAATCTGGCAATCCGTGGTGATTCTTCCAAAAGCTAAGATTGGCTCAAATGTAAATATTTGCGCGCAGTGCATGGTGGAAAATGATGTCATTATTGGAAATAGAGTAACTATAAAATCCGGTGTTTACCTATGGGATGGCGTTAACATCGAAGATGATGTTTTTATAGGTCCTAATGTAACTTTCACTAATGATAAATTCCCTAGGTCTAAAGTATACCCTGACTATTACTTAAAAACCAAAGTTGAAGCTGGGGCTTCAATTGGTGGTGGTGCTGTATTATTACCAGGAATTCGAATTGGCCGTGGGTCTATGATTGGCGCGGGAGCGGTAGTCACAAAATCTGTTCCTGCTTTTGCTATTGTAACTGGTAATCCAGCACGCATTATTGGATATGTTGAAAATAAAAATGATAGAAAAGCTGTTTCCTCCAAAAATAATGTTGATGATTCACCAAATGAAATCGGAATAAAAAAAATAGGAGTAGGAGAAGTTACCCTACATCAGATGAATAGATACAAAGACATGCGAGGAGATTTATCTGTCGGGGAATTTTCAAAAGATATACCATTTGAGCCCAAACGATATTTTCTTGTTTTTAATGTCCCCAGCGAAAAAACTAGAGGGGAACATGCCCACTATAAATGTCAGCAATTTTTAATATGTGTTAAAGGAAGTTGTGCAGTTGTAGTAGATGATGGCAAAAGCCGAAGCGAAGTAATTTTAGATTCTCCAGAAAGAGGTATTTACCTTCCACCTTTAACCTGGGGTATTCAGTACAAGTATTCCTCTGATGCGGTATTACTTGTGTTCGCATCTGAAAGCTACGACCCAAACGATTACATTAGAGATTACAATGAGTTTTTAAGATTTATGAAAAAATAAAATGTCACCTATAGATTCTAAAAAAATTGCTGAACCTATCAACCTTATATCAATTTCCAAAGTATTTCTAAATACTTGGAAATGGTGGTTAATTGGCGCGCTAATCTGTTTTGAATTAGCGAGTGTTATAATGTCTGGTTGGCCAAAAGGTTTATTACCAGACTTAAAATTTCCTTACATATACAAAGGGGACGGGTTAAGTCATGCATGGATGGCACAACGAGCTATCGAAGGCTGGATTTTCGAAAACCCTCGAAGCGGCTATCCATTTGGTTCAAATTTTATGGATTATCCTGGAAGTGATTCAGGAAATTTATTGATCTTAAAATTATTAGGATTAGTAACCACAGATTATCACTCCGCCTTAAATTTGTTTTTCCTTTTAAGTTTTCCAACAACTTTTATCGCGTCTTTTTGCGTCTTAGTTTCAATCGGGTTGAATAAAACATTATCATTTTCTGCATCTTTTTTATTCGCCTTTCAATCTTTTCATTTCACAAGGCTAGAACATGTATTTTACCTATGGTACTTCGTAATTCCTCTTTTTTATTATGTGGGATTCAGAATTTTTTTTGATCCATCTCTAGGCAATAAACTTCCCAAAAAAATTTGGACCTTAACTTTTATATTATTATGCTTTATTGGCTTAGCTTCATTTGGTGTCTATTATGCCATTTTTGGGATGATTATTCTTAGCACAGCAACGCTTGCAAGTTGGGCACGTAATGGAATTTTCAATTCAACTTACCCTGGATTGGTTGCTATTGTGTTTATAATTGTTGGAGTAATGGTAAATATTGGCCCGAACATTCTCAATAAGAAAATAAATGGCCCGAACCCCGAAGTTGCAATACGAAGCAGTGTAGAAGCAGAAATCTATGGCCTTAAATTCATGCAATTGATTATGCCAACAAGCGAGCATAGAAATACCAAACTTGCTGCAATATCTGATAATTACTACAACACCGCACCATTGGTCAATGAAAACCACATGGCGTCAATAGGATTAATTGGAAGTATTGGTTATTTTATCCTAAGCTTTTTCCTGATAGCAAAACTTTCGAGTAGTAATGTTGATGAGAGAATGTCGTTTCTGTCTCTACTAATTTTTATTCTTTTTATGTTTGGCACAATCGGAGGATTGGGGTCATTATTTTCATCTACGATTTCATCATCAATCCGAGGTTGGAATCGAATAAGTATTTTTATTGCATTTGGATGTTTAGCAGGAACCTTTTTATTTATTCAAATTCTTATTAACCGATATTTTTACAAAAACCAAATATCCATATCAACAATATTTGCATTAGTATTATGTGTTTTTGGCCTTTACGACCAAACAGCGAAAGCAAATGTAAATTTAAACCTTCAAACAAAAAAAGCCTTTCTCCAAGATCGAACTTTTGTGCAGCAAATCGAAAGTTCGCTACCAAAAGGTAGCGCCATCTACCAACTGCCATACTTAAAATTTCCTGAAGGAGAGCCTGTAAACAGGGTGCAAATTTACGATCTAGTTTCAGGTTTTATTCATTCAAAAAATCTGAAATGGAGTTTTGGAGGAATGAAGGGTAGAGAGGGAGATCTTTTTTATCGTGCCCTCTCTATAGAACCAATAGAAAGACAGTTAGAAGTAATCAAACAACTTGGATTTGGAGGCATTTATATTGATCGCCGGGGATATTTAGATTCTGCAAATTCATTGATTGAAAAACTCACTTTATTACTTAAAACACCTCCAACTATTACCCGAGAAGATGGTGAGATAATATTTTTAAAAATCGATCCAGCACAAAATGTTGATTTAACAAACTTAACAAGCATACAAATTATAAAAAAGTTTTATCCTGTTTTTGATAAATTTGGCGCAAGGTATCCTGCTAGTTATTCTGAAGGTATTGATTTTACCCGCCCCAACTGGCCAGAGTTTTTACGCTCAATCGTTGGCTTATCTTGGTTAGATCCTTGGGGGAGATGGTCAGATGCTAATTTATCACCAACTGTTAAATTTAATTTTTTTAATCCTTTTCCCAATAAATTTACTTTGATTTTAAAAGCCAAACCTTTTTATGGAGCGGATCAAGAGTTTTTATTTCGAATTAACGATCAAGAATACAGATATAAAATGCCCTATGACATCCAAGAATACCGCATAAATGTTGATTTAAAAAATAAACCAACCGACTACTTTGAATTTATACACCTAAACCCTATTTCACCCCGACAAATAACCGGCGAAGGTAATGATATTAGAAGACTTGGAATTGGTTTTATTAGTCTTCGTATTGAAGAATAATTATTTCAATTATGAAATGAGCATAAAATTAGGCCATAAATTTTTGAAAATTGACAACTTATTTGCTCTAGCTTCAACATTGTTAATATCAAAACTTTTTACTGCTTTAAATCTAATTTTAATTATATAATCTACCGTATTTTACGCTTATCTTTTAATTCCTGCCCCTTGCTATTGTTGATTTTAGCCCTTTTTTATTACAATCGTTTAATTCTGAGACTTAAGGATTAAGTTTCAGAGAACTGGCGTAGTTTTTGCCGAAGGAATGGCCGTAATGCTTATCACTCAAACCCCTTTAAGAATAAGCTTTCTTGGCGGGGGCACAGATTATCCCGAATACTTTGAAAAATACGGCGGCGCTGTTCTTGGCTCTGCAATTGATAAAGCTGCTTTTTTTTCTATATCGCGGTTTTACAGCGAAATGTTTGATTATTCCCTGCGCATTGCATACCGCAAAGTTGAATGCGTTTCATCCATAGATGAAATCGAACATGCCCCCTTCCGTGAATGCCTTCGCTGGTGCGGAATTGAAAAAGATATCGAAATCAATCATTCCGCAGAACTTCCCGCAGGCACAGGCTTGGGCTCTTCTGGCTCCTTTACTGTTGGATTATTAAAGGCAATTCATGCTTTTCAGCAGCAAAATATTTCAAAATTAGATTTGGCCTATCAGGCAATAGACATTGAACGAAAAGTCCTCAATGAATCTGTAGGCGTTCAAGATCAAACTTTTGCAGCAGTTGGCGGTTTTAATCTTATTCAATTCAAGAAGATGGGGGACTTTAAAGTCAGCCCAGTTTCACTTTCTGAATCTAGACTCGAAGAATTTGAAAACCACCTGATGATTTTCTTTACTGGTACGAAACGCAAAGCTGAAGAACTCGCTAAGAAACAAGTAGAAAATATTTCTCTTAACATTAGCCTTCTTAGCCAAATGAGACGCATGGTCGATCAAGGCTACAATATACTTTGTGGCAATCAGCAAATTTCAGCCTTCGGCAAATTATTAGACGCTTCTTGGAAATTGAAAAGATCTCTATCTGATTCGATTTCTAACCCAAATATTGATGCAATGTATCAGGCAGGAATCGAATCGGGTGCGCTTGGCGGAAAACTTCTTGGTGCAGGTGGTGGTGGTTTCATACTCTTTTTTGTTCCCCCAGAAAAAAAACTAGCCCTGGAAAAACGATTATCAAATTATCAGCCTGTTCCTTTTCGCCTGAATGCACCTGGTTCCCATGTAATTCATAATAATAGCGACCATACACAAACTGATTACAACAAAGCATTCAAAGAGGTCGCATGATTAATCCGCTTTCAAAAATTCCTGTGCTTATTCTTGCGGGTGGCTTAGGTACCCGATTAAAATCCGTCGTTGCAGACAAACCAAAAGCGCTCGCCCCGATTATGGGAAAGCCTTTTCTTGAAATCCAAATAGAGCTCTTAAAAGACCAAGGTGCAACTCACTTCGTTCTTTGCGTTGGTTATCTTTCTGAACAAATCTCCGAAACTTTTGGGGATGGCTCGAAATTTGGTGTCCGCATTGATTATTCCGAAGAACGAGATCAACTTCGTGGCACCGCAGGCGCAATCAAACTGGCCCAACCCTTTATTAAAGATCGTGCCCTCGTCTTAAATGGCGACACCTATCTTGATTTTGATCATAACGAACTGGTTGCAAGGCATCTTGCGGAAATCAAATTTGGCGCCAAGGCCACTTGTACCCTGGCTAGGCTCGAAAATGCATCTAGGTTT
>Ga0209358_10002929_pt1 | contig 12782 bp, 12 predicted proteins | sample LauGreFa1BDMLBSN_2_FD_187574 | JGI IMG/M metagenome (GOLD analysis project Ga0209358, IMG submission 187574) | Freshwater lake microbial communities from Lake Michigan, USA - Fa13.BD.MLB.SN (SPAdes) (version 2) | ecosystem: Environmental > Aquatic > Freshwater > Lake | place: Lake Michigan, USA...
ACTTTTTTCATGTAGTAATGTAAAGGTAGTTTATTGGCTCAACCCCCTTCGGGGATCCGTTTCGCTACGCTACACTACTCCCCGAAGGGGTATATTACCAGTGTTGCACTTATTACTTGAACTTACATATTAAATAAATATAATATTTACTAGGTTAAAAGTCCCATTTTGGCTAACTTCAGCCAGTTATTTAAAATTTTATTATGAGTTCTAAGTGTAAATCGTCAGCATAAAGTGGACAAAATATAGTCTAAATTAGTAGAGTGTTTCCATCATTAATCATTAAACCAAAAATGACATGGAACAGAAGCCAAAACAATCTACAGAGAACTTCATTAAAGAGATCCGTCGTAAGACAAGGAGACTCTTTTCCTCAGAACAAAAGTTAGTAATCGTAATGGAAGCCCAGCGAGGGGAATACTCCATAGCAGAGCTTTGCCGCAAACATGGTATATCTCAAGCCACTTTTTATAAATGGAATAAAGAGTTTATGGAAGCGGGTAAAAAGCGACTATCTGGTGATACAACAAGAGAAGCTACAAGTGATGAAGTAGCTGAACTACGAAATAAAAATAAGGAGCTTAAGGAACTTGTTGCTGATTTATTGCTTGAAAATAACATACTAAAAAAAAGTATCGACAGGCTGGCTTAAATAAAAAGTATGCTAAGTATATGAAGCTAACAGCACAGGAAAAGCAGGAAGTAATTAAACTAGTGGAGGGTTCGGAGCTAGGCGTTCATCAAACATTACTAAGGCTAGGTATTGCTAAAAGTACTTTTTACAAATGGTATAAGGCTTACTTAGACAAAGGAATGTTAGGATTAGAACCGAGGCCACCCGGTAATCGTAGGCAGTGGAATACCATCCCTGAAGGTGAAAAAAACCTAGTAGTGGAACTTGCTTTAGAATACAGTGATTTATCACCTAGGGAACTAGCTTGTAAGCTAAGTGACACAAGGGGTGTATTCATCTCTGAGTCGAGTGTTTATAGGATATTAAAGTCAAGGGGGTTAATCACTACGCCTAATCATATTTTGCTATCAGCTAGTGACTCCTTTGAGAAGAAAACCATGTTTGTACACGAGATGTGGCAAACGGATTTTACTTACTTTAAAATCATTGGTTGGGGATGGTATTACCTAAGCACTATTATAGATGATTACAGCAGGTACATTGTCCACTGGGAGTTATGCAGCACGATGAAAGCGGAAAATGTTCAATCTACCATCGCTCAAGCATTAATCAAAGCGGAACTTAAAACTAGTCAAAGACCTATTTTATTAAGTGATAATGGCGCTTGTTATGTGTCCTCTGAACTAAAGGATTATTTATCAACCGTGAATATTAAATCCATCCACGGAAGGGTAATGCACCCACAGACACAAGGGAAAATAGAGAGGTATCACCGATCAATGAAAAATATAGTGAAACTTGAAAACTATTATCATCCCGAGCAGTTAGTGGATGCCATCCAGGATTTTGTGGAGTATTATAACCATCAACGCTACCATGAATCACTGCAAAATGTAACCCCTTCAGATGTATATTATGGAAGGCAAGAACAAATCCTACAGAAAAGAGCACTCATTAAACAACAGTCCCTAAAAAGACGAAAACAACTATTTTTAAAAGAAAAAATCCTACATTTAAACAACGAAACCCTCTACAACTAAACTGTCCACTTTCTTTGACGACATACATTTTGCACGCCAAACTGGAATTCCAACTACGCAATCTGGATTGGAAAGAAAAGTTGGTAGAGGCATTATTAGTATACTATTGAGTTTGTTTACAGGAAAAAAAGGATAAATAAACTATTTCAAATTTTTTAAATATACTGAGTGAAATAATCCTATGAAAGTATATCTAATGCCTTGATGATGTTGATTAGCAATTCTAGGTAGCCCTTCTGGTTTTATTGAGATACTTTCAAATAAATCCTTGTGTTTAAGGATCCATGATTCAATACTTTTAGCCGAGTCTAATTCAACCAAAGCTTCTTCACAGAAATTGTCTGCTATTTGATAGTCAATCTTGTCCATAAATTTAACTTAATAAATAAAAATTAAACTCATCAGAGACTTCTTTTTCTGTAACAAAATCTACAAAATCTTTTATAATTAAATTACCATTTCTAAATAAGGATAACGAACAATTTCTACCCTTTGAATCTTTGTATTTAATACATTCGTCATTAATAATTTCATAATCATCTCTATGAAAATCAGTTCCAAAGTAACTTGTGGATTTAAAATTTGAAAGGATACTCGTTAATTCTCCCGAAATCGAACCCATGTATAAAAAAATTTCACCTTTCGTTCTAATTTTTGATCTATAAAAATATATATAGGAATAACTAACATCCATTGTTTTTCCATACTTATTCCTTTCAAACTTCCCATTGCTCCAAGTATCATATCCTTCACTTAAAACGTCATGCTTTTTTATATACACACCATCTAATCTAAATTCCATATTATAAATATTTAAATTGTTATGATACCCTTAGCTAATAGTTCTTTTAAGCATTTTGCAGTAATTAATGCGTCTGATTCTGCATTATGATTTTGCTCAATGTCGTAATTGAAAAGTTTTAAATATAATTCTGTAAGCTTTGGATTCTTTAATTTTCCATAAAGACCATCAATAGAACAGTATTGAATTGTTTCCTTCATTGTACAGATAATTCTTTTATCACCAAAAATATTTGGAACTGAATACTTCCTTAATTCATTTTTTATAATTGGTATATCAAATGAGGAATTATGTGCTGCTATATATTTAGAAATTCTTAAATCACTATTTAACATTTTATATACATCTGATGGATTTTTCCCAATTTTTTTGATTATTTCAACACTTAATTTATTTATCTCAAATGCTTCTGTATATTTTAATCCTTGAAAGTTTAATAATTCGGATGATTTTTTATAGACTATTCCATCAATGTCCATTAGAACCCAAGCAATTTGAATTACATTTGGATATTCAACAACTTCAGCGCCATTAATATTTTTATTTTTTGGTAAACCGTCGGTTTCAATGTCAATTACGCAGATAATATTTTTTTCTAAAAGTAAATCTTTGTCTATATTGTCAATATTGTTTGGTAAATTAGGAGGGATAAATTCAAATAATACATCACCATATCCTTTACCAATTGTTTTCTTTTCTGCTTTTAAATATCTATCAATTAAATTAGACATTGAACCAATATCAATAACAGTAGGCATTGATTTTGGGTACTTGCAACTTAAAAAAGAATAATTTCCTCCTGAATTATGAATAGAAGGAGGAAGAACAACATGTGTATTCCATAATATTTCTAACTTGTCAAATTTAGATTTAAATTTTTCTAATGGCGGGAAGGTTGTAACAACATGTTCTTCATCTAAATTATCATATTTTTCACATCTCACATAAATATGATATCCATTATTACTTCCTGACTGACATACCCATTCATAATCCACTGGTAGTTTTAAAGTATTTAATATTTCTTCTAAAAATTCATAATAACTACAACCATCTATGTCTATTACTCTAATATTGTGATATTCACCTGTAACTGTCCCAAGACCTGTTGCATTCTCCCAGTCATAACTTCTATATTCATCTTTACTTTGTCTCCCCTTAAATAGATGTTTCCATTTATGATTTGGGTTTTTTAAAATATTTCTACAATAAAAATTATGCTCATTTAAATGATTACTTATGCAAGTAACATTTAAACCTAAATTATAGTAATGTGTAGCATATACTTCAATTTCGACTTTCTTCTTATTTTCATATTCTATATCTTTAATTTTTTGCTTTTCTGTTTCTATCAAATAAACCTTTTCTGCTTCTCTCATTTCCTGAACAGATTCTTCCATTGAGTGGAATTCTAAAATATAATCATATGATTCTATTTCAAGTATATCATCATTTATTTCAGAAATATAAATTTCTCCATAATGATCAACAACTGAATAGTAGACAAGCGATTTAACTATATTTATGTCTTCTGATATTTGTTGTGTAAGTTCATATGTGCAATGCATTCTGAATTCAGAACCATCTGGTTTAATAACCATAATAGGAAAATTGTCATAACCAATTTGAGAATCAAACTCATTCGCAATTATTTTACTTCTTGGTCCAATATATTCTCCCAAAGAACAAATTATTTTGTAATTCTCTTCCATTTTAGTTGAATTAATTATTGCATGTTTTTATGGGGATGCTATCAAATATAAGATTTATACCAGGTTTAATCAGGTTCCAATAATTCCACTCCTTCACCTCCATTCACCCCTGTTTTCCCTCTAAAAACACAAAAGCTGGCACCGATCTGGCACAAAAGAAAAAACCACCTATGAAACAAATCATAAGTGGTTGATTTTCAAGTGGGCCCACCTGGGCATGATCCAGGGACCCCCTGATTATGAGTCAGGTGCTCTAACCAACTGAGCTATAGGCCCGCATCTTTCGATGTAGGCGGCAAAAATAGGATATTTTAACCTTTTTTAAAGCTATCTACCCAATTTTTCAGCTATTTTTGCGCCATGAAGAAAGTATTATTATCTATTGCAGCAGTATGGTTCTTTGGTGTGTTTGCAAATGCTCAGTCAAAAAGTTCAACAAGTGCAAATTTAACTGGTAGAGCGGCGGATCATTTAATGTTTCAAATCGGTACGGATACATGGATTAATACCCCTGATAGTGTGAAATTGGGTAGTGGAACTAGTCGTCATTTTAATATGTACTTTATGTACGACAAACCATTTAAGTCAAACAATAAATATAGTGTGGCTTATGGTGGAGGTATCGGTACAAATAATATCTTTTTTGATAACAGAACTAATGTAGATTTAAAATCAAATGCAGCAACATTACCTTTTAGAAGAATTGATGCTAATGCAAATCATTTTGATAAAGTAAAAGTGACCACTATTTATTTGCAAGCACCTTTAGAGATTAGATATTTTAGCAATCCAGCAAATCCCGGAAAATCTTGGAAATATGCAGCTGGAGTTAAAGCTGGATTTTTATTTAAGTCTTATACAAAATCAAAAAACTTTGTAAACTCCTCTGGTAGCTCCATTTATGGTAAATCATATATTTTAAAAGAATCTAACAGAAGATTTTTTAATGCAACAGATATTACTTTAACAGGAAGAGCAGGGTATGGCATTTTATCCTTTGATGTAGGTTACACTGTAACGGGTGTCTTAAGAAGTGGATTTGGTCCTGTGATGAATAAGTTTTCTGCAGGTATTACAATAAGCGGGTTATAATATTAGAACGATACAACATTAAAACCCTCTTCACAGAGGGTTTTTTATTCAAAAGAATCTAAGTTGATTGAAAAAAAACAAATATTACAAGAAGATCAAAGAGCAGTCTTAGTGGGCGTGATTCAAAAAGATCAAACAGAAGATCAGGTAAATGAATACTTAGATGAGTTAGCTTTTTTAGCAGAAACTGCTGGTGCTGCTACCATCAAAATATTTAAACAAAGATTACAACATCCTGATAGTAGAACCTTTGTAGGTAAAGGAAAGCTTGAAGAGATTAAAGAGTATGTTAGATCTAGAAATATCAATCTAGTTATTTTTGATGACGAGTTAACGGGTTCACAAATTCAGAACATAGAGAAAGAATTAGGCACAAAGACCATTGATAGAAGTGATTTGATCTTAGATATATTTGCAAGCAGAGCAAGAACTGCACAAGCAAAAGTACAAGTAGAGTTAGCGCAATATCAATATTTGCTCCCAAGATTAAAAGGTATGTGGTCTCACTTAGAAAGACAAGGTGCGGGGATTGGATCTAGAGGTCCTGGTGAAACAGAGATTGAAACAGATAGACGTATTGTTAAAGATAAAATCTCTTTATTAAGAAAACGTTTACAGGAAATAGACAAACAAGCATTCACACAAAGAAAAGATAGAGGAGAGTTTATTCGTGTGGCACTAGTAGGATATACGAATGTGGGTAAGAGTACAATTATGAACTTATTGAGTAAGAGTGAAGTGTTTGCAGAAAATAAATTATTTGCAACATTAGATACTACTACTAGAAAAGTAGTTTTTGAAGCAACACCTTTTTTATTAAGTGATACAGTGGGATTTATCAGAAAACTTCCTCACCATTTAGTAGAAAGTTTTAAGAGCACTTTAGATGAGGTTAGAGAAGCTGATGTTTTATTACATGTGGTTGATATTTCTCACGCACAATATGAAGATCAAATTGGTGTAGTGAATAAAACATTACAAGAATTAAAAGCGTTTGAAAAACCAATTGTCACCATTTTTAATAAAATGGATTTATACAGGCAGAAATATTTTGACGAATGGATTTCTGACGAAGTAAAGCAAGACATTGAAAAGGATCTAAAAGATAAATGGATTGGATTAACCAATAACAATTGTGTTTTTGTTTCTGCTATTGAAAAACAAAATATTGAAGAATTAAGAACGATCATTTTACATAAAGTAAGAGATATGTATCAGATCAAATATCCTTACAAAACTGTCTTTTTTTAGAAGTATATTATGGAATGGCATTTAATCACTGACGCTCCTTTAAGTTTGGAATGGTCCAATCAACAAATGGTTGATCTAGAAGTTGCTGGGAAAAAAGTCACTTTGGCAAAATGGATGGATGGCTATTATGCTTTTTCTCAAAAATGTCCTCATGCTAGCGGACGAATGTCAGCAGGGTATATCAATCCCCTTGGCCAGGTGGTATGTCCTTTGCACAGATATGCTTTTGATATGAAAAATGGCCGAAATACCACCGGAGAGGGCTATTTTTTAAAGACCTATCCAGTTGAAGAGCGTCCTGAAGGTATTTTTATTGGTTTTAAGTCGAATTCTTTCTTTTAAACTTTTGTTCTTTAGTAAATTTCATTATTTTTGCGACCCATTAAAGGGAACACTCCTCCTTAGCTCAGTTGGTTAGAGCATCTGACTGTTAATCAGAGGGTCTCAGGTTCAAGTCCTGAAGGGGGAGCCACACTGGACAAGCCATCAGAAATGATGGCTTTTTTGTTGTCCGTCAGTTAGTTAGGCTAGTTGCATCTTTTTTTCTACCAATTTAGTATGTCAAACAATTTAATGGTTTAAACTAATGTTGAATACATATCTAGTATTTCATCATTTTCACTATAAGATTTTTCAAAAACGAGTCCTAATTTTTTTAAAAGAGTGATTGAATTTTCATTATCTGGTTTTGTTATAGCAATTATCTTCCCAACCTGATTTTTATTAAGTTCCTTCAAATAATTGTTTGCTGCTTCAAATGCATACCCTTTTTTTTCATATTGGGGCAACATTGCAAAACCAATATCAGGGTAATTTTTATTTTCACGATACAGAAATGTAACTATCCCAATAGGCGTATTAGTTTCCTTGATTTCAAAAACCGAATAAAAAAATTTATTATTCAATAAAATTCTTTGGATGTAGTCATTTGCAGCTTTAATATCTTTAACATTTCTATCTCCAATAAATTGTATCCAACCTTTACTATTTAATAATTGTAAAATAAAATCAACGTCCTTAATCATTAATGGTCTGATATAAAGCCGCTCAGTTTCTAGATTTAAATTCATAATGTAATACTATTATTTTTTTACTAAACTATTAAGAATAGAGGCTTCATTTATTATACAATTATTGCAATGTAGTTGCATCTTTTTGTTTCTTTATTTAACGTTACTATACATTTAAACAATTGAATCTCTATATTATATGAATTTTATAAATTATTTTTATTATTTTGTTATAAATAAAACGGACTCAAAATGAACACACCTTTCAGCAAGTTTCTATACATTGGGTTTTTGCTATTAGGCTTATACCAAGCTATTATTTCTAAAGACTATATGCAATCTGCTGCTTCTCTTGGGATTGGATTGGCATTTGACCCATTCAATGCAGAACAAAAATGGAATGACAGACCTACTTGGCAAAAGGCAGTTTTGATTATTCATCTGGCCCTGGTCGCAGCAATGTTTGGATTTGGAATTGGATTGAATGACAAATAGATCTCTTGTAAACTTGCACAAAGTTCAATTTTTAAATTTCCAAATATAACATACTAGCTATCATATTATAGCTGAATTTTTCGATAAAAATCACTTATAAATGATAAAAAAGTATACTTTTACAGCATAATTTTTTTATGGATAAGCTAGTTCAATTTTTTAAAAAGTATCGAAGTGAAGTTATAGTGGGAATAATTGTATTTCTCGTCTTGATTTTCAGAGATGTAATAAAGTCTTTCCTGAAAAATTAGATCAAGTTCGATATTTCATTTTCCTTTTGTTTAGTTATTTGGCTTACCTTAAGTTATACTGATATTAAATCAGGTATAATGGACGCATGGGATGGAAAGTAATCTATAAAATTTATTTATTTATTTCATTAATTAATTTTATATTCTATTTAAAAGTTTAACGTTTTAATATAACTTCCTTTACCAGCACAATACATTCAGTATTCATATCTTTGAGTCAACAACCAGTTATAACATCCAATTTCCACTTATCCTTTTATTACTTTGGCAAGTTGGCTAAAGTATCTATTTTTAAATTTAAAAAATTACTGTTATGAAAAAAATCTTGTTAAGTGTATCACTCCTTTTTTCCTTAGTCCTTTTTTCAACTAGCCTTCACGCGCAAACTGCCGACGAAATAATTGGCAAGTATATTAATGCGATAGGAGGAAAAGACAAATGGGCTCAAGTTAAATCAATGAAAATAAATGGTTACATTGAAGTTCAGGGGATTAAAATCAATTTTACCCAACAAGCAATTCAAGGAACTGGCGTAAGAGTTGATGCTGAATTCCAAGGACAAAAAATTATTGATATTACTACTCCTTCTATGGGATGGTCTCAAAATCCATTTGGCGGAAAATCAACATTGCAACCAATTTCTGAAGAAGAACTTCAACAAAAATTAGATGAATTAGATATTCAAGATGAATTTGTTGATTATGCAGCTAAAGGTTCAACCGTTGAGTTTATTGGAAAAGATGAAGAAGAAGGGAATGAATTTTTTAAAATCAAAATGACTACAAAAAATAAAAATGAAAGTGTTTATTTCTTTGATGTAAATACTTCTTTAATTTATAAAGAAGAAAAAACTGTTAAACAACAAGGTCAAGAAATAAAATTAACAACTAAGTTATTTGATTATAAAACAATTCCATTTGGTATTAAAATACCTCATAAATCTGAGCAAATGGGTCAAGTTTTAGTAACTGATAAAATAGAAATCAACCCCGTTATTGATGTAAATGTTTTCAAAGGAAAATAATATGATAAAATATAAATTTATTATTGGTATATACTTATTCTTAAGTATTACTTTAGTGCACGCACAAAATCCTTCCTCTTCAGTATTGACTAATTCTTCTTTTTTTCAATCAATGACTGCAAGAAACCTAGGACCCTCTACCATGAGTGGTAGAGTCACTAGCATTGCAGGTCTTACTATTGATAATCAGATCAATTTATATGTTGGTACAGCTGGTGGTGGTATTTGGAAAAGCATGAATGGTGGTATCTCTTTTACCCCCATTTTTGACAAGTACTGTCAATCAATAGGCGCTTTGGCTATTGATCCGAATGCCTCTAAAGTTATTTATGCTGGCACAGGTGAAAGCAATATGCGTAATTCTGTATCCATAGGTGATGGTATTTATAAAAGTACAGATGCTGGATCTAACTGGCAAAAAATAGGATTGGATAGTACGGAACACATTAGTAAAATTATCATCGATCCTACTAATTCTAAAAGCATATTTGTATCTGTTCCTGGACCATTATGGAGTTCTAGTAAACATAGAGGACTTTATCATACCAATGATGGTGGTAAATCATGGAATAAAATATTATACATAGACGAAGAGACAGGTTGTGCAGATATTGCAATGAGTCCAACGAATCCAAACGTGCTATTGGCTACTTTTTGGAAGTTCAGAAGACAGCCATTTTCTTTCAATTCAGGAGGAAAAACAAGTGCAATGTACAAGTCTGTTGATGGAGGAAAAACTTGGAAAAAAATTGAAGCAGGTTTGCCTGAGGGAGACCTTGGAAGAATCGTAGTGACAATCAACCCTTCGAAACCCAAAGAGGTGTTAGCTATTGTAGAAGCAAAGGTTCCAGGCTTATACCAATCTCAAGACGAAGGGGATACATGGATTAAACTTGCAAGTACAGATAATATTACTGCTAGACCTTTTTATTTTAGTACACTAGAATTTGATCCAAAAGATCCTAAACGTGTCTATCGTCCTGCATTCGATTTTCAATATTCAATTGATGGTGGTTATGCATGGTCTAATACAATCATTGGAGATGTTGTACCTCATGCAGATCATCACGCTTTATGGATAAATCCAAATAATACCAACACTTTATATTTGGGTACCGATGGTGGAGTATACGTAAGTCATAATAAAGGTATTTCATGGTCTTTTTTGAACAACTTGCCGGTTGGTCAATTTTATCACGTAGCCGTTAGTAATGATAAGATATTTAATGTATATGGTGGATTACAAGATAATGGATCTTGGATGGCACCAAGTTCTTCACCTGGAGGTGTTTCAAGTACTGATTGGAAATTTTTAAATGGTGGGGATGGATTTTGGGTTCAACCATCTCCCATTAATTCAAATACTGTGTATGCCGAATCACAAGGTGGTGAAATTAATAGAATTAATCTTACCAATGGATTAAGTTATGGAATCAAGCCACAAAGAAACATTGGTGAAGATTTACATAGATGGAATTGGAATACGCCTATTGTTGTTGCAAAAAGTACAAAGCGTTTGGGAGGTTATAATTTATATACTGCCAATCAGTATTTATATAAATCTACAGATGAAGGTACTAACTGGACTAAAATTTCTCCAGACTTAACCACCAACGATAGAAATAAACAAAATACAGAAAAAAGTGGTGGTATAACCGGAGACAATACTAGTGCAGAAAATCACTGTACCATCTTTACATTGAGTCAAGATCCTAGAAATGAAGATATAATATGGGTTGGAACTGATGATGGTCATTTACAGTATACCAATAATGGTGGAAAGACTTGGACCAATTTATCGGCTAATATTTGGGCTGTCGGTGTTCCAAAATATGCATGGATTTCAAGCATAGAGTTATCATCAAAAAATCCAAATAGAGTTTATGTGACTTTAGACAATCATGCATATGGCGACCACGCTACTTATGTAGTTGTAAGTAATGATGCTGGAAAAACTTGGAAAAAATTCCAATCTAAAGAGTTTACAGGATTTGCGCATGTAATCAGAGAAGACCTTGAACAAGAAAATCTACTTTTTGTTGGAACTGAAATGGGTTTATTTATTTCTATTGATGCAGGTGCAAATTGGATGAGAAGTAAATATCAAAACATTCCTTGGTATGCACTTGTTAGAGATATTAAAGTTGTGCCACATACTGGTGACTTAGCAATTGCAACACATGGAAGAGGTATTTATGTACTTGATAATTTAGCTTCACTTAGACGTCTTATAAAGTCTGATCTTTCAAAAGAAGTACAGTTTTATCCTGTTGCTAATTTTAAGTATGACTTTGCGCCACAAGTGCCTTCAGAAGATGGAAATTTAGCAGGTTGGGTTGCTGGAAATAAAGCTAATCTTCCAGCATTTGAGTATTATTTAAAACAACGTTCTGAACAATCAGTAAAAATTGTTTTATATGATGCTAATAATGTAAAAATTAAAGACATCAATGCAACATCCAATAAAGGACTTAATAGAGTGTATTGGGGACTTGATCAAAATCCATGTAAAGTTGCTTTAGGTGGTTTTACAGCACAGTCAAGTGTTCTATTCTCTTCTGTATTAGGTCCTAAGGTTAAAGTTGGGAAGTATAAAGCAGTTTTAGAGGTTGGCGATCAAAAATTTGAACAATCATTTTTGATTGAGCCAAATGATGAAAAAGGTTTTACTGCAATTAAAATCAATCAACTAAATGAGCAATCAATGCGCTTATTTAGATTACATGAAAAATTAGCAGTACTTGTAGATTCATTAGATCGTTCAATTAATCAACTTTCAAAGAAGGATAATAAAACATCTATAGAAATCGAAAAATTCAACTCCTTGGATAGTTTAAGAAAAGAAATCATTGAAACTAATCGTAAAACTGTCTTTTTTGATGAATTTAAATTTAGAAGAAGATTAAGTGATGTATATTTTTCTCTTATTTTAGGTTTAGAACCATTTTCGCCATCTAGAATAGGTGCAATTAATGTTCTAGAAGATGAGTATAAAAAAATTGAACAAACCTTTTATGGGTTGATTAAGTAATTTAGCTCTAATTAACAAAACCCCTTGCATATTTAAATAGCAAGGGGTTTTTTATTTACAACATTGTTTTTTTAAGTGTAACTTTAGGTTTTAGCTGTCGTTTTAAGAATAATATAAATTAAGAAACTATATTTATGATCATGAGAAAATCAAATCACTTGCTTCTATTTTCAATGCTCGTGTTGAGCAATCTAGCAATTGCTAATAATGAATCTAAAATAGATAATAAAGCTGCATTAAAAAAATGGGAGGCTACTCCAGAGGGTATATTTTTTAAGAAATGGGAATCATCTGCTGCAGGTAAAAAAGTGTATGCTAGTGAGGCAAGAATAAGAAAGTCTATCAAAGAGTATAGTAATATGGAAGCCATTGTTACTTCTTTAACACTTCCAGCTGGATCAAGATTAGGTTACGGAGTAATGGTAAGAATTAAAGATGAA
>Ga0209358_10002931_pt1 | contig 12780 bp, 9 predicted proteins | sample LauGreFa1BDMLBSN_2_FD_187574 | JGI IMG/M metagenome (GOLD analysis project Ga0209358, IMG submission 187574) | Freshwater lake microbial communities from Lake Michigan, USA - Fa13.BD.MLB.SN (SPAdes) (version 2) | ecosystem: Environmental > Aquatic > Freshwater > Lake | place: Lake Michigan, USA...
TACAAGTCTACTGACACACAGGCGACGATCAATACTAGTGGGTACTTCAACACAGTAGCGACCCTCGTCAATGTCGGTGACGTAATCTTCATCTACGATGCTACGACCCCTTCGCTCGTTATTTCCTACGTGAATAGCGTCACGTCGGCTGGCGTAGTTGACATCGCGGATGGCACGACCATCTCAGCAACTGATACGGATTAATCCCGTTGAATCGCTGGTGCTAATTGAGGGGGAGAAATCCCCCTCTTTTTGTTTGTGTACGAATAATATATAAGGCGGTAATATTGCGTTGAAGGAGAACTCCATTGGCAACTGGTGACACCAAACTCACAATCGTCAACGACGCACTTATTATGCTCGGAACCAACATCATTACATCCTTCAGTGACGGATCTAATGCTGCTCAGATCTCCGACCGCCTCTATGACGACATCAAGGCAATGGTACTCACAATGTACCCTTGGACGTTCAGCTACAAGAAAGTCCAATTAGCCCAACTTGCAACCACTCCGGTCACAGAATGGAAGTATGAGTATCAGCTTCCGGGCGATATGTTGTCAGGCCCAAGGGCTTTGTTTGTTTCTGCTAATCCAGGTGCGCGTCCAGTCACTGACTGGGAAGTTATGAACAACATGGTGCAGACCAACTACACGACTGTCTATATCGACTATCAGTTTGATGTCAGCGAAGACCTGATGCCGAAGTATTTTGTCCAGTTGATGAAGTACTATCTGTGCTGGCACTTTGCAGAGCCTGTCACTGACCAGATGAGCAAGAGCCAATACTGGGCCAACATGGCTATCGGTTCTGGCGAGAACGGTCGTGGCGGTTACTTTAGACAGGCCACTATGGTTGACGGTCAGAATCACCCACCTCAGATGATTGAAGACTTTAGCCTTGTTGCCGTGAGGTACTAATGACCCGCATAATCAATATCCAGACCAACTTTACAGTAGGCGAAATTGATCCGCTGCTTCGTGGTCGTATTGATCTTGCACAGTATTACTCCGGCCTAAAGACCGCTAGGAATGTTGTAATTCTGCCACAGGGCGGTGTGCGTCGTAGACCCGGCTTAAAGTTCATTCATGCTCTGCCATCGAGTGCGTCTGATGGTGCGGTTCTAGTTCCGTTTGAGTTCTCGACTAGCGATTCGTATATGTTCGCTATCGTTAATCAACGTGTTTATATCTACAAGGCTGGTGTTCTAATCACGAATATCAATGGTTCCGGCAACGACTATCTAGCCGCTACCGAACTAACATCAGCCAGATTAGCCAATCTTAACTACGCCCAGTCTGCGGATACGGTTATCTTTACGCATAAAGATATGCCAGTTCAAAAGATGGTTCGTGGCGGCACAGACGCAACATGGACAATCTCGAACCTGTCGTTTGATTACATTCCAAAATATGCGTTTTCACTTACGATTGCGACCCCTGCTGCTACGCTTACGCCATCTGCTACAACTGGAACAATTACGCTGACGGCAAGTGCGGCGGTGTTTACTGCTGCTTTGGTCGGTCAATATGTCAATAATACAATTTCCTATGGTCGAGCCAGAGTTATTGAATTTGTAAGCACGACTGTCCTTCGGGCTATCGTTGAAGTTCCATTTTCTAGCACGGGTGCAATCGCAGCTAGCAGCTGGGAGACTGAAAGCGGCTATGAAGATGTATGGTCATCTACCCGTGGTTATCCCAGAAGTGTGACTTTTCATGAAGGACGGTTATATTTCGGGGGTTCCCGTGACAGACCATCAACTGTTTGGGGCAGTCGTGTCGGTGACTTCTTTAACTTCGACAAGCAAACGAACCTTGATGACGATGCAGTAGAGGCAACGCTCGACGTTAACCAGTTCAATGCCATCGTAAACATTCACTCAGGACGTGACTTGCAACTGTTCACGACTGGTGGCGAGTTCTATGTGCCACAGGGGCTTGGTGATCCAATCACGCCGGGTACGTTCCTTGTCCGGATTGCAACCCGCAATGGCTCTATTGAAGGCACACGTCCTGTTGGACTTGAGGCTGGCACGATCTATATCCAGCGCGGCGGTAAGATGGTGCAAGAGTTTATCTACACGGATACTCAAGCCAGCTACGTCTCAAACAAGATATCGCTACTGTCTGGACATCTGATTAACACGCCCGTTGATATGGCTATGCGACGTGCTACGAACACAGACGAATCAGATCTGTTAATGCTGGTCAACACAGACGGCACGTTTACTGCGTACTCTGTGCTTCGCTCGGCAGACATTATCGCTCCATCGACCTTTGATACGGATGGCCTGTTCAAGGCTGTAGCCGTAGACATCAGCACAATCTATGTCGTTGTGCAGCGCACCATCAATAGCGTTGTGAAGTACCATGTCGAGACATTCAGCAATGATTTTACCTTGGACAATGCAGTATCTGGTGGAGCGGCAGCCAACGTAACGGCTACTAACTTTGCGGCTAAGACTGTCAAAGTCATTACAGATGGCGTGGTACTTAGTGACGAAGTTGCATCATCCGGTGGGTTGGTCACGTTTGATCGTTCCTCTGTTACATCATATCAGGTCGGTCAGGACTACACTGTCACGATAGCAACGATGCCTATTGAGCCTCGGTTGCAAGTTGGGAATATGCGTGGGTTTAAGAAACGTATTATTGAGGTTGAGGCTGAGTTCTATAAGACACAGAATGCTTCGGTTAACTCCGTTGAAGTGCCGTTTAGGACTTTTGATTCGGCAGTGCTAGATACAGCGGTAGCAGAGTTCACTGGGTTGAAGCGTGTTGGCCCGTTGCTTGGCTATGATTATGAGGGTTCTGTAACAGTGACGCAAACGCAACCATTGAAGATGACATTGTTGTTTTTGGATTACCGCCTAAGCGTTAATTTGGAAAGGGCATAACATGGCTTTTATAGCTCCAATCTTAGGTGCGGTAGGTGCAGTCGGTGCATCTGGAACATTTGCGGCTTTGGCTGGGTTATCCTCGGTTGTCAGCGCAGTAGGTTCCATTGCTGGTGGCCTGTCTCAGCAAGCAACATTGAATGCTCAAGCCAAGCAAGAGCAGATGAAGGCTAAGGCACAGGAACTGCAATACCGTCAGCAGGGCGTACAGGTTCTTGAAAAGACACTTGCAACGGCAGCAACGATTCGCGCTCGTGCAGGTGCAGGTAGCATTGATCCGTTCGGCGGCTCGGCAGCGGCTTTGACCAACTACGCATTTGGTCAGGGCATTGAAGAGAAGCAGATGACCGAGATGAACGCGCAACTTGCCTTCCTTGGTGGAGAGACCACAGCAGCCTCGTTAAGGGCGCAGGGACAGGCAGCGGCAACCGCAGGGTTCATCAGTGCGGGAACAACGCTTCTAAGCACTGGAGCCAACATTATGAAGGTTGGTGGGGTTCCATCATTAACGACACCAGTGGCACAACCTTACGGTGGTGCTGGACGGTTTGGCGGCGTATTCTAAAAGGACTGAGACATGGCTGAGTTACCTCGTTACAAATCATCAGGCTTGCAGGTCGCTGCTCCAGAGGGGCAGTTTAGAGACGTGTCCGCACCTATGGACGCTCTGTCCAAGGGCATGAACCAGATGACTAGCTTCTTCATGCAGAGCGCACAGGAACAGGCTGTTGTTGAGGGTGAGAAGTACGGAGCAGAAAACGCCCCGTCACTTGAGCAGATTGCTAACGCCCGTAAACTAAACGAGCCATTGAAGCCTGTCGCAGAGCAGTTCACCTACTTTGGCAGGGCGGCGACCGAAACATCTAACAGAATCTTGGCAAAGAACATCAGTGCTGATGCTGACATGGCATTGGAAAAACTTAGTGCAAGGATTTCTAGTGGAGAGATCCCTATCAACCAGATTACGTCTCAGACAAATGCTCTGATCCAAGGGTACTCAACAGTACTAAAAGACATCAACCCTGCCCTCGGTCGTAGTGTCGAAGCTGATCTGGCCCTGTCCGGTAACAGAATGTTCCTAGCTGCATCCAAGGCGGCAGCCGCTGAAGCTCTAGCCGAGCAACAAAAAAAAGTAGCAGAAACAGTTGAGAAAACATTACCATCAGCAGTTGCTCAAATATTCAAAACAGGAACAATCGAAGTGGCGGGAGGCTTAACACTGTCAGTTGATGCCCAACTTGAGATTGCAAAATCAAAAGCACAAAACATGATTAATTCATTGCCTCCTAAACAGCGCAAGGCAATGACCGAAAAATTAGACGGCTTTATTGCAACTGCTGCTGGAGACAGCATTGATCAATCTCTTGTGTCAGGAACTTTGGAAGAATTAAGAGGTGTCTCCGACAACATTAAAAATGGTGTATATAAAACCTCCATTAAAGACCCAGGAGATCAGCTTACTTATCTTAATAAAGTAAAATCTCAAATCTCCAGTTTAGAGACGGAAGGAGACCGTGTTAAAGCCGGAACAAGGCTGTCGATTACCCAAAAGTTAGAAGATGTTAGTGCGGCATTAGCGGCTGGTAAATCACTTTTATCAACTGATATCCCGTCTCAAAGTTCAATCATGGAAAATTTTGAAGGGGCGCAACTTAAAGCCGCATTGGAATCAAGAGACAATCTTGTAGCCGTATATTCTTCAATCGCTGATCTTGGTAACAAACCAGCATCACAAGTAAACACTATGCTTAAACAGCTTGAAACAGAACTTAAAACAGGGCCAGTTGAAGGCAGCGAGGCAAAATCAAAACAATATCAAGCGGTTTCTGCCGCTGTTGAATCGCGCAATAAAGCCATCCAAGCTGACCCTGGATTATATGTAAGAGGAAATTTTTCAGAAGTTCGGGGAGCTTATGAAAATATGCTTCAAGACTCAACTCCAGAGAATGTAAGGGGTTATGTAACGCTATCAACCAATGCGCAACTGAGCCTTGGAATTCGCCCTGAAAATGTAGCTTTGTTGCCGAAGGCCCAAGCAGATAACATTGTTAATGGCTTTAACAACCAGGTCGCCAGTGGCGTAAATTACGCTGACTATCTTATGACATTGCAAGACACATGGGGAGCGGCGTTCCCACAGGTCTTAAAGCAGCTTGGCAAAGATTTACCTGCTGAAGTTGGGGTTGTGGCATCTCTTAATGAAAGAGACCGTACTGCCGCGCAAACTTTGGCTAATGCTTTACAGCCACAGAACTTAAAAGCATTAAAAGAGTCCGTTCCCACAGATGCATCAAAATCAATTTCAAATGCCGTGGATACTGCAATGGTATCATTCAGGGATAGTTTGTTTAACAGTGCGTCTCTTAATGGCTCTGTTGAGTTTGAAAAGTACAACTCAGCAGTGAATATCCTAGCGCAAACATACGTTGCAAGAGGAGAGGCTCCTGCTACCGCAGCGCAAAAAGCATATGAAAAGGTCATAGGTTCTGCGTACAGATTCGGTGATGGGTATCGGATACCTATGGCTGTCGATCAAAATAGGATCATTACCACTACATCACTCTTGTTAAAGAATATTGAAAAATATGAAATCCAATCTCCAGTAAGCATTCTTGGGTTTACGCCTCAACAGGCAAAAGATCAGTATGTGTCTAGCCTAGTGGCAAACGGAAGATGGGTTAATACCCCAGATGAACGATTTGGTTTAAGACTTGTTGACCAAAACGGTTCTCCTGTCATGTTGGCAAATGGCAAAATGTTTGAGTTGCCTTGGACAGTATTGTCAAAGGAGTATGGTGGTATGGTTACACCATCTGGCGGCAGAGGAACTGGGGCAAGAACAACGGAAGGCAAATTTGTGCCTCCAGAGTTGTTCCCATGACAATATTCACAGAACTCAAGTCTACTCCGTCGTTTCTGGAAGAACTGTCAGTCGGCCTTGATTTAACTCTTGGTGCGGTAGCAGAAGAAACATTTGTTAGGAACCCGATAGCATCTGCTTTACGGGCGACAGACATGACGTATGAGCCTAGTTCCCGTGGAAGGATTGTTAAGCAATCTCCACTGATTCCAGCGGAAGACGCTCGCAAGAAGATTAAAGACCTTAATCTTGATCTAACAGTTCCTGATACTGGCATTGAAGAAGAATCGTTAAACTCTCTCATTGAGTTAAAAAAAGATGAGGTAGTTCGGCAAAGCATTATATCCCGTGGGCCAACAGACCTCTATTCCACGGTTGCCAAGTTCGGTGTGAGCCTTGGCGTGTCTGCTATGGATCCATTGAACATAGCATCTGCCTTTATCCCAGTAATCGGTGAGGCCAGATATACAGCGTTGATTGCCAACGCAACTGGTGGGTTTGGAAAAGCTGCCGTCAGGGCTGGCGTAGGTGCGGCTGAAGGTGCGTTTGGTGCGGCACTTATTGAGCCTATCGTGCTAGGCGTGGCAACGTATGAACAGGCAGACTATACGCTCTCTGATAGCCTAGAGAACGTATTCTTTGGCAGCGTCCTTGGTGGCGGTCTTCACGTTGGTGTAGGTGCTTTCTCGGATGCCCTGTCTAAGGGGCGGTCAATCCATACTGCCCAAGCTGATGGCAAGATGGCTGAGATCCTATCTAATGTATCTCCTGCTACACGCAACTCTGCTGCCCAGTCTGCCTTAGCCCAGTTCCTAGATGGCAGAAAGATCGACGTTGAGTCCATTCTTGAACTTGATCCTCGCTATGCAACGCTAAATAATAGATTGCTTGGGTCGTCTTCTCTTGTCCCGACCCGTGTTTCGAACGTACCGTTTACCGCTCCAGAGGTAGTAATCTACCGCCCTGGCATGGAACCAATCTCTATTGCTACACCAGGCTCTGCAATCTCAGAGAGTGCAAGAACTACAGTTGGAGCGCAGACTGGAACTGGCGAGCTAAGAACCTTCCAGACGGCTGATGAGGCACAAAACATTGTCGATGCTGTCCAGCGTAGAAGCGGTGAAGTGCTTACTGTCGAGCAGCTACAGGATGGGTCGTTCGCCCTTAAAAGAGAATTTGCTGACCAGCCAATCCGCAACGGTGACGGAAACATAATCGCATTCGAGACAGAGCGTCTGGCTGTAAAAGAATCAGGTCGGATCACGGGGTTAAAAGATAAGAACCTGACGCCTATTCCGTTTCTGGATAACGGTAAGATCAAGTTTGCATTGGTTGAGAACGCTGATCCTAAGTTTGTAGAGGCTGCCAAGGCTAACCCAGACTTGGTGTCTTTTAACATTGAGAAAGAAACGATTGCCAATACCGGATATAGGTCTATCCAGCCTACAGCGGAGCAGATTGCTAAAATTCAACAGGCATCCTTGGTTAGCTTCTCTGCCGAAAATTCACGGTTGGCAGATCCTGCATCATCTAGCTATGCTGACGAGCTAATCAAAAGAACATCTCAAGTTGCAGAAGATGTCGATATGGCACAGCAACAGATAGATTACCATGTGGGTATAGCACAGGCTCATGCTACCCAAAGAGGCACACCAGAAATGATGAACGAGTTAAAAGAGTTTGATGATCTGATTGTTGATGCCGATAACTTTGGCAAAGCTATTTCTGCCGCTTTTAATTGCCAGATCAGAAGGGGCATATAATGGAACCGAATAAGTGCATATCAGAAGCGTCTGCTGCTCTCGGTCGCCAGCTCACTGATGATGAGGCAATCTCGCTTTTCACTGAAGTCCAGAAAAAGATAAAAGAAGCGGGAGCAACTGCTGGCCCGTTTGATGAGGCTATCCGCGCAGCGGGTGAAAAGTATGCTAAGGAAGTAAGCAAGGCTGCTCGTATTGAGAAACGCAATGCTGCGATTGCTTTGAAGCTCAGAATTGAAACACTTGACTTTGTTAAGACTCAATTTGCTAATGACTACGCTGGTGGCCTAGAGGCTGCATTAGTAGGGGTCAACAAGGCTGCTTTAGGTTCTCGTTTCAGCGCGGCTGCCCAACAGAACGCCTTAGCCAAAAACTATCTTTCTGGGTTGGTCTATGACCTTGAAAAAGCAAATGTATTAAAACTGCTGACCAACAAGCAATCAGATCTTGAAATAACAAATGCACTATGGTCGATTAATAATCCTGCTGCTCCTGCATATAGTGGCCCAGTAGAGATAAAGAAGTTGGCTGACATAATTTATAAATGGCAGGAAGTTACAAGAATTGATTCCAATAATGCTGGGGCTGATATTGGTAAATTAGCCGGATATATCGTTCGGCAATCGCATGATAATGTTAAAATTCGCGCTGCTGGTAGAGAGCAATGGATTGACGACATCCAAAAAGAACTTGATTTTACAATAACGTTTGGCCCAGGAGAAAACGCAAGAGAAATTTTAGGCAAAATGTATGAAGGTTTTTCAAACGGTATTCATTTAAAAGCATCTGAAAATATCACAGGATTTAAAGGAGGCACAGCTAATCTAGCTAAAAAAGTTAGTGCAGAGCGTGTATTGCATTTTAAAAATGCAAATGCTTGGTATAATTACCATTCTAAATATGGAGTTGGAAGTATTTCTGACGCTATTATTAGGCAGATGAATGTTGCCGCTCAGAATGTCAGCTTGATGCGGACGCTCGGACCAAACCCACGGGACAACTACAACCGCATTGTGACCATGTTAGAAGCCGGATTAAAAAATGATCCTGAGCAACTAAAAAAGTTTCAACAGGCAACTGGTAAAAATGGATTTCTGGAACGAAGGTTTGCAGAGATAGACGGCTCTGTAACAATACCTAATCACGATCTGATGGCAGAGATCAGTTCTGGCATTCGTGGCGTCCAAGCCATGTCTAAGCTAGGTGCGGCAGTTGTTTCGTCGATTACGGATATTCCGGCTGTAATGACAGAGCTGCGTTACCAAGGCTTTGACATGACGGAAGCCATGTATGAATCCATTGCTGGCTTAATCAAGGGACAGAATAGAGCCAATCTTGCAGACATAGATGCAGGTTTAGGCATTGTGTTTGACTCGGTGATCGGCAGAATTTCTAGCAGGTTTGAGGCTGGCGATAATTTGCCTGGCGTTATGTCTAAGATGCAACAACTGTTTTTTAAACTGAATGGTTTAACTTGGTGGACTGACACTCTACGGGCAACATCTACTCGCCTTATGTCTCACTTCGCGGCTAGAAACAAAAACCTACCATTTGATAAACTAAACCCAGATACAAGCCGTGTCTATGGCCAGTACGGTATTGACGCAGAAAAATGGGACATGATGCGTCAAACGGTGACAAAGGGTGCAGATGGTAGAGAATATCTACTTGCCAGAGAAATCAGGAATCTGCCTGATGATATTTTTGTTTCCTATCTTGAAGCCAGAAATATGAAGGCAAGTGATACAGCCATTGCCAGCCTTAAAGATGAGGTTGAGTCCCAGTGGATGACGTATTTTGATGACCGTGCTGGGTTTGCGGTGCTTGAGCCGGATGCAAGAACTAAAGCCATAATGAACCAAGGCCATGCACCAGGTACACCAACTGGCGAGTTGCTTAGATTTATAGGCCAGTTCAAGGGCTTCCCGATTGCCTTTGTCCAGAAGGTTATGGGTCGTGAGGTCTACGGACGAGGAGCAGATCCGAGTGCTGGGTTGATTGCCGCATTAAAGAATGGCAATGGCGAGGCTATGGGTCTGGCTCAGGTAATCCTCTGGTCTACCATATTTGGTTATGGTGCAATGACAGCCAAGGAAATCATCAAAGGCAAGATGCCTCGTAAGCCTGAGACGGCAGAAGAGTACGCCAAACTAATCCAAGCATCCATGCTTCAAGGCGGTGGTGCTGGTATCTTTGGTGACTTCCTGTTCGGAGAAATGACAAACCGTTATGGTGCTGGCCCAATCTCATCTTTGCTAGGGCCGACATTCGCAACGGCAGACAGCATAGCTGATCTATATGGTCGCGCTAAAAAAGGTGATGATGTAGCGGCTGCAACTGTTAAGTTGATTATCAGCAACACGCCGGGTGCAAACATCTTCTATGCAAGGGCGATGCTTGACTATCTAATCATCTACCGAGTTCAAGAAGCCCTTAATCCAGGGTATCTAAAACGTATGGAAGATAGGGTTAAAAAAGAACAGAACCAAACATTCTTTGTGCCTCCTTCTGAAGTTATTCAATGAGATTGAGCAACAAGACCGTGTAGTGTATAAGGTGCAAATCAAGCGAGGTGATCTATGGCTGATTATAATATTACCGCAGTAACCCGTAGGGTTGTCTACACCGGATCTGCTGGTGTCGGCCCTTATGCGTTTACATTTCCAGTCATCAGCCAGACGGACATTGCCGTCTATAAGAACTCAACCAAGCTGACGCTCACCACAAACTACACTGTGACGATTAACGGGGCTAACGGCACTGGATCGGTAACTCTGGTGGTTGCCGCTACAGGCTCTGATCGAATTACTATTATCGGTGCAAGGGCTATTGAGCGTACCACAGATTTCGTGACCGCTGGTGACTTGAAAGCCTCGTCTCTCAATGAGCAGTTGGATGCCTCTATCATTCTGATCCAGCAGCTTGCTGAAGAGAACAAGCGTACTCTGAAGGCTCCACAGTTCGACCCTGCTGCTGTTGAAGATGGCGGCACACTGAGCATGGTTCTCCCGACTTCTACAAGTCGTGCTGGAAAGACCTTGGCATTCGACACAGATGGTAACCCTGTCGTCGGTGAGGACATCGGTAACTGGCGTGGTAACTGGGCTGCTGGTGTTGCTTACACTGTTCGTGACTTGGTAAAAGATAGCAGTAACTCGAATGTATACCGTGTCAACACGGCTCACACATCTTCTGGAACTACACCAATCAGTAGCAATGCTGATGTAGCTAAGTTTGATCTGGTAGTTGATGCCGCTGCTGCTGCTGCCTCTGCTGCTGCCGCTGCTGCTTCTGCCAGTGCTGCTGCTACTTCAGCGTCTAATGCGTCTACATCTGCATCCAACGCTTCCACTTCTGCCTCGAATGCCTCTACCTCTGCTTCTAACGCCTCGTCTGCACAGGCCGCTGCCGAGTCAGCCAGAGATGCTACGCTTGCAGCTTATGATAGTTTTGATGACCGCTACCTTGGTGCTAAGGCCAGTGACCCATCAGTAGACAATGACGGTAATGCTCTTGTCGGTGGCTCTTTGTATTTCAACAGCACAGACGGCATTATGAAAATCTACACTGGAGTAGCGTGGGTTGCTGCCTATGTGTCCAGTTCTGGATTTGTCAGTCAGACATCATTGACTGGTGCTGCACAGATACCTGCCAGTACGACAGCAAACCGTCCTACGCCCGTTACAGGTCAGTTTAGGTTCAATACTACCTTGACCCAGTTCGAGGGCTACAACGGTACTGCATGGGGTGCAGTCGGTGGCGGTGCTACAGGCGGTGGTACTGATGCAATTTTCCACGAAAACGATCAAACCGTGACATCTAACTACACAATCACCGCTAGCAAAAACGCAGGAACATTTGGCCCAATCACGGTTGATAGTGGTGTGGTCGTCACCGTTCCTTCTGGCAGCACATGGTCGATAGTATGATGAACATTATTTTGGAGACTGTCTAATGCCTGTAAAGCTCAATGGCGCAACATCTGGATCGGTAACTATAGACGTTCCTGCTGTAGCCGGAACCAACACGCTCACACTTCCTGCTGTGACTGATACACTTGTAGGTCTAGCCGCTACACAGACGCTGACCAATAAGACTATCCAAGGTGGTGCTATTACATCTGCTACGGCTCAGGCGTCTACGTCTGGAACAAGCATTGATTTCACTAGCATACCGTCATGGGTGAAGCGTATTACGGTGATGTTTAGCGGCGTAAGTGTAAGCGGCACGTCAAATCTTCTAGTACAGATTGGCGCAGGTTCAATTACATCTTCTGGATACACAGGTTATGTAGCTCGACAAGCCTCAACATCCAACGCATATATAGCATACTCTTCTGGATTTCTTATTCTTGAAACAACTGCCGCAGCTTATACCTATATTGGACACCTTACTATTACACTTATAAATTCAAACACTTGGGTTTGTTCTGGAATTGCAACAGCAGCAAGCAATAATTTTAATAATCATACAACAGCAGGTTCTGTTGCTCTTGGAGGAACACTAGACCGCGTTCGTTTTACCACAGTAGGTGGCACAGATACCTTCGACGCTGGCACTATCAACATTATGTACGAGTGAGGCACACATGACTTTAGTTCTAAACGGAACCACAGGTATAGCTGGTGTTGATGGCTCCGCTGCCACTCCAGCAGTGCAGGGCGGCGACACCAACACGGGTATGTTCTTCCCTGCCGCTGATACCATTGCCTTCACTGAGGGCGGTACTGAGGTTATGCGGCTGGACTCGTCTGCAAACCTTCAATTTAATTCCGGCTACGGCTCGGTAGCAACGGCATACGGCTGTCGTGCGTGGGTGAACTTTGATGGCACAACCAACACTGCTGGGTTCTGTACTATCCGTGCAAGTGGTAATGTTACGAGCGTTGCCGACAATGGTACGGGTGACTACACGGTGAACTTTACAACAGCAATGCCAGACGCAAATTATACGCCTGTTTTTTCAAGTACTAACTTTACGGATAATAACGGTAGCCAAACTACTTCCACTTGTCGGTTTAGGTGTTTTTCTAAAGCGTCGACTACAACCAATCAAGATTCAGCTACTGCTTGTGCTGCGTTCTTCCGCTAAAAGGATAACCCAATGAATTATGTCATTTACCCAAACGACGACGGTGGGGTATCCATCCTCATCCCCGCTCCAGAGGCTCTTGAGACGATGACCATTCAGGAAATCGCTGCCAAGGACGTACCTGCTGGTAAGCCATTCAAGATTGTAGATGTATCTGACATTCCATCCG
>Ga0209358_10002936_pt1 | contig 12764 bp, 9 predicted proteins | sample LauGreFa1BDMLBSN_2_FD_187574 | JGI IMG/M metagenome (GOLD analysis project Ga0209358, IMG submission 187574) | Freshwater lake microbial communities from Lake Michigan, USA - Fa13.BD.MLB.SN (SPAdes) (version 2) | ecosystem: Environmental > Aquatic > Freshwater > Lake | place: Lake Michigan, USA...
AAGACAAATAGCATCTAGCAGGTTAGTTAATCACTTTCACTGCTCTCAACACTTGTATAGGACTCAAACATGAAAAAAATCGCTCTCGTTGCCTCATTGTTGGCTGGCCTGATGGCCGGTGTATCACCTGCTGCTAACGCACAGGAAGTTTATTGGACCTCCAGCGGTACATTTGGTCCTTTCAACATCCAAGGCCTGATCCCCACCTACCCCAATGCCAAGGACATCACCATTCCTGTGTCTATGTGGATCATCAAGCACCCGACAAAAGGCGTCGTTGTGTTTGACACAGGTAACAACGTTGCTATTTCTGACGGCAAGTGCAAAGAATACTGGTCTGCCGGTAACTGCGACTTCCTCAAGCCCAGCCAAAAGCGTTCAGACGTGATTGACAAGCAGCTGGAAAAAGTCGGCTTGAAAGTGGATGATGTCAAAGTTGTCGTGTCTTCACACAGCCACTTGGACCACGCTGGCAATATCGGTATGTTCCCCAAAGCAGTCCACGTGTTCCAGAAGAAAGAACTCTACCAAGGCTGGTGGCCTGAGAAGTTCCAAGGTCGTGAAACACCTGGAACATTCGTTTTGGCCGATTTGATGGCTGCACGTAACTACACCTACTACGAAATCGACGGCGATTACGATTTGTTCGGCGACGGTACTGTCAAAATCGTCTCCACACCCGGCCACACCATCGGTCACCAGTCAATGAAAATCAAACTGGGCTCAGGCAACACCGTCATCATCACGCAAGATGCGTTGTGGATGCAGGAAAATGCCGACGGTTATGTTGCTGGTTTGAACTACAGCGTCAAAGACTGGACAGACTCAGCTAACAAACTGAAATTCATGCGTGACCTCGAAGGCGCCAAACTCCTGTTCTCCCACGATGCAGGTCAGTTTGCTACCGGTGGTAACAAATGGCATAAATAATCAGCCTATACTGGTTGAAGCAAAGCCCCCACTTTGTGGGGGCTTTTTTTCAGTTCCTGAAAATGTGAATGCCTTAATGCTTTCACGAAATCCTTAGATGAACATGATTGAACTAGATAGAGTATCCAAGCGCTACGGTAGCAAGACCATCATTCACGATATTTCATTCCATGTCAAAAAAGGTGAAATTGTTGGCTTTTTAGGACCTAATGGGGCTGGGAAAACCACCACCATGCGCATGATTTCCGGTTTTACATCGACAACTTCCGGTACCGTCAAAGTCGCAGGCTACGACATGGCGACTCAAAACCACATGGCTTCGCAAAGACTGGGCTATTTGCCCGAGCATCCCCCGCTGTACGACGTGCTGGATGTCAGATCGTATTTACGCTTTGTGGCAACCGCCAAAGGCATTAGCAAAACTCAATTCCCCACCCACCTTGAAAAGGTGGTGGATGCCTGCAAACTGGCATCCGTGGTCGACAAAGAAATTTACAAACTCTCCAAAGGCTATCGCCAGCGTGTCGGTTTGGCACAGGCGCTGTTGGGCGACCCGGAGGTGCTGTTGCTCGACGAGCCGACCGCCAGCCTGGATCCAGGCCAAATACATGAAACACGTGAAGTCATCCGTTTGTTCGGCAGTGAACGCGCCGTGTTGTTATCTACTCATATATTGTCTGAAGTGACATTGCTTTGCAGCCGTGTAGCCATCATCAACCAGGGCCGCATGCTGGCTGTTGACACGCCTGACAGATTGCAACAGGCCGCCGAAGAAAGCAATGTGGTTTGGGTTGAAGCTGCCGGCGACGAAGCCGCGATCAAACAGGCTTTACAAGCAGTAGACGGTGTCGTCAGTGTGAGTTCTTCAACCCTACCGAAAGCAAAATTGTTGAGCTTTGACTGCATGGTTTCTGAAGATGAAGGCATACAGCAACGTATTGCACGCGCAGTGACTTCAGCAGGGGAGCTGCAAAGGCTTGAGCGTCGCAAACCGACGCTTGAAAACGTTTTCCTGCGCTATGTAGCTCAGTCATCCAAGAATCCGGAGTAAGTGAAATGAGAGCATTGAACGGCTTGAAGGCTGTCTATCAAAAAGAAATGCTGGCGTACTTTTATTCGCCTATTGCCTATTTTGTGATCGCGGTTTTTCTGTTGGGAACAGGTTATTTCTTCACATACAACATCTTTTTAACAGGTGTCGGTACCATGGATCAGACCCTGCAAAACATGGGTATTTTGTTGCTGACCCTGATTCCAGTGCTGACTATGCGCTTGTTTTCTGCTGAATACGGCGGACGCACCATTGAATTATTGATGACGTTACCGCTTACCAACTGGCAGGTGGTTTTAGGTAAATACTTTGGTGCTGTCAGCATCTTTTTGTTGATGACGCTGGCAAGTTGTATCAACTTGATTCCTTTGTACATCTACGGCAATCCTCAAACCCTGAATATTTTTTCAGGCTACCTTGGTTTTGTGTTGCTTGGCATGTCATGTATCGCCATCGGTCAGTTTTTCTCCTCACTGACTGAAAATCAAATTGTCGCCGCACTGATCACTATTCCGGTACTTCTGGCATTTTGGTTTGTCGGCCATTTGAAGGGTTTGCAGTCCAGTGTCGTGATGCGTGAGTTATACGTCAATTTATCATTTGCCTTGCATTTCGGTGACTTCATCAGCGGCCTGTTTCGCAGCGAAGCTTTGGTGTTTTTTCTGGCTGTGATTGCCACTGCCTTGACTTTGAATATCAGTTTTCTGAAGATGCGTAGATAACCATGAATAAATCATTTCAAGCAGGACTGCTGTTTATTATTGGCTTGGCCGCTATCATTTTTTCTTTTATTGCCAATTCATTGCTGGTGGATGCAGGTTGGGTCAGCACAGGCTTGCTGGCCATTGGCGTATTGATAACCGGCTACGCTGTTTTTAATTTGCGTTTGGAAATCAGAGAGTATTTGCGTCATGACCGTGGCGAACTGGTGTTGTCAACTGTCGGGCTGATCGGTATTTTTGTGGCGCTTGCATGGTTGGCTGCCTTGTACCCGGTACGCTTCGATTTGACCAAAAACCGCGAGCATTCGCTGGCACCGCAAACTATCAAACTGATTCGCGCCATCGACAAGCCGGTGCACATTGTGTTTTTCCATGACCGCGGTATGCGCGACACGATGGAACTGTACGCTCAGATGGCTGATTTGAATAAAAGAATCACCATAGAGTTTTTTGATCCGGTGCTCAATCCTTCACAAGCCCGTCTTCGTGGAGTGGAATATGCAGGTACTGCATTGATAGAAAGTGAAGAGCGCAAAGTCACGGTCAACAGTCCGAGTGAGACAGATATCGCCAACGGCATATTGCGCGTCACGCAAGGCAAACAACAAACAGCGTGTTTCCTAGATGGCCATGGCGAGCCTGATCCTTTCAGTCTTGAGTCCCATGATCATATGGAAGGCAGCGCTGGCCATTCGCACGGGGTTGAAACAAAAATCGTCAACCACGAGCGTCATGGCATGGCCAAGGCGCGTAACGGACTGGAAACTTTGAATTACAAAGTTGAAAAAATCAATGTGACTGGAAGTCAGACTGATTTTTCCAAATGCTCATTGCTGGTGGTTGCCGCTCCACAAATGCCTTTGATGTCCGTAGAAATCAAGCAAATAGAAACCTATTTACACAATGGCGGTAATGCCTTGTTTTTGCTCGACCCTTTTGTTGAAACCGGTCTGGATGTGTTGATTGCGCAGTACGGCGTGGTGCTTGCTAAAGGTCTGGCTATTGATCCTTCTTCCCATTTCTGGGCAGATGTGTCAGCCCCGGCTGTGAGCAATTACAACCCGCATGAAGTCAGCTTGAAACTGCCGTTGACTTTTTTCCCAGGAGCTCGGCCTTTGCAGCCAACCCCTGAACCGCTGGCAGGTGTTTCGGTCAGACCGGTGGTCAATACCTCACAAAAAAGTTATACCTCTTTGTTCAAGACCAGCACAGACTATGTTGAAGGCAGCAGCGCCAAAGGTCCTTTGACACTCATGGTCTCGTCTATTTTTAGTCCGTCTGTAGAAAACTCTGCTGCTGACATCATGAAGCAACTGCGATCGAATGAGCCGGAAAAACCCGCAGCTGCGCCAGTCGTCAAAACCAACCGTAAGCCGTCAAAAATCATTGTCATCGGAGATGCAGACTTTGCCACCAATTCGTTTTTCCACGTGATGGGCAATGGCCAGCTGTTTCTTAACTCGGTCAACTTTTTATCGGCCAGCGATAACCTGATCGGCTTAGAACCCAGGACCTTTGATATACCAAGGGTAGAAATGACCAATATTCAGATGAAAATCACTTTCATACTTTCATTGATTGCCATACCTTTGCTGATGGCGGGACTTGGCATGGTCGTGTGGTGGAAACAACGGTGAAAGTCGGCTCCCTGAAATTGGTATTGATCTGGGTTTTGCTCGGTTCATTTGTGGCTTTTATTTTTATAACCAAAAAAAATGTACCGCCGCCTCAAGCCGTTGTAGAAGCGCGTGACAGCAAGTGGCTGGTGCCGGTTGCGGTAGAAGAGATTGGTGCGATTGAAATCATTCTTGAAGGCAACTCTCACCGTTTTGAACGTGACAAGCAAGGCATCTGGTTCTTCCATCAGCCGCATCCTGATAATGCGCAATTGAATATTCACAATGCAGATGCCAAGCAGGTTGAGGTCATCACACTTGCTTTCAATATGCTCACGCGTGCTCAGCGCGAACAAAAAATACCGTATGAAGACAAGTGCAACTCATTGGGGGGTATCTCTTCTCATCCACGTCATAGCGGCCCAGAGGCTGCCAAGCCGATTTGTATCAATCCATCAGCGGATGAATACGGTGTTGGCATGCCGGGTGTGCTGGTCATAGGCTACAAAGCCAATGAGTTACAGCCCGCCTTTAATCTGGCCTTTGGCAAAGCCACACCAGACGGCTATAGCCGCTATGTCTTGCCATTTGGATCAAATACTCTTTACACCGTACCTAATTATCAATATACCAATTTGACTGATTTGATAGCGTCAGTCAACAAGAAAAAATAATTCAAGCTAACACTTGGCTTATGCTAACCATGCGTGTCTTCAAGCGACTATCTGCGGTGTCTGCTCAGGTTTGCCTATCCTTACTTGGCTTGACGGGCTTGCTGACCACAGTTCATGCGCACCAAACCGGTAACAGCTATCTGACCGTCAGCGAATCGGCAGGTCAGCTGCAACTGGAATTCGACTTCATTGCACGCGATCTTGCTAACTTGCTGCCTGCCACATGCAAGCCTGCTGACATATCTTTATTGCCTGATAAGTTACAAGACATGCAGGCCTGTATCACGCAGGCGCTACAGCAGTCTTTGCATCTGGAAATTGATGAACAAGACATACCTTTAAATTTTATCAATCAGACTGTGGTCATGCACAGCGACGGTTTGTATGTGCGCCAGCAGTTCAGCGGTCCTGCATTAGCGAAAGATGCCAGGTTCCTGGTCATCAAGTACGGGTTCTTCACGCAAAAAGAACAATCTGGTCGAGCGTTTGTGAAGATTGAATTACGCAACGAAGAAATTTCATCTGTGATAGATCAAAACCAGCCCATACAGCGATTTGCGCTGGGAGATGCCAGGCGCTGGTCAACCATAGGTTTGTTCACGCACGAAGGTGCCAGACATATCTGGGAAGGTACGGACCACTTATTGTTTCTGCTGACCTTGCTGCTCCCGGGTCTGATGCTGACAACTCAACTCTCACAGTCATCAGACGGCAGTAAACGATTTATAGACTCACCGGCGCTTCGATTTGCCTTGAAAGTCGTCACTGCCTTTACGATTGCACACTCGATCACGCTGGTCTTTTCTGTGTTCGGTTGGTTCAGTTTGCCTGAAAAATTGATCGAATCCATGATCGCCTTGTCCATCATGGTTTCAGCAGTATTAAATTTACAAGACCGCTTTCGCTTCAGCCATTGGAAGATAGCTTTTTTGTTCGGATTGATTCACGGCATGGGTTTCGCCAACGGTTTGAAAGACTTGGGCTTGTCTTCGTTTTATTTTCTGGAAACCCTGTTTGCTTTCAATATTGGTGTGGAGCTTGGACAATTAACGGTAGTCAGCGTGGTGTCTGTGCCGGTTTTGTTATTCTTTAAAACAACAGAGGCCAAAAGAAAACTATTGAAATATGGTTCTATTGCCACGTTTGTATTGGCCAGCGTCTGGCTGGTTGAACGGCTGATGGCTTGAGCCGTTTGTTGCAAAATCATTCTTCTTAATTGCAAGCCTGAAATTGCAATTTCCTCCAACATACGACAAGGGCTAAGCCGTGGACAAGCAAAAATCAAACGCATTCATGTTGAAACTTGTAAGTGATGTCAGTACCGCGCTTGCAGGCGCATTGCTGGTGGTCGGTGACCGCGCAGGTTTATTCAAAGCCATGGCAAATGCCGGTGCTTTGACGCCAGCCGCTTTGTCTGAGCGCTCAGGTATAGGTGAGCGCTATGTGCAGGAGTGGCTGGCCGTGATGGCTGGTGCGGGCTATGTGGAATACGACGCTGAACAGCACAGCTTCACGTTACCCGATGAACACGCACTGTTTTTGGCCGACAGTGAGTCAGAGTACTACCTGGCCAGTCTGTTCCAAAGTCTGCCCACCATGGCTGCAGCCATCCCTCAATTGGTTGATGCTTTCAAGCACGGTGGTGGCGTCAGCTTCAAAGATTACGGCAGTGAATTGCCGCGTACGTTGGCCGACATGAACCGCACTGTGTATGAATCCCGTTTGGTCAAAACCTGGATGCCGTTCATGCCGGAGGTGGTGCAGCGACTACAGGGGGGTGGACGCGCATTGGACGTCGGTTGCGGCATGGGCGTGGTGCCCTTGGCGCTGGCACGCGGGTTTCCTGCGGCACACATCACCGGGATTGATGTGGATGCACATTCGATTGCTTTGGCTAAAGCACGCTCTGCAGAGATTGATGACCCGCAACGATTGCAGTATCAACAACTCGGCGTTGAAGAATTACCCACTGGCACAGGCTGGGACTTCATCAGCACGTTTGATGTCATCCATGATTTGCCTGACCCGGTGGCCGCACTTGGTCATATGCGGCGCGCGCTGAACCAAGGCGGTACTTATTTGATGGTCGAGCCTAAAGTCGCTGATGATTTGAAAGACAACCTGGCCAATCCGTTTGCCCGCATGTTGTACGGCATCAGTTGTTTGCATTGCGTACCTCAGTCGCTGGCATCCGGTGGCCTCGGACTGGGAGCGTGTTGGGGTGAAAAACGCGCGCGCTCATTGGCTGCACAAGCCGGTTTCCAGCATTTCGAGCGACTCGAGATACGCAGCCCGGCTTTGGCTTTTTACGCGTTGCGTGCCTAAGCCGTTCAGACTTGAATAGAACTGAAACTGAGTCAGCAGGTTTTTAAAACTTCAAGTGGTGGTGACAGTCAGTTCAAGCGCTGCAACTGCTCTTTCACTTTGGACAACAAGGCCTCAAAGTCAGCCAATCGCTGACGCTCTTGGGTGATGACCGCAGGCGGCGCTTTCGCCACGAAAGCTTCATTACCGAGTTTTCCGTTCGCTTTGACGATCTCGGTTTCCAAGCGCGTCACTTCTTTAGCGAGACGGATTTTCTCAGCAGCCACATCCACTTCGATAAACAGGCACATGCGGATATTACCTACCACCGCCACAGGCGCAGACTGGGCAGCAGCTTGCCAAGTCGATTCGTCCTCATACACTTTCACATCGCTGAGCTTGGCCATGGCTTTGAGCACAGCGGCGTTGGCGCGAACAAAGTCCGGCTCACCCAGTGCGAACACGGGCATTTTGGTGGCAGGCGACACATTCATTTCGCCGCGCAAATTGCGACAGGCATCAATCAGTGCTTTGAGTTGGTTGATGCTGTTGATCGCATCTGTGTCGACCTTGTTCAATTGCGCCACCGGGTAGGGGGCGATGCTGACCGATTCGCCTGAAATACCAGCTACCGGCGCGACTTTTTGCCATAACTCTTCGGTGATGAATGGAATGATGGGGTGCGCCATTCGCAAAATGGCTTCGAGTGTGCGAATCAAGGTGCGGCGCGTGGCGCGTTGTTGTGATTCGTCGCCGTTTTGAATTTGAACCTTGGCAATTTCCAAATACCAGTCGCAGTATTCGTTCCAGACAAATTCGTAAACAGCTGTGGCTACATTGTCCAAACGGTAGTCGGCAAAACCTTTGGCCACCTGGTCTTCGGTTTGTTGAAGCAAAGAACTGATCCAGCGATCGGCTTGGCTGAACTTCATGTACTGGTAAAAAGGACCGGCAGGAATTTGCTCGCCGTTGTCATCGGTGCGCGGTGGAGAACACTCTGCCTTGGTGTGTTCCTTCAAACCGCAGTCCTTGCTCTCGCAGTTCATCAGCACAAAGCGCGTGGCATTCCACAGCTTGTTGCAAAAATTTCGATAGCCTTCGCAGCGTTTGCTATCAAAGTTGATGCTTCTTCCCAAAGAAGCAAGCGCCGCAAAGGTAAAGCGCAGCGCGTCAGCACCATAAGCGGGAATGCCGTCAGGAAATTCCTTTTGCGTGTTCTTGCGTACTTGGGGTGCGGTCTCTGGTTTACGCAAACCCTGGCTGCGTTTATCCAGCAAAGGCTCAAGTGCAATGCCATCGATCAAATCTACCGGATCCAGCACATTGCCCTCGGACTTGCTCATTTTTTTGCCTTGGGCGTCACGTACCAGGCCGTGTATGTAGACATGTTTGAATGGCACGCGACCGGTGAAATGCGTGGTCATCATGATCATGCGCGCTACCCAGAAGAAGATGATGTCGTAACCGGTGACCAGCACGCTGCTCGGTAAATACAGGTCTATGTCTTTGAGTTGTCCGTCTTGACTGGTCGTGTTGTGTTTGGTCTGGCTCCCGTCCGCTTCGCGCCCGAAGTCGCTGCGACCAAGCCCATCACGCCCGCCATCTGTGTCCCAACCCATGGTGCTGAACGGCACCAGCGCAGATGAATACCAAGTATCGAGCACGTCTTCATCACGACGCAGTTTTTTGCCCGGAGCTTGAGCTTGTGCCTCGGCTTCATTGCGCGCCACATAGACCTTGCCGTCTTCGTCGTACCAAGCCGGTATTTGATGGCCCCACCACAGCTGGCGCGAGATGCACCAATCGGTGATGTTGTTCATCCACTGGTTATAGGTGTTGATCCAGTTTTCAGGGACAAATGTCACTTCGCCGGACTGCACCACGTCTATGGCTTTTTGGGCAATGCTTTTGCCGGTCGGGTCCTTGTCGCTGACTTTGTTCATGGCGACAAACCATTGGTCAGTCAACATGGGTTCCACGATTTGGCTGGTGCGTGCGCAACGCGGCACCATGAGTTTGTGTTTTTTGATTTCAGCCAGCAGACCCAATACATCCAGATCAGCGACGATGGCTTTGCGCGCCACAAAGCGATCCAAGCCACGGTATTTTTCAGGTGCGAGATCATTCACCGTCACATCCAGGTTCAAGATGCCGATCATGGGCAATTGGTGACGCTGACCCACTGAATAGTCGTTGGCGTCATGCGCGGGAGTTACCTTGACCACGCCAGTGCCAAAAGCCTTGTCTACATAATCATCAGCAATTACCGGGACAGTGCGGTCACACAAAGGCAAATGCACTTGCTGACCAATCAGGTGTTTGTAGCGTTCATCTTCAGGGTTGACCATGACGGCCACGTCACCCAGCATGGTTTCAGGACGCGTCGTGGCGACCACCAATCCCTTGGCAGTCTGGCCGTCAACCAGCTGCGGGCCGTTCACAAACGGATAACAGATATGCCACAAGTGACCTTCTTCTTCTTCGCTTTCAACTTCCAGATCAGACACGGCACTCATCAGCACCGGATCCCAACTCACCAGGCGCTTGCCCCGGTAAATCAAACCTTGCTCGTACAAACGCACAAACGTATCCGTAACCACCGGCGACAGTTTGTCGTCCATGGTGAAGTATTCGCGGGTCCAGTCCACGCTGTCCCCCATGCGGCGCATTTGCTGTGTAATGGTGTTACCTGATTGCTCTTTCCATTTCCAGACTTTGGCGATGAAATTTTTACGCGCCTCGGCGGGGGTCGGCCCCATGTCATGCCGGTTGATGCCTTGGCTTTGCAACTGCCGCTCCACCACGATTTGCGTGGCAATACCTGCGTGGTCTGTGCCGGGTATCCAAGCGGTGTTGAAACCAGACATGCGGTGGTAGCGCGTCAAGCTGTCCATGATGGTCTGGTTGAACGCATGCCCCATGTGCAAGGTGCCGGTCACATTCGGTGGCGGCAGTTGAATGGCAAACGAAGCCTGGTCGGATACAGGTGCGCCTGTGCCGCGGTATCCGGCGATGCCGTAGCCGCGTTTTTCCCACTCAGAGCCCCAATGGGCTTCAAGAGCTGCGGGTTCAAAAGATTTGGACAGGCTGTCTAAGCCGGGTTGTGCGCTTGGGCTGGTCATAGGTGTTTCGCATGAACAAACCGGGTAAGCACCGGTTTGTGTATATCAAATGGAAAGCCATTTTAGCGAGTGGCTCGATCCTAAGCAGATTCAAGCGCCGGCTTGAAAATACAAACGTTTTCAGGCCCCGGCGGCAATCTGTTTTAAAGCGTTGGTAAATACCTCGGCCGGTTGGCCTCCGGATATTAAATGCTTGTCGTTGATGATGACAGCAGGTACCGAATGAATACCCGCGCTGGTATAGAAATGTTCTTTGGCCCGCACATCTTCAGCATAGGTATCGCTTCTCAAAATTTCCATCGCAGACTCCACGTCCATACCTTCAGCTTGAACGATATCAAGCAGCACGTCGTGGGAATCGATCACCTCACCGCGACCTTGGTACGCATTGAGCAAAGCCATTTTCAAGCGGCGCTGTGTATCACTGCCGCCAGTCACCTCGGCCCAGTGCAGCAAACGGTGCGAATCAAAGGTGTTGAATATGCGTCCGCGCCCGACCGGGTGAAACGCAAACCCGACTTCCGCGCCGCGCGCCTTGATGTTCTGGTACATCTGTGATTGCTGCTCGGCAGTGGAGCCGTACTTTTTGCCCAGATGCTCGACCAGATCTTCGCCGCCGGGCGGCATGTCCGGGTTGAGCTCAAACGGTTGAAAATGCAGATCTGCGGTTATTTCGTTTTGCAACTCAGCCAGCGCTTGTTCAAGCGCACCCAGGCCGACCGCGCACCACGGGCAGGCCACATCAGACACAAAATCTATTTTCAAATGGGTGCTCATGGTGATTTCCAGTGTGTCAATGATCAATTGTCAATGCAAGCCCAGCGCAGTTGCCAAAGCTTTAACCAGTTGTCCATTCAGCGACTTGCCCTTGGCTGCAAGGTAAGCGTCCGGTCGCAACAATGCCCATTGTGCTTTTTCTGCGTGGCAAGCGCGTCTTAAGGTTTTATGCGGGTCAATCACATGTTCAGTCGCTTGCGCGCGTTTTTTATGAACCACCTGAACCACATTCACCGCAGCAAGCGTGCTCAGGGACTGAAGCTTGGCCATGTCTTTTCGGCTGAGTTCTCCAAAGACCAGCAACAACAGCCGCCCATTGGCCCATTGCAGCAGGTCGCAGAGCGAGCCGGATTGTTCAGCGTTGTAATGGATGACAGCGTTTTGCACCATGAATCCGCCATCAGCGTCACACACATCAGACATGTCATAGCGATTGGCTTCAGCCATGCGCCCGGTGTTGATCAAGCTCTTAGCAAATGCATGTTCTTTGGCCAGACCGATGCTGGCCGCGCGAAAAACGCGTTCCATGCCGTCCGGTGCGCGCAAAAAACGCGCGGTGCGGTTGGTGACTTGTACGTTTCTTTGCGCCGCCTGTAAGCGTTCCTGGTTGTAACTGTTTAACAAAACCGGCGCCGCCTGTCCGCGCAAAACGCTTGCCAGTTTCCAGGCCAGATTGTCTGCGTCCGCAATACCGGTGTTGCCGCCACGTGCGCCAAACGGGCTCACCACTTTGGCCGTGTCGCCCATGAAAAAAACGCGCCCGTGGTGCAAACGGTGCAGACATTGTGATTTATAAGCATAGGGTCCTACCCAGACGATGTCGCATTCGACCTCTGCGCCGAATTGTTTGGCCAGACGTTCGCGCACCACGTCTTCGCGGCTGACATAGGCAGGATCTGCGTCAGGCGCCATTTGGTAATCAATGCGCCAGACATCGTCGCCCATTAAATGCTGCCAGACCGCACGGTTGTCGTTGAACGGCGCTTCTATCCATGTATGACGTTCAGTCGGTGGCGTGTGTTTGAAACGCACATCGGCAATACACCAGCGGTCGTCGCCGCGCTTGCTGTCCATGCTCGCTCCTACCCAGTCGTGAAACGGGGTGTGCGAGCCGCTGGCATCAATCACATGGCTGGCTTGCAGTGAATAATTGCCGGCCGGTGTTTGCACTTGCAGCGTGGCTTCTTCTTCGTTTTGCAAAAACCCGCTTACTTTGTTGCACCAACGTAAATCAATCAACGGAGTCTGCTGGTTGAGTTCAACAATGCGCTCTATCAGATACATCTCTATGTAAAACTGCTGGATATTGATGAAAGGCGGTTGGCAGCTGCTGGAGAAATGGCTGCGTTCTCTTAAATCAAAAGAGAACACCTCGTCGTCACCGGCAAATGTGCGCCCGATCTGCCAGGCGACCCCTTTAGCAGCGATGCGTTCATAAATACCCAGCCGAGCGAATATCTCTAATGACTGCTGTGTATAACAAATGCCGCGAGATGATGCGCCTTTGACACCAACCGTGTTGTCCTCGTCCAGCAACACCGCAGGAACACCCAGATGTGCGAGCTTGC
>Ga0209358_10002937_pt1 | contig 12761 bp, 14 predicted proteins | sample LauGreFa1BDMLBSN_2_FD_187574 | JGI IMG/M metagenome (GOLD analysis project Ga0209358, IMG submission 187574) | Freshwater lake microbial communities from Lake Michigan, USA - Fa13.BD.MLB.SN (SPAdes) (version 2) | ecosystem: Environmental > Aquatic > Freshwater > Lake | place: Lake Michigan, USA...
TGAAATTCCCTTTAAGCTCACTAAGGAAAGGTAATATCTCATCGGTAAAGTACAGAGTAATACTGCCCTCATCATCGTTATATTTCTTTCTATATATCCACCTGACTTTATCAGTGCCTTTATCATTTAGATCTAGCCAGCGATCACCTAGCCTGTCCATTCCACTTTTAACTTGTGAGTACAAAGAATTCTTGCTTGTTCGCTCAGTAACCAAGTCCTTAATCTCATCAACTTTGATTGTAAATCCATCTTTCTTAGTGAATTGCTGAGTAGAGTCAATTTTACTAATACAACCTAATAAGATTCGTTTCTCGACCAGCGTCAAGGAATAGCTACTCTCTATGATGCTATTGCCCTTAACAACTATTAGTTTATCTGTTTCCATGTAACTAATCTCGCTAATTAATTTTAGTTAGTTTAACTGACTAAACAGTAAAACTACCAGTAGTTACATACACCAAATTTGTAGTCACTTGCTTATAACAACTAACTAATATGAACAATTATGATTAGTCACATACGTAGAATTAGTAGTCACTTGACGTAGAATTAGTAGTCACTTGACGTAGAATTAGTAGTCACTTGTCCTCTACAGACCTTTATATTAAGGGCTTTAAGGTGTCCTAAAAAAGATTAAAAAAGATTAAAAAAGAAAAAAGGGAAACAAAATCTTTTTGAAGGGAATTAAGAGCAAAAGCTATGGTGTTTACATGTAGCAATATGGTGGGAGGCCTGACAGCTATAGCAAACTACCCTTTCTCTGTGCAGTAAACAACCAACTCTTTATCCATTGGTTGGTGTGATGCGCCCAAACAGCTTGAGCAATAACTTAGATTCAACTGGTTCAGCTTGACTAGCGGTTACTGGTGCCTGATGCGTCAATAGCATGGTGGCTTGATGCTGCCAGTTGTCTGACTGAACTTTCCCTTAATTTTAGAGGTTGAAAGGTTTTACTCAGTTTCTGCTGACGACATAACAGTATGTTGTTCGGCGACAATTAACTTGTCCGGTCGGCGTCAATTATCTTGACCGGTTGAACGATATGTAAGACAAGGAGTATTTCACTATGTGGAGTGCCCGCCTTGTCTGGAAAACGTATTACTCAACATCAAGAGATTTTATATATGAGCGCACGTAAGTCAGGCAAAAGCCAAGAAACAGCGGCTGCAAAAGCAGGGGTTTCTGAACGATCAGGTCGTAGAATTGAAAAGAATGGACGTCAATTGGCATCAGTTAATCGTCACTGGCGTACCCGAGAAGATCCTTTTACAGCTATTTGGGAAAAAGAATTAGCACCTTTGTTAGAAAGTCAGCCGGATTTAACCGGGTTAACGCTTTGGGAATATCTAGAAGATAAATATCCAAGTCAGTTTTCTTATACGCTATTGCGCACCCTACAAAGACGAGTTAAACATTGGAAAGCGACACAAGGTCCCGATAAGCCGGTCATCTTTCGACAATCGGTCCCCGCGGGTCAACAGGGTCTATCTGACTTCAGTCATCCCAATTCCATAATAACGCTAAAAGGAAAACTATTTAATCATCTTTTATACCAGTTTCGTTTAGCCTACAGTGGTTGGCGATATGTACAAGTGACGCTGGGGGGTGAAAGTTATTCTGCGTTAGCGGACGGATTACAATCGGCATTTCAATTGGCGGGAGGAAGCCCTATTGAGCATCGTACCGATAGCCTCAGTGCCGCTTTTATTAATCGTGTAGAAGAACAAAAATTAACGGCGTCTTATCAAGCACTCTGTGCACACTATAACGTAAGAGCAACTCGCAATAACCGCGGTGTAAGTCATGAAAATGGAGCTATTGAATGTGCACATGGTTCATTTAAACGACGCCTCGATCAAGCTTTAAAATTACGCGGTAGTTATGACTTTGAAACGATTAAAGAGTATCAGTGCTTTTTAAATACCATCACGGAGCGCTTGAATAAACGCTGTCTAAGTCGATTTAAAGAAGAACAGCGCCAGTTACAACCTTTACCTAAAGAACGTTTTATGGATTACAGCGAGGTGAGTTTAAAAGTAACACGTAGCAGCACCTTAGAAATTAAAAGAGTCTTGTATACCGTGCCCGCAAGAATGATTGGTGAAACTGTTCGGGTGCATATTTACCATGATCGCTTAGCTATTTATGTGGGTCAAACGCTAACGATTACACTACCACGTGTTTACCCGAAACCCGGTAATGAAAGAGCTCGCTCTATTAATTATCGCCACCTAATTCATAGTTTATCCAGTAAACCCCAGGCGTTTCGTTTCTTACAGTTTCGTGATGAGCTCTTACCCTCGGACGTTTATCGCAAATTATGGTCAGTTTGTGATCAACAATTTCAATCACAAGAAGCGTGTAAATGGATGGTGGCAGTGCTTCGTATTGCCTCAGATCATGATTGTGAGGAACCGTTAGGGAATGAGTTATTGGCTTTACTTGATGAAAATAAATTACTACCTCCCTTAAAAACATTACAAGATCGCTATCTAGGTCATCAAGCAGTCCCCCAAATTCAAGCTCGACAGCATGACCTAATGAGTTATGACCATCTTTTAAAAGGTCATTGGTATCACACAGGGGTGGGTCATGCCTGAAACGATTGCTCTCTTATTAAAAGAATTGAAATTACCTTCATTCAAGGTGAATTATCAAAGCCATCAATTACAAGCGATTGAAAAAGGCTATGGGCATATTCGCTACTTGTCAGGTCTTTGTGAGCAAGAAATGGCCGATAGGTACCAAAAGCGAGTTCAACAATGGAATCGAGAAGCGGGATTACCGCCTGGCAAAAGCTTTACCAAATTACACTTAACCGAATACTGTGAAGCATTACAGCAGCAGATAATGGCGCTCAAAGATGACATAGACTGGGCTCGTCGAGCAGAGAATATATTATTAATCGGGCCCTCTGGCGTTGGTAAATCACACATTGCTGCCGCCCTTGCATACCAATTAGTCGAAAAGAAAATACGTGTGAAATGGTTTACTGCAATGACGTTAGTACAACTATTGCAACAAGCTAAACGTGACTTAAACTTAAAAACCATCATGACCCGTCTAGATAAGTATCAGGCATTAATCATTGATGATATCGGATATGTAAAAAAGACTGATGCGGAAACTCAAGTATTGTTTGAATTTATTGCTCATAGATATGAAAGTGCAAGTCTTATTATCACGTCTAACCAACCCTTTAGCCAATGGGATCAGATATTCCCAGACACGATGATGACAGTTGCTGCGATTGATCGCATTATCCATCATGCCACTATTATTGAATTAAACGGAGAGAGTTATCGTAAGAAACAAAGCATAAAAAAATAACATTATTTTTAATCACTAACCGGACAAGATAGTTGTCGCGAACCGGTCAAAGTAATTGACGCCAGACAGTATGTATCATATTATTTACATATGGATTATAGTGACCTTTAAAACTATATAAAATATATATGGTTATTAACTGGATGATACATCATGAATAAATTCAAAAGATTGTTTGCCTTGCTGGCGATGGTCTAAATCATCCCCATATGATGAACGACTATCAAAGGATTTAGCTATGAAATTAATTACAAAAAGTATATTGATCTTTGCTTCCAATTTATTAGTCTGGGTCCCAGCAGTTGCTCAAGCAGATTCCCAAGGACCCCCAGGACCCCAAGGACCCCAAGGAGTGCCAGGAATCCAAGGAGTGCCAGGAATCCAAGGAGTGCCAGGAGTGCTAGGACCCCAAGGACCCCAAGGACCCCAAGGACCCCAAGGACCCCAAGGAGTGCCAGGCGTAGAAAGGCCATGCCAACCTTATATCATAGGTGATGCAGGGCCTGAGGGAGGCAAAGTAGTTTATGTCGATGGTTCCGGTTGCCATGGTTTAGAGGCTCAGGCAGCAAATGCTTCTAACTCAACACAAGTGGTCTGGGCTACCGCTCTTTCTGTTTCGGCAGCTTATAATTCACCACCTTGTCAAACCAATGCGCAATTAACCCCCAATTGCTGGCATTTACCTAGTAAATCTGAATTGGAATATTTATACGAACAAAGAGTCGTTTTGGGTGATCCTGTAAATATCACGTACTGGAGTTCTACAGTGTGCCTTTCTAAAAACGCATACAACCAGACCTTTGTTGATGGCATCCAGAGGTGCAAGCCCAAAGAAAAGTCCTATATGGTACGAGCGGTTCGGTGGTTTTGGTAACTGTGGGGTGCGACTATCCTAAAACAGGTTAAAACAAGATAAAAATAAAAAAAGGGAAACAAAATCTTTTTGAAGGGATTTAAGGTCAAAAGCTCTTCTTGTTTTATACCCTAACTAAGCTCTGTAGGCTTTGGTAATCTTGGGTTGCAACTATCCTAAAATAAGTTAAAACAAGTAAAAATAAAAAATAAAATCTTTTTGAAAGAATTGAAGATCAAAATCTTTAGTACTTATTTTAACTTTCATAACGTTGTTCTTTGCTATGCCACGCACGGATAATAACAATAACTTCCATATCGGTAATATAGCGCAAGACATAACCACCTGTACCGAAAGGCAAGAACAACTCTCTACGATCAGTGCCGTCATTCATTGGCTGCCCTATCTCTGGAAAATCAGCGAGACGTTTCGCTCCAGTTTGTAGAACAAGACCGGCACGATTAGCAGCTGTGGGATTTTTTTCTTCCAAAAATAGGCGTAATCGTTGAATGTCTTCTAGTGCTTCTGGTAACCAAACTATTTTGGACACGGTAACTCGCCCTCACTTCCCCATGATCCAAGCCATGCATCAACAGCTTCATGCGCTACAGCGTGACCTTTAAGTTTATATTTTTGCCAACGCTCCATATCTTCACGCTTTTCCTGCTCATAGGTTTCTTCGCGTGCAACATACTCTTCAATTGCTACCTTCATTAACCAATGTGGTGTGCGATCTTTAGTCATGCTTAGTGATTTAAGGCGACTGTGCAGAGTCTCATCTAATTTGACACCGGTATTAATAGTTTTTGGCATAAACTTTTACCCCTATATGGTTGTAGTTGTTACAACCTTATTATACCTTTTTATTTCATCTGAGTGACTAAAAGTAAATGACAATATTGCTTAGGTGATTATTTTAGCCATTGGGGGGTATGCAGCTACCAAACTGACTCCCAAAAATTAGCTAGTTTCCTACCGAAAGTTTTACGAACAACAGGTGTTTCTATATCATCAACTGGTTGATAATGTGGCTCTGGATCTTGAGTATATGCGTGGTCTGGCAACTGTTTACTTGGTTGATGCGTTAAAAGCATCGTCAACTTTCTACGCTCTTGAGCCTCTTCATCTAATCGTCTACGCAGATCATCACGTTCACTTTCAACTTGTTTTAAAAGTTGCTTTAACATGGTTATTTCGACTGTTTCAGATGTTTCCTTAGCTATGTCCTGCTGTTGACTTGGTTGATACAGGTTAACGTTAACCTTATTAACTGGTTGATATACTCTAAATAATTCAGCTGGGTCTATTATGAACTCACCTTTGCCATTTTTAGTAGCTGATACCCTGCCATTCTTGATTGCCTTGAATAATGCAGATCTTGATATACCTACTTCTTCAGCTGCTTTTGTTAGTGATAACATGCTGTTTCCTTGCTATTTCCTATCATGCACTTGGTTGATAAAAGTAAACGTTAACCTTATCAACCAGTTTGATAACGATGTTAAAGTGATTAATCATTAATTTTGAGCTTGTTTAATGATCTTATACAGTGTTGGTCGGCTAATTCCGAACTGTTTAGCCACCTGACTCTTATCACTGTTTAGTGTGAGGTGATGACGGATCTCGATGACTTGAGCTGATGTTAGCTTAGGAGGTGCGCCAAATTTCTTCCCCTTTGCCTTGGCAAGGTCAATGCCTTCTTTCTGACGCTCTTTGATCAATGTACGTTCAAACTGAGCAAATGCACCAAGCATCTGAAACATAAGATCCTGCATAGGACTGCTACCTGTTGCGGTGAAGATCAGGTTTTCTTTATGAAAGTGAACTGAGACACCTTTGTCTTTTAACACATCAACAATGGCTTGAAGATCTTTAAGGTTTCTAGCTAGTCGGTCAATGGAGTGAACATGTAACGTATCACCAATTCTAAGGTGATTCATACATTCTTTGAGCTGAGGGCGGTCTGTGTTCTTACCAGATGACTTATCTTCAAATACTCGATCTAGCTTAATATCAGTCAACTGTCGTTCAGTATTTTGACCAACTGACGATACACGGATGTAACCAATGTTTTGAACGTTCATGTTATGCCTTTTAGTGTAAATTAATATCTAAGAGTATTGATTACATTTGTAAAATAACTAGATAATCAACATTCATTTACACGGTATATTGCGGCATACAGGGGAGGGTGTCAAGTGTAAATTAATCTATACCTTACTTTACATTACGACAGGCACAAAAAAGCCTCAGTTAAGAGGCTTGATTGAAAAGCAAAGGGTTAAAAAGACCGAATAGGTCTTATTGGTACTACTCCGCCTTTACCACTAAAAAACACCGCGCCAACATTAGTCCCAGCAAAAGCCTGATACCAAACGTGAGCTGCATCATATTGGGTTGAACTTACATAAGCACTAAATTCGGAAAAACCACCCACAACACTTCTTTGTATAAATAATAAATTCAATTCATTTTTAGAAGGTAAATACCAGTCCGAATAGCCATTTAAAATATAAGCCGTTGCAACTTTTGCTGCTGTTCCTACATCAGCGCATCCCGTTACTATGGCCGCTGTATTGGCTGCACCTGTTCCCACTGCAATGCCTTCTGCACCCAAGATAGAAGTACCCATACAACCCCATCGAGCGTCCGACAAATCCACAGGTGCAGCTTCCAAACCGTGCAATCCAGTATTATCAGTTATATAAAACACAATCCCACCTGCAGGGCCTTTTTTACCAAGGTGGCCAAGGTTGTTATTCATTATTCCAGAAAAAGTTCCGTAGTCACCCTGACTGTTTTCATAAGTACCTATCACTATATCTCCAGCCTTATTTATCATGGCACTTGATGTTGCGATAACACCATTTGTATAATTCATAGTAAAGCTAACAACACATTGATTATTAAACTTAATTGAACCGCTTCTAATTATCAATGAATTAGTGTTTTGTATATCCTGACATGAACCCGTTAAATTTCCAGAGGAATCAACTCTTATTGAACACTCTTGAACACTCTGTGAGGCCACTCCATTAATAACTCCAAACCACCCACCAACTAACTGTGTTGAGTCGCCACAAGTAATATTTGAGCTAGTATCTCCTTTAACACTTGCATTACTCTGCTTAAAAAGAGGCTCTTGATTATCTAAAGCTTCAGCATTAGCAACTATTAAGCTCGCAATAATAAATGCCAGCACTAATATTATTTTATTCATCATAGAGACCTTCTTTGTGTCTTAGGACATTTACACAAAAAGACATCAAGAGATTTAATTGAACAAGAGTCATTTTCGCTATTAATTAATATCTTTCGCTAATATGAAAATAGACTACCCACCTTCCCAATTTGAAGAAAAAGATCCGTAATCACCAAAACTGTTTTTATAAGTACCTATCATCGTATCCCCGGCTTTATTGATGACAGCCCTAGATGTTGCAATTGCGCGATTTGTAAAGTTTATAGTGAAAGTAACGAGACATTGATTATTAAGCTTAATTGAACCACTTTTTATTTTGTATAGTTTTTTGTTATGTATATCCACACATGAACCTGTTAACTTTTTAGAGGTATCAACTCTTATTGAACACTCTTGAATACTCTTTGAGGCGATTCCATTAATAACTCCAAACCACACGCCAACTAACTGTGTTGCGTCACCGCAAGTAAATGCCTCAGCTGTATTAGCAACACTCAAGCACATCCCCAGCAACAGCAACGCAAACAATCTTTTGAATTTCATCGATGTATCATCCAGTTAATAACCATATATTTTATATAATTTATAAACTCACTGTACTCCCTGTGTAAATAATATGATACATATTGTTATGTCGTCAGCAGAGATTGAGTAAACCCCTTAGCCTAATGTTACCGTCCACAACCGCTAAAACCAGTCTGATCAAATACCAACATTTACCAGAAAAATCATTGCCCTAATATTGCCCCTTTATTTACTGCTGCGTAACTAATAAAACCGTTTCATCATGTCCTTGTAGTCACGAAACAAGGTATTCATTTCTCTGCATATTGATCTTATACCACCCTTATAAGCGTTCCGTGATGATACTGCCTTTCCCTCTGGTGTTCTTGCACCTGTTGATTTACTCCATGGTCGCCAGTTCTGAATTAACTGAGATTGTTTCTCCCGTTCTTCTGTTGTCCAGTGCCTCATTAGGTAACTCCGTTAATAGTTCGTTTGAATAATTTTTATTTTCTTGCGTACGTGGAGCAGGAACTCCATTATTAATTTGTTGATTGCCATTGGTGATATTGGCTTGCTTGGCATAAACAACGGATGGATTTTTTATATCTGACAATGTTTGAAGCGTTGACCGGCATTGTGACTGTGCTTTATATGCCAATCTTAAAAAACTCTCATAGTGTGGCATGTGGGTTTGATCAAGACCTTTCATCACCAAACTGTTAAACAATTCGTCTAGTGTATGGGCTTGGCTTAATAACATCGCTTCAGCTCTTGTCATATTCCCACCGATAACATCCGCTGTTTGTTGGCTCAATATCTTCGTTAAAGCATTAACATCATTTATAGGGTGAAGCTTCTGGATAGTTAGAGATGCTTGAACTTCTGGTCTTATTAACGTCTTAGCAACAGCTTCGTCTGGGTCTTCGTCATTATGCATGGGAACATTAACTTGGTGACTAGATTTGATTTTAGATTCTTTCTTTTTAATTGCCATTTCTTATTCCTATGTGAGCAAGTATCCCGTTAGAGCCACTTGCGAGAGCCTTTATTTGTGCCAATAACTTATCGGTTTTCAAATATTCTGGCATCCGATCCCATAGGGTTATCGCTTCCAGTATGTCGGCTGCATCATTAAAGTCGTTATCATCTAACACCGTGAACTCAAATTTCTCTCTGGGCATCTCATCACCTTTTATCTAGTCACTAGCGATTTAGTGAACAATTGTGCATAAAATCACTAGCGTTTTAGTGACCAATGGGTGCTGATTTCACTAGCGATTTATTCCGCAATTGCGGAGTTTTCGCCTGCCATGTACCACTTATAAATTCCTAAGTAATCATGCCTAAATACAGTATTACCATAAGGCATGACCGACCTTGATAGCATTGGGATAACAGACTTCCCTTTTTTTATCATTTTTTCGCAGTCATCAAAAGTTATTCCAATCTCTGTCGTTGCATCAATTGCGGCTTTCATTTTTAAAGCTGATTCGTTTTTCTTTTCCCTATAAATACCATCGAGGCTTTTTATAAGGTGCTGCTCTCTCCTTTTTGCTATTAGCTTTTCAACTTCATCGACACAATGTCTTGGTACAAATAACGTTTTTCCTTTACCTGAATTCATCTCATCACCTTAAAAAAGTAATTCATCATCAAATGGTTTTGCCTGACTACCAGTATTAACTGTGCTGTCTGTTGCTGGTCGTCTTTTCTTTATGTCGTAAGGACTGAGCGAGTTATTAACTGTCACACTTAAGCCAGACTTTAACGCGCCTGTTACTTTGTCTATCCACTCACTAGGCTTGAGGCTACCCACTACGGCTAACGGGTCGCCTTTCTGTAGTTTCGCGATCCGTTCGGCTATCGAGTCAAATGCCATTCCTGACACTACCGCTGGTCTTTCGTCTCCCACTGACACTGACATTAAAAAATGTGTGTAATTCTTGCCTGTCTGCCCTGTTTTTAATTCGGGTGTCTTGATTAATTTGCCTGATATTAATGCGTCAATCATTTGAGTATTCCTTGAGTAATTTATTAACCAATCTTTTAGCCATTGGGGGGGGTTGTATGTGTCCGGCTAAAGATCAAATTTTGCAAGTTCTGTACCGGACAACCGGACATGTATTAATACATGTGTCCGGTCTTGTCCGGTTAAACAGTCCAACTGACGGACAACTTGTCCGGTTTTGTCCGGTCTTGTCCGGTTGTCCGGTTAGCTTTCTTTTTCCTCAAAAAAACGCCAAACATACTGCCCATGCTCCACTGTATATTTATCGTTAAACAGTTTGTCCCTGCATCGCTTAAATGCTTTCTGTAGAGACGCGGCTCTTTTTTCCTCTGTGTCTGCATCAACTGATATTGTTTTATGTGCCAGGTCACGCCAATGATCTATGTGGACAATCTTTTGTAATTTGCCAGTAAATGAATCAAAACCGCCAAACTTGGCTTTAATTTCTGCGCTAGGCTCAATACCGTGTGAGGTAATGGCATCATTCAATGTCTGTAAAATGGCATCATCACGGGCTGATAATTTGCGTTTTGTCCGGTCTTGTCCGGTCTTGTCTCCACCGGCTTTACTGTCCAAATAGGCAGAAGTGATTGCATTGCCTTCGTGATCTAGTCCAATTTCACTATCAACCAAAGTAAAATGCATGGGTGGGGGTGTTGTTCCGTCTTTAATCTTGGTGGGCTTCAACGTCACTGTGTCGCTGTTTTTATCAACTTGATATTCAAAGTCCATTGCTGCTCGAATAGCTGAGCTGCCCCGTGATCTGTTCGTCTCCATGTGTCCGGAGTGGTGGACGATTAGCACGGCAACATTGAGTGGCTTTAGAAATGCGTCAATATTTCTTAAGACTAAACCAAAGTCATCCGCTGAATTTTCGTTACCTCCCCCCATATTCCGGTGGTAAGTATCAATAATGACTAGATTCACATTGCCAATTTCTTTTATGGCTTCGGAAACTTCACTGGTAACGCCAATATCAATAAATGCTCCGGGCTGCTCTGATATAAATAATTTCCCATTAACATCTGCGTCATATTTATTTTGCAGTGCTTTAACCCGTCTACCTATCGCCCTAAACCCCTCTCCGCATATATAAGCGACATTGCCTTGTTTAACGGCTAACCCGTGATAGTCCAGTCCTGCTGCTATGCAATACGCCATGTCTAAGACAACAAATGATTTTCCCGATCCTGTTGGTCCAAATATCTGTCCCAGTGCATTTGACTCAAATAATGTTTTAATCAAAAAATCAGGAGCATAAGCGCGATTCATTAACTCACTGGCATTTGCGAATTTAAAACTTGTCCGGTTTTGTCCGGCTTTGTCCGGTTCACTTTCTCCACCTACTTCGCCAAAGTCCGGCACGAAGTCAAAATCAATATTTTCGTCCATGTAATTGTCCTGAGCCTGTGGAGGTATCGGTGGTTGCTGTGCTTTCTTTGCGGCTTCTTTTTGCATATGATCCCGTTGCACCGCTTTGTTGAAAGACACCCCCCCAATGGTTAAAAGGTTGTCGCCTGCATCCTTGAGAGCTGCTGAGTGGTCACCGTTATGACAAAGGACTGTAAAACAACTAAAGGCATCGTGTGCGCCCTGCCCGTTTGTTCCGAGTGGGTCTGCTGAGCTGAGAGCGTTGACGCGTAAAACACCACTATCGGCCTTTACGGTTGCTGAGTAGTTGCCTGTTTCACTGCTTGGATGACAAAATGTTTCCCCGCGTTGGCTATAACCGGCATCTCTTAGTATTTCGTGGGGGGTGTATGCCAGATTGAAAGCGGCAATAAGGTTTGGTGCGTCACTGAGCTTTAAGGCTGCGCGTTTTTCGGTTGCAAGCTGTTGAGCCTTGCTTATTTCGGCCTGTTGCGTTGCCAGTTCGTCACGCTTAACAGTGATTTCATTTAACCATGCAACTAACGGTTTAAAAAAATATCCGTCCCGTTGTGAGCGAGAGCCATAAAATTTCCCTCTGTTCGGCAGATAGCAGGGTTGTGCTGATCTTTCGTTAGCTGTATCTGGAATAATACCCAAGGCTTCCAGCTTGCTGTTAAGCACCTGCTGAGCCATTACCCAATCCGAAAAGTTAAGCGGCTCGGTTAGTGGTATTAGTATTCGTGCTTTCTGGTTGTCGGCATTTGCTGAGCTGGTGTTATAGATTTCGTAGTCGCTCGGGATAATGCCTTTTAACATCTTTTCCAGCTTTGAAAGCGTAGGCGGGTGTTTATCCAGGTCTGCCCATAAGCAAAAATACCGCCCGTGTTGTTCCTGTTTTTTATAGGTGCGAGTGGGTTCTGTTGACGGAATAAACCATTGAGCGTGTGACTTATCGACCTGTTGCGGCTTATCGACTAGAGTCACAATATCAGAGTAACTAATGGCTAAATAGGGGGTGCGCTTGGCCTTGTCCGGTTCATTCGTGTGAAACTGACCGATACCAGATACCATCTTGGCTTCACTCATAAGATCACCGCCCATTTAACAAACTGAGCGATTATGATTAATAGCGTTGTGAGTTCAATTATTTGTGTTGTTTTTAAAGCGTTCATTGGTAATGAGTCCTTATTACCTAAGCGTCTACAGTGCTATAATTGGAGCGTGTTGTAGACTAAACCTAGGCTTAATGTAGAGATTAAGTTCTAGGTTTTTTTACGCGTTTAACTTTTCATAGGCTTCAATATCCGACACTAAATAACGGATTTGTTGACCTCTCAGAAAGTGTGGCGGCATCTTGCCAGCCTTGCGTCTGTTTAATGAAGTTCGTGGACATATTCTCCAATGAGCGCACAGCTCTATATCAGAGAATGAGGGTTGTGGGTGGATGTCCGCATTATTTGCGGTTTTGTTGAGTTTTTTTAGCATGTTGA
>Ga0209358_10002938_pt1 | contig 12758 bp, 10 predicted proteins | sample LauGreFa1BDMLBSN_2_FD_187574 | JGI IMG/M metagenome (GOLD analysis project Ga0209358, IMG submission 187574) | Freshwater lake microbial communities from Lake Michigan, USA - Fa13.BD.MLB.SN (SPAdes) (version 2) | ecosystem: Environmental > Aquatic > Freshwater > Lake | place: Lake Michigan, USA...
GCCTGATGGTATGCTTGTAAATGGTTCAACCTGCCACGATGAGACGCGTAAGTATCTTCTTGACAACTTTGAACTCAAGCGTGTCATCAAGATGAAGGGTCAGTTCTTTATGAATACTGGTATTCAGCCTTCCATTCTCTTCTTTGAGAATACTGGTAAGCCCACTTCTGTTGTAGAGTTCTGGGATGTCATCAAGGGAGCAAATGGCGATATTGAGGAGACGATGGTTCTGTCTGTGCCAAGGGCGAAGTTTGATGCATCTTGTTCCTTTGATATGCGTCGCTATCAGGAGGTGAAGGCTGTGGCGAATCCTGCTGGGTTTCCTATGGTGAAGTTGTCTGATGTGTGTGATTTCGTAAGTGGTAAGGGAAACTACACGCAAGATGGTGATGCGTATCCATATTATGACAGCAATGGTATTACTGGAACTCGTAAGGATTATCTTCACGATGGCGAATACATTATTACAGCAAGAAAGATGAGTATTGGAGCAGTTCATTATGCTACTGGAAAGTTCTGGGCTTCAGATAATACTATTGTTATGCACCCAAAGTCAGATTCAAACCGACTCTTATCAAGATTCCTTTACTATTGGCTCCTTCTAAATAACAAGGTGCTGAAGGATATGTCTTCTGGCATCAAGCCAGGTATTCGCAAGTCTGATGTGATGGAGATTAAGATGCCTCTACCTCCTCTTGAAACCCAGCAAGAAATCGTCGCAACTCTTGACCGCATCTATGCACCAGGCACGACTGAACTTGCTGAGACTCTCAAACTAACCGATAAGGCGATGGATCTTGTTCTGGCGAATCCTGGAGGTGCTTCACTTGAGCCTATTGTGGAGGCTCAGCGTCTTATGCGTAAGTCGGCACAGATGGTGGCAGATGTCAAGGCACAGATGGTGGCAGATGTCAAGGCACAGATGGTGGCGATTATGCGTTCTGTTAATATGAGGGGGTTTGAGACAAATCGTTTGGGAGACCTAATTGATATGTCAAAAGGAAAACTTCAAGCAACAAAGTGCGATGGCGGAGAATATCCAGTCATATCTATTTCAAATAAATGGACACATTCAACACATTCCGATGAAGGAGAGCATGTCTATATCGCATCAACGTCCTCTGGAGCATCAAGTGGTCCATTTGAAACAGTAATTAAATATCATAATGGCAAATGTTCTTCTAGTTCGTTAATGCAGAGGTTAGATATTAAAAATACAAATAAAATCTCTTACAAATACTTATATTATGGGTTGAATCATATCAAAGAAATGATTCAGAACATGTGTGAGAAGGGGTCTTGTAATAAGACAATGAATGTAGAAAGATTTCTTGATTTACACATTATACTACCCCCTATAGATGTACAACAGGATATCATTCGTCGCATCGGAGTTATTGAGTCTCAACTATCATCACTTGAGAACCTTGGTAAGCAGGCAGAGGACAACGCCCGTTTCATCTTGGATTCTTACCTAAATACTGCCTGATATGATTACCTATAAAGATGGCTTCACAATACGACAACAATAAAGCAGAAATCGTTAGAAATATTACAGCCCAAAAGGCAATTTACAAATATCGTATTTTTATGTACTCTCTTAACAAAGATATTAGACAGCAGTGTTTTAGAATAACAAAGGAGTTTCTTGATAATGAATATCATAATAACACAACTATTACAACAACTGAAAGAGAGCGACTTTTGAATCTTGGAAATCATTGGCAATGGGCTATGTTTGAGAATGAATCTACTAACTGGTGGTCTGCATTATCATTCAATCACTCAAAGAGCCTTTCCCTTATGACAGTTATTCATATGTGGATTGATGACATAAATACTTTTGACGCAGAAGTATTTGAGACATCTACAGATGGACTTCGTTAATCTAAGTACACCTTTGGTTTCCTACGCCTTGTAGCCCTATCTTTCTTTAGCATTTCCAGATTAAACGCGTGTAAAAAATAGTTATTCAAGTGTTTTTCTTTTACTTTCGTTATTGCTTTTCCTATGGAGGTTTTTATATCTTCATAAGAAATGGGAGAATCCTTTTTGATATAGTGCTTCAATTGACTAAAGAACTGTTCTATAGGGTTTGAGCGCGGATAATATGGCACAGTATTCTGTATCTTATTTTTGCCTTCATTCACTGCATCTTTTACTTCAGCCGTCTTATGAAATCCAGCATTATCCATTACTATTACACAATCTTCATATTTGCCATTAACCTTATTCTTTATAAACTCTGTAAGCCGTTCTGAATTTACAGCACCTTTCTCATATAAATCCCAACCTACTATTCCTTTTGATGTAATAGCAACTAATAAGGAATATTTCTTGAATACCCTTTGGTCTGTAGTTTTCATATAGCATCTTTTGCCTATATCACACCGACCATATGTGGGATGTAGTGCAGCGTAAATACCTGTTTCATCAAGTGCTATTATTTATGAATGTTCTGTTTCTTCATAGTTTCAACATAGTCTTTCACCTCTTGAGCGTGATTTCTCTCCTTACCACGATAAGTTCCAGGTTGATGGATCTTGCGGAGGCGTTTTCGTGTTATGTCATTATCTCTTACAATCCTTCCAAGATGCTGGGGAGTAATCTGTAAATCGGGATACTTCCCTTTTAGAATATCAAGAAGGTCTTGTAAATAGATTTGAGGCTTCTTTTTTAGTTCTGACCTAATAAATATAATATGCTCCATTTTCACTTTGCGGGCTTTTCGTCTTGTTTTACTCTTGGAAAGAGTTCCTTCAGTTTGGTATTTATGTATCCAGCGTTGTAAGGATGACCGCTTACAATCAAAAATCTCACAGGTTTGCACTTGATTATCTGATTTTAGAGAATGTCTAACAGCAGATAATTTATAATCTTCGGTGTGGTGTTTTCCCATTTCTCTTACTAAAAGTGCCCGTTTTTAATGTTCAAGGGTCTAATGATGAAGGTTCTTAACTTATTATAAATTCGTGGCACATGGCGACACAGTTTTAGTAAGCAGTAGTACTAGCCAGTACTGTAAAGTTAAGTATATTCCTCTGAAAGGAGGGTGTACTTAACTTCGGCACTTTGTGCTAAAAGAAACAGCTTATGTATTACAAGGGACAGTCGAGTTGGTTGTTCAGAAAAATTATAAATACCTTAAATTTTTCAGAATAAACAACCACATCTTCGGTGTCTGCTTTGTAAGTCCACCATATGACATAAATACAATACAGTCGCTTTTTTATGTTAAATAATTTTACGGGCGAATATGAAGTATTTTTTGACAAAGAGCCCCATGATTCCCGTTTTTTTCACATTTAATACAACAATAGTTGTTATTATTAACCCTGTTAGGTATATATCTACAACCACTTCTTACACATTTTATAAGCCTTGATACACCTGATATGTTCCTTATATAATTAACCGCTATCCGCAAATTCTGTGTACTAAATATCTTATTTTTTTTTATTAACAAACTAAAAATGGATTGGTCGTGTCTATGTTCACGAAATCCTTGGTGGTTTTTTATAACTGAAGGTGAATCATCCAAGTTACTATATTCACAACTTATATTATACCAATCATTTACAAGCTGTCGTGTTTCATCACAAACAAAAAATAAAATAGCACCTGCCTGTATCTGTTTTGTATATATATATATATCTTGATTCATATTTAATTTTTCTATCAAATCCATTTTGGTCCAATTTTTTTCTAAACTGGTCTGACATTCTACTGCTAAAATTTTTTTACCATTTTTAACTGATTCTATACATTCCAACATTATATTTTTCTTATTACAACTAAGTTCACATCCACAATCAAGATAAAACAAAATATCACTATTATTCATACTTTCCATTGTTTTTTTTATAATATAAGGTTTCCATAGCCAATATCCATACCCTCTTTTATTACTATTTATGAAGTCACTATGCTGACCCCAAAAGTCGTTAAATTTTTTTAAGTATTCGGGATTGTATAATATGGTTTCTGTGAATATATTCAATTCATTTGCCTGTTTTGTCAATCTTTTTGCAGCTTCTAAATAATTATCGTGGCTACCGAACGTTATTAATTTAATATTCATCTCTAAATCTCTCTCTATATATAGATGTATTTTAAGTCAATAAATTCAAGAGAAAAATATATATTAGCTTTTCATTGTATACCGAGACGGCCGTAGCTGCGAAGTGCCAAAAAGTTAAGTACACCCCTCTGAAAGGGGTGTACTTAACTTTGGCACTTCACGGTGTCCTATACACGTTTTTTTCGACTAACATTTCTAAAGTGCCCCCCTTTTTTGGTGACAGACATATTTTTTAAACCGGGTATGGTGGCGACTTGACCAATGGAAACAGAACCTATATTTGCCGAAGCGATTTTATCAACAGACTCCGTAACTTTATCAAGACCAGTTTTCTTTTCGGCGTAATCTTGAATATCTTCACCTATTTTACCTACATCTATAGGTGGTAAGGCTTCAGTATGTATATCAGTATCAGGAACATATGAGTAAATAATGTTACCAGCCGTCGGTGATATTTTACCAATGGAACCCTGTAGTTTCTTTTTATATCCAGCAAATCTATCTGCCCCTGTTTCAAAATTTATAGCAGCTCCTGAAACGGTTTCCCCAACAATTGGAATAGCATCTAAAGCAGTCTTAAACGCTGCACCAAAATGTCGCCGTGAATTATTCAGTAAAACAGCCGTCCCTATAAACATAAGGCTTATGAAATAGCCTAGCCCTTCGCCTATAATAGATGCGTATGGTATTGGAGCAAGGCCTATTAGTTTTTGTGCCACTTCCTGCGTTAAATCTGCCATAATTGGCAATGAAAGCGTCACCGTATCTAAAAATTGCGATATAAACGGTCCATAAATATCCATTTGTTCCATGTGATACAAAATGTGAATCCACCAAAATATATAATATACCCAACCGTCCTCAGGAATTCGCGATGTTATTGGAAAGGTCATTTTACGAATAATTTTATCCCAAAATCCATTTCGGGATTTGTCCGTCTGTTCGGGACCAGGTAACGGTGTTCCTCCCCCACCATTATGCCTTAATAGCCTTATTTTTTTGAAATAAGGGCTATCTGACTGACTATTTATTTTGTGTTTTATATCTTTAATATTGGTTTCTGTAAAAATCCGCTTATTATCATAAGTTATAGCTTTTGCTAAAAACTCGTCGGGTTTATGTAAATTGTGAACGAAAAAATTATACAAATTAAGCCCTACAGCAAGGCTCCTACCTGCATCTTTGTAATACTTACCAATATAATGATTTGTAAAATGCCCTATTCGGATTTCGTCGTCCGAATAATTAATAGTTGAGCTTTCCCAACGGTTAGCCATCCCTAATATAGAACATCAAATTTAATAAATTTTTAACTATATATGCGGGCACAACCCCTTTATGTTCTAAATAAGTCGCAACTAAACGATGAGCCCCGTCAAGCAATATATATATATTTATTATTTTTAACAGCTATCCATATTGGTTGAACAGACATATTTTTCCTAATCTGTTTCCGATGGTGTATAACGGATGTTAAGTTTTTTTTTGACCACGTGGTCTATCATTATTTGGATAAGGTTCCGTCGAAAGACGGTCGGGGTTAAAATTTTCTAATTCTTTACAAGCGACCATTGGAAAATTCTCAAAATTACTATTGAAAATGTGACTTTGCGACGCTACACGCTCTGAAGAAAATAATCCTAAATTAACGGCAGTTTTAACTGAATCTTGTATAGACTCAAGAAACTCCATTTCTTGTATGCTTTATTTTATTCTATTTTATTTTCTAAACCAAAAGAAATGTCCTCTTTATTTAGCAATACATCATTAGCAGAAAGTAGCCGTAAATTATATGAAGCGAAACTAGCCCAGTACATAGGCTTTATGCCAAACGGAAGCCAAACAATTGCACATATTATAGATAACCCCGAAAAAGCCAAAGTGGCTTTAAGTAGTGCCCCAGTCATTGCCCAAACATCGGCAAACAAGCACATGTATTATTCAGCAGTAGTAGCATATTTAAAACATACAGATGACGGTAAACGCCGTTCGCAAAACCTTAAAGATAAATGGATCGCCATTCAAAAGGAAAACTGGGAGCAACGTCGGGCACAAAGTTTAAATAACGAACCCCTTCAAGCCCATGCCGAAGTCGCAAACACAGTAGACTGGCAAAAGGTAATAAAAATCCGCGATTCGCTTCCACAAGGCACTTTAGAAAAGCTTCTCCTAAGTCTTTACACATACATACCACCGGTGCGTGCCGATTATTATGAAATGCGTATTAACCCACCGAAATCGGTAGTTAGCGAAGGTAAAACCAACTTTGTAATTTTAACTCCAAGCCCAGAAACAAGCTTTATCGTGATAAGAGATTTTAAAACAGCAGCAAAATATAACGAAATCAAACATGTTATGCCACAACAACTCCATACAGAAATCCAAGTATCTTTAAAACAAAAGCCCCGCAATTATATATTTACAATGCCATCCGATAATAGTCGTCCTTTTGACCGCAACGGTTTTAGTAAATGGGCCAACGGCAGGCTTACTGAATTATTTAAGGTTCAGATGACACTAACAACCCTTCGTCATTTATATGTTTCAACAATAGATTTTAATAAAACACGTGGTGCGGATTTAGAAAAAATTGGCAACGCAATGGGACATAGTATAAGTATGCAAAAGGGCTATCAATGGATTAAGAATGATGCTTCCTAAAAGGATGAGTAGAGTTATTTTTTTAATAAAAAAAATATATACCGTGAAGTGCTGAAGTTAAGTTAACCTCGTTTCAGAGAAGTGTATCGTGAAGTAAAGAAGTTAAGTATCGGCAAGTGCCGAAGTTAAGAACCCCAAAGGGGTACAACTTCGCAAGCCCGTTGCCGTGAAAGTGCCATATAGTCAAGTAGTCCCTTCCAAAAGGGTGTAATTAACTTCGACACTCCACTGTACAACCATTTGAAACGGGGTGTACTTACAAGGGTGAGCTGGGTTGTTTGATCTGAAAAAATTTAAGGTATTTTATAATTTATATTATATAAAAACTACAAAATATAAGTTGAATAAATGGTATTAGACCGGCGGGCATTTCAAACCGGCACTAAAAGTAAGAGAGAATGGGAAAGCATCATACCGAAGACTATAAATTATCTGCCGTCAAGTATGCTTTACGAACAGATAATCAGGTAGAAACCTGTGAAGTATTTGATTGTAAAAGGTCATCTTTACAGGATTGGCTAAAACTATACGATGAAACAGGTTCTCCAGTTAGACATACAAGGAAACAAAGGACTGCCTATAAGGTAAAGAAAGAATATATTGATTTTTTGCGTCAGGAACTACACAAGAAGCCTGATATTTTTATGGAGGACTTACGAACTCTATTAGTAAATAAGTATCCCGATGTGGATATTTCAAGAGAGCATATTGGTAGATTACTAAGGGACAACAATAAGACGCGAAAAAGACTACGAAAGAAGCACGAACCTAAGTTATATAGGGGAAAGGAAAGAGACCATAAGGGCGAAGTTAAAGAGTATTTGAAACAGGCAAGGAAATATGACTTAGATAAGATTATATGTTTAGACGAAACAGCAGTCTATGCTAATTTGCATCCGTCATATGGTCGTTGTGATATTGGTAAAAGATGCTACATAACATCTGATGACAATAAGGTTTTTACACATTATTCCTTACTTGTAGCAATATCAAATAATAAAACGATAGGCTGGACTCTATATGAAAAAGGTGCTGTAAATGCCGAAAGACTAACTGAGTTTATAAAAGAGTACATAACTGGTAAATACGAAGACCATCTTATTATAATGGATAATGCTATGTTTCACAAATCACCAGAGGTAAAACAAGCAGTAGCGGAATCAAACAATACAATACAATATACAGTTCCATATTACCCAAGATCCAATCCTATAGAGCAATATTTTAGCCAAATGAAACACTATATCAAGAAAGAATCGCCAATATCATTTGATGATATAAAAAAGATAGTCCAAAAAAGTATCGCTAAAGTAAAGAGGGAAAACTATAATAACTATTTCTTACACGCATTTCGTAGTGATACACTATTGAAACCAACGCAAACAAGAAGAAGAGAACCAAAGGTTTATAAATAACTATTACATATCTTCAATGATATTTTTCATACCTCTTGTAAGTGCTACATAATATAAATTATCACCTTCTTCGTGTCCTATATCATCATTGTCATTTGCTATTCTAACATTATCATCTTCCAATCCCTTATAGGCGTGTATGGTATAGAACTTGACTTTGGCTTCTGCTTTACTTGTTATGTTTTCTTCTATTGTAGATATAATCTTTTCAAGTGCATCTTTTGTAATAGACCTTAGAAACTTAGGCAAATCATCTGAGAACTCTTCGTCATCAATATTACCGCCAAATGTAGAAAGCACTGTATGTAGTTTTCTCATCTTATCGCATTGCTCTTCATAGTTACAAATCCATATATCCTTAGTAGTTTGTGCTAATCCAAGTAGATGTTGCCAACTCCTACATAGATATGTGTATTTTTCATCCTTAATGCTTTCTATATCGTCAGTAAGAACTGTATTATGATTACTCTTTGAAATCATCCAGCAATCCTTGAACTTTGTTCTAATGATTTCACACGCTGGGTCTCCAATACGAAATGTTGAGTAAAACTCTACTATAAGAGCAGTAGGAGGTAAATGATTAAAGCCGTTAATACATCCACGCCATTGATAGATTGATTGTTTTGGATCTCCAACAAATATTTTAGGTATAGTCGTATCAGCCAATAACATATTCAACATCATAATATCAAAGTCTTGCGTCTCATCAATCATAATCATATCGTATGTTGCATCTATGTACTCTTTTAGCCATCTATTAATCAGACACAACTTCAATAGACTTTCAAATGTAAGTAGTTGATTTAGCATAGTTTTACTCCATAATGAATTGAGTAATGGTGTATCTTTACCAATAATCTTATCTGAATATTCTTGTGTTGTTTTGATATAAGGATTACCACAAAACTTCATATACAACTCTACATAATACTTTCTAATAGCAAATGGCTTACCTTTGAACCAAGGTATAGTATTATGAATAGTCTGTGGTTTTAGTTCTGTGATATCAGGCTCTCTCTTCTTTACAGATATAAATGCCCCTCTTGCTAATGAATGAAATGTCTGTGGGTGTAAGTTTTTTATACCTTGTTTCTTAATCTTAGCACCGATATCTGTAATAAGTGCCTTATTGAAGGCAAGGTATAATATCTTTTTAGTATTGTGTATCTTAGAAAGTTCAAGTAGAGTTGTAGTCTTTCCACTACCTGCTACTGACTTTATAGCAAGAATTTCGTTCGGTTCAAACTGATGCTTATTCACATATCTTCTGTGAATACCATCAAGTAGATACATTGATTTTTTACATCTTGCGTAAATGATACGAACCTTCTCTAACTCTTTAGTAATACCTTGAAAGTGTGCTAAACCCTCTTCAGTAAGCATATTTTGTAGGCAAGTATCATCGTGTATTTTCTGAAACGAACAGGGTTTGCCTATCCATACATTTCTTCGTTTCTTATCTATTTCAATATGATAGTTCTCTCTATCTTCAAGTAAAATCCATTCCTTACGACCAGTGTACAGATAGACAGTGTTTTTTACAGCCTTAACCGCCTTTTCCCAGTTGTCGTGTGGTATTTCACATACGATTTTATTACCAATCTGAACCTTTCGTATATACTGATTTTCTACATTGAAGATCCAATCCAAATGCGTAGTTGCATCTCTACTCTGAATAGCCTCAACCGAAATAGGCGAATTCTGAAACTCTATACCCATATCATTTAGACTATCATACGCATCAACGATGTGTTTTACAGCATCATTCTTTCTAATAACCTCTCTGTTTTCCTGCTCTATTAACCCAGATAGTTTATTGTGCCAAGTATCATTATCACGCACTCTTTCCAATGTATTTCTTTCACATTCAATATGGGTCTCTTTTACATTATTAGGGTGATAGAAATGCTCTGTATAGTTATTATCAGCATTTCTTGATTGCCTAAAATGAACTGGCTTATCACAGTTGAAACAAAGAAAAGGGCTTGTCTTACTTATGTTGAACTTGTATATATCAGGTATAGTTACGATTTTTTCGTTCAACACTGCTATATCTGGCATTACTATTGATTGTATGAGTCATTCGCTTAAATCATACACTCAATTTTACTTTGAAAAAGTGCCGGTTTGAAATGCCCGCCGGTCTAAATCAAACAACTCAGCTTGCCCGGATAACTTCATTGTACTTCACAGCAACGGCCAAAACAGAAGTTGTACCCCTTTGGGGTACAACTACCAAAACTTATAAGTACTTATTTAACATAATAAAGGTTTAGAATCGATAACTTTATCTTGTTGTCCAATGTCAGAAATTAGCATCGATGTTGCTTTTTGAATAATGTATTCACTTATACCTTCAAATGTGAAAAGATGCTTATAATGTTCATAATATGTGAGCATATCGGCAATTTCAGAGTCAGTTATTTTATGTAATTTTTCATACATCGTTGATATATCGTTAACATGAATAAGAACAGCCATTTTATTCCAATCTAATATTTCGGTGTAAGGCAACCACGGTTGATCATATACATAAACAGGAATCGACCCTAGATTAAGTGCTTCATACAATCTAAATGACGTCTTACCGTAACCACGTGGAGCTAATGAAAATCGACTTTGGCTCATTATTTCAAGAAATTTTTCCTGGTTGACATTTGATATTTTATTAGTCCATTCTGTTTTATTTAACCAAACATTAGGTTTATCTTTAATAGCGTCACACACATTGTTTCGGCACCAGTGTGTTATAGACCCCATAAAACTACAAAATAATGTTTTAGGGTTATTTCGCATAGTTTCAAATGTGGTTGGAGTTTTATATGTTAACGGAATAGGAACATCGCCTATACCACCCATTCCAAATATAATCGTTTTAGGAAGCCTTGTGTGCGTTATGCCATCGTCATGTTGTACAACAGTAAAATAAGTAATATCCTTTTTAAGTGAGTCTACTAATATTTGCCGTTCAGAAATTAATGATTTATCACTTGATATTTGATTTTCAGTCCAAAAAATAGGTATATATCGTTTTTTGATATATTCGTCTTGTTTGCTCATATAATTATAAAAAAATACCTCGAATTTCATCTGTGCAAAGGGTGGATATGTTATTCCTGAATCATTTCTCAATTTGGCAAAAGAGTCCATAAAATTATTAATTCTATTAACATCGTCTCCAATACCACTATATTTTTTACGTTCGCAAAGGGTGCCGTGTGTAGAATTAATTTTACACATTTTACAACAATATTTGCTATGTATTTTAGATTCTATTTTAGCTAAGAATTTACAATTTGGATTTTTACACTTCATAATGTTATCACTCCTAAATTTAAAGTGATAATTTGTTATAAACTCTTTTAAATATGCCTTTGAATTACATTTACCTATTAAACTTGAAATAATATGGTTAAAATTTGCTTGTGATGTATTGTTAAAATGTGTGTGAAAAAAAATTATTGGTTTTCCTTTTAAATAAATATTTATTTTGTCGTATGTGAAATCATTGAACTTTAAGTCTCTTTCCATAATAATATTGTAGTTTTCTCCAAATTCTTTTGTATTGAATATTTTTGCACAGTCTTCTAACGAGGCCTGATCGAAAAAGCGACTGGTTTTACTGAATTCTCGCCATTTTGCTGGCATTTCCTTATTTTTTGTCCAAACACATCCTCCGTTATAATAGCCGTATTTGTCGGATAAATTGTTATTAATATAATGTGGACTTAGCACAAGTTCACAAGAGTCAGGAATTTCAATTTCATTTATGATAAATATATCACAATCTAAGTATAATACATCCTTATATATATTCAAGCAATAGTCAAGAATATTGCTTTTTATCATTTGAAAATCCGTCCAAGTACCGGCTTTTACCATTGCATCACGTGTTTTGTCACTGTATGAATTCAGATTTTCTATAATCGTCATTTCCAAATTTAGGTTAGAGATTTCTTTTATCATCAAATGAATTTTATCATCTACGAATAATACTACTTTTGATCCGGGATTTGTACTAGAAAGTGATAATAGAAATATTTTCATATCAATCATACATTTAACCGTACCAAATGCACATATACAATCAGGTTTCATTAATACTATATATATTTTTTTTTTTAAGAACCAACGACGAAAATTATTCTTATATAAAGTTTATGAAAAATGGCCAATATGGGGTCTTTGTGCTAAAAGCGTATGGTTTGCTCATTTTCAGTACCATTTTCTAAAAATTGTTGCTATTTTAAACTATCCGGACGAGCAAGGTTGTTTGATTTAATACCATTTATTCAACTGATATTGTGTAGTTTTTACATAATATAAATTATAAAATACCTTAAATTTTCAGATCAAACAACCCTGCTCACCCTTGTAAACACTGGCTAATAACCCACGAATTTAAAATGAGCAAGAGTGTAAAAGACCGCTTAACAATTCCAATCAGTACCGGAAGGGGTAATAAGGTTCTAAATATTCTCAAAGTGCCCGTTTTTAATCGGGCGGGTAAGTTACCAGTGCGTGATTAAAACGAACCCTAATTAACAATAATTCGCCAGCGAATTATTGTTAAAAACGCTCATTTAAAATCCGCACCGGTC
>Ga0209358_10002939_pt1 | contig 12755 bp, 6 predicted proteins | sample LauGreFa1BDMLBSN_2_FD_187574 | JGI IMG/M metagenome (GOLD analysis project Ga0209358, IMG submission 187574) | Freshwater lake microbial communities from Lake Michigan, USA - Fa13.BD.MLB.SN (SPAdes) (version 2) | ecosystem: Environmental > Aquatic > Freshwater > Lake | place: Lake Michigan, USA...
TTAATGACATATCATTATCACTTACCTTATTCTTAAGATTATCAATTACTTGTAGATTTTTAGAAGCCATTTATTTTTAATAATTAATTGGGGCTTATGTTTATATCCTTTTTAATTGAAAAAAAAATGATTTAAAAATTTAGAAAAAAATAAATAAAGAAAAATGGTAATTATTGGTCAAGATTGGGAACCACAGACGATTGGTAATGGTAAGAATAAGAAAAAGAATATGACATCAAAAATAGTAAAACCGGTTATAGATAAAGATGAAGATGAAATGCCGGAGAAACAGAAGAAATATCCATTAGAATTAATAAAGGCATTACAGGAGGCGAGACAAGTAAAGAAGTTAAGTCAAATAGATTTAGCGAAAAGGATGAATTTGCCGGGAACAACGATTAGAGATATAGAGAATAATACATCAGTATATAATAGAAATTTGATAAGGAAGATATTTATAAATTTAGGAGTAGATTTAAAGACACTTACTTTTCCTGAGAAATAAAATTCCAATCTTTACCATCATTAGTAGTAGAAGCTAATTTATAAGAGAAAATATAAGGATTAGAGTTATAACCAGTTTTTTTATATTCATAAAGATCGGTAGCTAATCCCCATGATTTTCCGTTATCTTTAGAGATAGCTAATCTAGGTTGAATTTCTAATTTATTATTATTAAAGATAGATTTATCACAATTTTTAAGTTCATTAACTTTAACAGGATAATTATTATTAATAACTGCTTCAATAATATCTTTAAGACATTTATTTTTATCAGTAGAGATAGAAGTTTTAGAATAATTACTAAGGATAAGATTTTTAATTTCAACAATAGCATCATAAAATCTATTTTTAATTTTATCGATAGTTAATTGAGATTTAGATTTATAAGCATTAAGTAATTCAATTTCTAGGATAGGTTTAATAACAACAGATTTAATAGAAATGATATTAGAATAATAATTTTTATTATTTTTGTCATAATCAGCGATATTATTAATAGATTTATAGATGATATCATTTAAAGTATTTAATTGAGTTTTATTTTTATCCCAATTTTCTTTAAAATAGATGTCATTAATAATATCAAATGAATTATAAATATTATTAAAATCTTCTTTAATACTAGTCATAGAGATAGAGGTTGTAGGACTTGTAACAGAAGCTGGTACAATAACATCAATTTTATTTTTATTAATATTGGTAGCTATAGGAATATTATCAATATTATTATCATCTTTAATATTATGTTCTAATGCTAATTTTTTAATAATTTCGTTAAAAGAATTAATATTAGAATTAATATCAATAAGATTATTATTTTCATAGGCTCTTTTAAGACTTGTATTTAAAATAAGGACAATACCGAGACTATTAATTCTTTCATAAGATGTTAATTTAAGGAGTAGATTAAAGATAATTCTATTAACACCATCAATATCATTTTTCTTTTCAGTAGATGTATAAATTTTATTAATATAAATATTTTTATAAAGTTCATTGAGATCATTAAATTCAACTTTTAATTGTTTAATAACAGCTTTAAAATTAAAACTTTCATTAATACCACTATCAATAATATCTTTTAAATCATTCATAAGTTTAAAGAAAGTAATATCATTAGGATTATCAAGAATGGGTATAATTTCATTATAATAAAGATTATTTAATTTATATCTATCATAACTGGAAACGAGTGTTTCATCAATTTTATTAATAGATTTTTTGATATTATTTTTAATATTAATAATATCAGTTAAATTATTTTTATTTTTAATAAGATAAAATTCTTTTAATTTATTATAATTATCTTTAATTGATTCAACTTCTTTAAAAGCTTTTAATTTAAGTTGTTCAGTATTAATAATAGCAATATCAGGATTATAAACAGAGGTTAAATTATCAAAACATTCATAATAACTATTATAATAATATAGAAAAATTAGTAATAAAATAATAACTAAAACCATATTAATAATACTTGTCATAATCAATTCTATTTAAATAATAGCTTTAATTTCCTTTCTAAGTTCTTTAATAGCTTCAATAACTAATCCCATCAAATTACCATAAGCAATATTTAACATTCCATCATCACCAGTATAAACTGCTTCAGGCATAACTTGTTGAACTTCTTGAGCAATTAGACCGGTATGTCTTTGATTATCATTAATAAGATTATAAGTGATACCAGTAATTTTATCTAATTTATCAAGGGCATTATCAATTTTATTAACATTATTTTTAATACGAATATCAGAAGATGAGATAACAATACCATCAACTTTCATATTACCATGAATTCTTAATTTATAATTGGTAGAATTATCAATATATGTGGTAATATCATTAATAGCAAAATTGGATGTAGTTTTAATATTAGTTCCGATATCAAGAGAAGGGATATTATTAATATCATAATTAAAATCAAAAAGTTTATGAAAATTATCGAAATTATTATTAATAAAATTTGAGTTATAATTAATATTTTTATTAAAACTCCAGATACCAAAATTACCATTATTAATACCTAATCTAAATAAGGAATTGGTTCCCCAGAAATGAATAAAACCAGAATTATCAACAGATTTAAGTGTTAAGAAATTATTATTACCATTATAATTATTAATTTGAAATAAATTATTTTCATTATATATATCACTACCATTAATAACGACACCACCTTTATCAACAACACTAGGATTTAAGAATATATTTTTAGAGGTATTTAAGGAGATATTATTTTTTTCAATAGAGAAATTATTACCAACAAGATAACTTAAATTTTCCATAATAGAAGTTGTGGTATCACCATTTTTAATGAAAATATCTCCTTTAAAAAAGATATTACTGGCATTAATATCAGCATCAGTAGTTAAAGAACCATTACTATCAATAGAGATAAGTCGTTTATCATCATGATAAATTTCGTAATTATTTTTATAACTATAAAATTTATGTGAAGTTGAATAAGAAGAATTAATATAATTATTGAGAATGAGATGTGGTTGAAAATTATTTTCATAAATAGGAATAAATAAATTAAGATCAGGTTGATTAAAATCATAATTATCAAAATAATCATTTTTAGTAATAGATAAATTAAGTGTTGCTACATTAATATTATTAATTTCGATATCATATAATTTATTAATAGTATTAGTAGTTAATAAATTAATTTTTCTAAAATTATTAGCATCAATATATGTATCAGGATTATCAGCATAAATAATATTACTTAGGAAAATATTACTATTATTGAGTGTAATAGATGTATCAAGATTATTAATAATAGAGATAGAATTATTATAATTGCCTAGGAAATTTTTAGGAATAATAATATCATTTTGATAATTATAATTATAATTAATATTAAGATTAATATCTAGGACATTAATATTAGGTGCTGGATAATAATAGATACTATTAATAGTATTATAAATATAATTAAAACCGCCATTACTAATTTGATAATTTTCAGTGATAGTTTTAATTTTATAATCGTTATTTTCATTATTTTTGACATTAAGAAATGTAATTAAATTAAGATTACTATAAAAATTATTTAGATAATTAGAAGATAGATTACTATTAGTAATAAGAGAGGTAATAGATAATTCATTATCAATAGTTTTAGGAACACGATAATTGATAGGTAATAGAATACCATTAATATTAATAATAGTAGGAATAATATCAAAAGATTTAAATGAAGCTGATAAATTAGGATTATAAGATTTTAAGGTAGGTATTAATTCAATAGTATTACTATTAATATAACTTTTAATATCATCAAAATTGCGATAATCAAGACCTATATTAAAGATAGTTGTATTAAAATTGAGGATAATATTATTATTAAAAGATAAATTTGAGTTATTAATAGAATAATTAAAGATAGTATCATTATAAATATTAGTGGAAGGTAGATTAGAATCATCAAAATTATAGATAAAAGTTGTAATATTATTATCAAAATTATCATCATAATTATCGTAATGGAATGAATTAGAATTAATTTTAAGATTATTAAAAGTCATATTAATATAATCAGTAGTTTCAAATGAATTATTTTCATAATTTTGATAATTATTATAATAATAATTAGTACATTTAATACCACTTTTATTAACAATAGAATTCAAATTAAAACTACTATAATTATTACTAGAAAAGTTATAATTATTAGCAATAATAGTTCCATTTTTATTTAAATTAAGAATAGGAGATTGATTATTATAAGTAAATGTAAGATTACTATCAGCTTTAATATTCCAATCATTATCATCATTAGTAATATTAATTTTGACTGGTTTTTCATGATTAGTTAAACGCATAAGACAATCAAAATCGTTAAAGATATGAAATGCTGTATCATCATAAATAACTTTATTACTAGAATAGAAATTAGCAATACCTAAATTAACTTGATTTTTATTTTGGAAATTAATACAAGTGAGATAAGGGGATTGATTATTAGGGACTAATTCGAAGATAGATAATTTATTATTATTATAATTATCATTATAACCTTTAACTTTAAAATCAATTTTATTTTCAATAATACCTTCATCATTAGTATCACTTAAAATACCTAATTCAATAATAGCGATATCAGGTCTAGCAGAGAAATTTTTATAAGATTTATTATAGAATTTTGTAATAACAGGAGGAATAGTATCATCAAAATAGTCTTTATTATTATAGATAAATAGGGGATTATTTTGGATAAGGGATGATTGAATATTATTAATTTTATTAAAAACCCAATTATCTTTAAAACCGAGAAAAGATGTTTTAGAGGGGAAAATAGAAATTTTATTACCAATAAGAGTTAAATCATTAATATTATCAGTATAATTGGTGGTATTAGTATTTAAGATAGATGAATTAATTTTTTCAATAATTGCGGGATTAGAGAAACTACCGACGATAATTCCGTTAATCATAAAAGAATTATTAGGATTTTTAAGATTAAGATTACCATCAATTTCTACATTACCTTTAATAGCGACAGATAAATTAGGATTATAATTATAATTAACATAAGGATTATTGATATCAATAAAATATTTTTTATTTGTAGAATTATAATAATAATTCATACAACTATGAGTTGGATTATAACTATTATCAGTATAACCTATTTGTAAAGTTCCAACATTATTATTATTATTTTGATGATTTTTATAAATAAACCATTTATAATTATTTCTATTTTGACTTCTAATAGGCATATCATAATCACAAAAATCAATACCAGTATAATAGGCATTATTATTAAAACCACCACCTTTAACACCTCTATATAATCTAAGAATGGTATTATTATTAATATTAGAGGTAGTATTTCTAATTTGAAGGGGTATTTGATAATTATTATTAGTATTAATAATACCGATACCAATATTAGCGAAAGTGGATGAAATTTTATCATAAGTTTTAAAGGTTGTTATTTTTGTATCATTTTCAAAATAACCATCATAAGAATTAATACCACCTTTAATATTTAATGTTTTTTTATTATAAAATAATTCATTTAAGGGTAAATTGATGTCGAGAGAATGATTAACATTAATAAAAGAAGAACCATTATTATTTAAATATATATGATTTAATTTAAGGATTTGATTATTATTGCGAATAAAATAGTCATTAGCGAGACAATCACCAATAATATCGAGAGTTTTAGAAGGTGATTTAGTATTAATACCTATCATATTATTTTCCATAATAGCGAGATTAGGGTTTTGATTTTTGAAACCATTAAAGCCATTTTTATCTTTACCGGCGAAAAAATAGATATTATGCCATTTAATATTTTTTTGTGTAAGGAAGATAAGGGAATTATCTTTATTACCAAAAAGGTCTTCAAGAGCTGAATGACCAATATAAACTTTACTAGTATCAGCAGAAATACCGGAACTATCTTGAAGATAAATTTCAAATCTTTCTTTTTTTCTTTTAATGATATTAAATTGTTCATCAAAAGTGTCAGTATTAAGAATACCAGTTCCAAATCTACCACTAATAGCTAAATTACAATCATTATCAAAATTAAGTGAATTATTAGTTTGATATAAATTGGAAACATTAACTCTAACACCTTGAAGAAATAGGTCATTAGTAATATTAATACTTTTATTAATAGATAAATTACAATTATTATCAAAATTAAGTGAATTATTAGTTTGATATAAATTGGAAACATTAACTCTAACACCTTGAAGAAATAGGTCATTAGTAATATTAATACTTTTATTAATAGATAAATCGTCATTAAAAATAACATTATGATTAAAGAATGTAGTTTTATTAAATTCGGCTACACCATTAATAGTAGTTTCATTAGCATATAAACTTTCACTATTAATTTGTCTTGAAATAAAAACGGAACCTTTAATATTAAGATTATAATTATCGGTTTTATTAATACCAATATTAAGATTAGAGGTGAATGTAAATTCTTGATTAATAAAATTACCACCTATAATTTGATTAGCTTTGAGTGTTAAACCATTTTTACGAATATAAATATCATCAAGATGTAGATTAGAAGAAAAAAATTTATCATAAGTATATATATTACTAATAAGGGCATAACCATTAACATAAAAATTAGGAATTTTAGGATTATTATTAATTAAAATAGGGTCTAAACAAATATCTTTATTAATATTAACACAATTATTAACATCAATAGCTAATTGTGGATAATTATTAAAAGAATAATCTGGTAAACCCATACCATTTGAATATAAATCAGTTAAATCTTTAGAATTTTTAGAGATATGAAATTCAAGAGGCATACCTTGTGTAGTGCTAAGATTAACAGGTGAAAATTGAGAGAATCCAAGCATACCTAATGAAAATCTAGCTGGTTCAATGAGATTATTAATATTATTATAGATAGCAAATTGAAGATTTTCAGCATCACCATTAGGACTATCACTAATTTTAAGAAGATGAGAATTAGAATAAGTAGAGGCATAATTGCCTAAACAAAGATAATTAGGTGTATAAATATTATTAATAAGATTACTAGAATAACCATTGAAAAATAGTTGATTAGAATTGACAGAATTAATTAATTGTGTTAATTTAGAAGAAGATAAATCATTAGCAAATGTAATATCATTAAATTTAAGATTACAAGCAATAATAGTTCCTTTACAAATAATATCATTATTGATTAATAATCCGGCACTAGTTTCAAGTAATTCTTTACGAGTAGCATTAATAGCAACACCATTATTATTAACAATCATATTATATTCGGTTTCAAGTGAATTATTAGGATTAATATTATTTCTTTGACCAACAACAAGATATTCATTATTTTTAAGGTCAAGTTTATATAAATTAGGGATATCTATAAGACCAACACCAATATTCTCAATAAAAAGTTGAGAATTATTATAAGTATCATCATCATCTGTTGAATTAATCAATGTCATATTCCTTATAAATTATATATATGTTTTTAAGTATAATAAAAATAAAAATAATTAAGATTCTTGTAAAATTCTTTCATAATCATTTAAATCATCAAAAGCAGATATATCTACTTTAATTCTTCCTTCATATAATTTATAAAATTGAATAAGAATAAATATTTCATCATTATAATTAAAAGAAATATATCCTTTAGTATCACCATAATAATTATTATCTAAAATAATACTATCATCTTTTAGTTTAAATTTATCAAAAATAGCATTACCTAATTTATCATATAAACCATCATATATATTAATATTAAATTTTTTACTATAAGTAATTTCTTCATAAGGATTTTGAATATTTTGATAATCAATATTATTTAAAAAGGATGAAATATCTTTAATAATTTTAATTTCATCATTATCACTATTAATTGATTGTTTTTTTTTATAATTTTTAGATAATAATTTAATATTTTCATTAACATCATTAATATCATTATATATTTTACAAGAAATATTTATATTATTACTTATAATATCAATAATAGTAAAGAAATAATATTTATCATTATAATTATGTATTATAATACCATAATTATTATCATAAATTTGATTAAATTCAGTAAAATTATCTTTATATATTAAACCATTATAAATAGCTTTACTAATATATTTAAGGGTATTAATATCAAATTTAAATAAATTAAATTGTTTATTAAAAATATCATCTTTTATAATATTTTCAAATCTTTCATTTAAATCATCAAAATTATTAATATAATCAGTTAAAGATTGTATAACATCTTTAATAATATTATCTTCAACAACATTAATAATTTTAATTTTTTTAGGAATTTTAATTAATAGCTTCTTCCTTAACTTTATTTTTAATTAATTTAGCTTCTTCTTTAACTTTATTTTTAATTAATTTAGCTTCTTCTTTAGCATTAGCTTTAATAACTTTTTCTTTTTCTTTAATAATAATCATCATATCTTTAACAAATGCTTCAGCTTTTTTGATATCATTAATAGGAGATTTAGATAATTTTTTATTAGATTTATCTTTAGATTTAAAACATTCTTTAAAACCATCTTCTTGAGATAAAATAGCTGATTTATTTTTTTTATTTTTTCCTTTTTTATCTTTAATAACATCTTTAAGATTATTAATAATATCTTTAGCTCTTTGTAAATCAATATCAATATATTCTTTAATTTCATTCATAAATAAAAGAATAGTATTATCATCACTATCAGAATTAGTATCATTAGAACTCATATTAACATTTTCAAGATAAATAACAGGATATGCGAATTGTCTAGCATCTTTTTCTCTATTAAGATATGAGATATAACCAGAAATTTTATCTAAGAAAATTTTATTTTTAAAAGGTTGAAATTTATAATCATCATCAAGATATTCATTTTTAAATTCTTGAAAATTTTCAGGAAAGAAATCATCTTCTCTTAATAAATTTAATAATTTAAATAATTGAATAGGATCATTAGTATAAGGTGTAGCAGTCATTAATAATAATTTACAACTATTTTCTTTAGAAAATGAGTAAGAATGATAAATAGCTTTTTTAAGAATAATAATATTAGGTTTTTCCATAGGAGGTGTATCTTCAGCAAAAATTTTATGAGCTTCGTCAATAATAATTAAAGTTTTTCTTAAAGGATCATCTTTACCATTTCTTTTAACAAGTTCTTTATAATATTCATTTTTACCTGCTATTAAATTAGAGAATTGTTTATAACTAATAGGATTTACCCATTTATTATCAAGATATTTAAGGAAATTTCCGGTCATTTTTTCAGGAATAGGAACACCTTTTTCAAGTTTTTCTTTAATAGTAATAGAACAAACTTGGGAATAAATATTTTTCCAAATATCAGGTTTTAATGTATGTCTTGTAACCCATAATATAGTATAATCATCTTGTTCAAATGAATTAGAAGCAGTAGCAATAGCGGAACAAGTTTTACCAGTTCCAACAGAATGCCAATATAAAATACCTTTATAAATACTTTTAGAAGTAAAAAAATTGCTAACAAAAGCTTGACTATTATTTAAAGATACAATTCTAGAGGGTACTTGATTATTATTGGAGATACAATTATTTTCAAATTTAAGATTTTTCCATTTAAGTTCATTAAAATAGCGACGAATATATTTTCTCATTTCAATAAATCCTAATTTAGTTTTAAGGTCTTTACCAATAGATTTAACTTTAGAAATATCAATAAATTTTTTAGCTTTTTTCTTAAAGAAAGGTTTTTTGATACCATTTAATCCACCAAAATTTTTATAAGCTTTTTTAAGTAATTTAAATTCATTTTCTTCTTTTTTATCAAGTGATTCATAAATATCTTTAATTTTAAAATCCATTAATTTTTGATAATTATCAAATATTTCATTTTTATTAAGATTATCTTCTTTTTCATTTCCAAATTCATGAATAGCCTTATTAATTTCATAATCAACCGCACCAAATCTACATATATTCTCTAATTCAGCAGCAAAATAAAGTTTATTAATATCAATTTTACTTTCTTTTATAAATAAATCAAACGCATCCTCTACATTAAACTCTTCTTGAAATTTATCATTTAATATTAATTTATATTTAAAGACATGAAGTGCCCAACCTATTTCAGAATTAAATTCAAGACCTTTTTGACCACAGAAACGAGTTCCTCTACCAATAGCTTGTTTTTGATCGGAAGGAGAAATAAGATCATCAAATAGATGAACATATTTAACATCAAAAACATCAATACCTTCTTTATAACCTTGATCAATTATAAGATATCTAATTTGTTGTCCATAGATATTATCAGGTCTACTATTAAAAATTGAAAGGATTTCTTTTCTAGTTTTAACAGGGAAAGGTTTATTATAAGTAGCTACACTAGAAAGAAGAGCGAAATTATTATTATTAGAAGGGATTTTAATTTTAAATTTTTCATCATAAATATTAGACATACCAAATGCTTTAAAAACTGCTGCTAAAAATTTAGCTCCAGCTAATGAATTTTTAATATCAGTATAAATGATATGTTTAAAATTTTTACCATATTTTTTAAAATCATTATCATCAAGTTCTTTAATTTTATTAATAAGATGATAAACTTTAGGAGAATTTATTTGAACATTTTTAATAATTTCCTTTGAATTAAAACCTTTTTTATCAAATTTATATATATCACTAGAACTACTATTATTAATAATTCTTCTAATACATTCAGCTTTTTTGGTGAAACTCATATATAATTCTATTATTATTTAAATAAATTAAATTCATATTCAATATTATTACCAGGTTTTTCAGTTATAACAATTATATTACTATTAATTTTTGTAATTTCTTTTATAAAATTAATTAAATCATTTAATGGTATATAACCATCTGTAATAATTTCATGTCTATCAAGATGTGATTTTTTAGGATTTTTACTATTATTGGCATGAATAATTAAAATATCTTGAATATTTTTATTAAGAATAGTTAAATCAAATATTTCTTTTAATTCATAACCAGATGCCCAAACATGACATGTATCAATACAAATTTTAAAATGTTTTTTTTGAATTTGATTAAATGAATTATAGAAATCTAAGAAATCTTGATAATTTGATAACAATTCTGTTCCCTGACCTGAAGCCGTTTCTAATATTAATTTAGAATTCCATTTATGTTTAATAATTTCATCAATTATATAATCAATAGCAATTTTCATATTTTCAATTCCATCAATTATTCCATTTTTTAATGATTTTCCTGTATGAACTATACAACCAATAGCATTTAAAGAATTAGCTATCATTAATTCATTTAAAATTAATTTAATCCAATAACAATCCTTTAAATCCATTTGACGTTTATTGAGAATAGTAGGAGTTGCTAAATTGATAGTATAAGGATTATGAATAATTAATTTGAAATTATCAGGAATAATAGTATTTGAAAAGAAAATTGGATTTAAGGAAGTTATTTTTGAACTGCGAGGATTAGATGCGAAAATTTGTAGAGCATTACCATGATTATCAACAATTTTTTTAATAGTATCATTTAGAGTTTTTTCACGAGAAATATGAGAACCAATAAACATAATTAATATTATTTAATTTATAAATTTAAAATCATTATTTTTTCATTTATAAAAATAGATAATGACAAATAATTATTGTAATTATGTAGATATAAATGGTAAAAATAGAAGAAAAAAACTTTATAATATAGATGGTAAATTATATGTTAAAATAAAGAAAGATAAATATATATTAAAAACAACTTTTTTAAGAAATATAAAAAAAGGTGGATTTCCTTCACGAAGCAGTGATAAACAAGAAAATTTAACAATTGATTTAAAGAATACATTTATAATGAGAAGATTGAAAGATGAAGGAAAACAATTATTAGAGAATATAACAATAGATATGTTATGTAGAGCTATTAAAGATTTTAATAATATTTATTTAATATTTACAGAGAAAGGTGAAAATTATAAAAATAAAATTAAACAAATGTTAATGAAAACATATAAACCATATGGAAAAATTAATTTTAGTTTAGAAGAAAGTGATAATCCATATAATTTTAATATATTATATGATAAATCTAAGGTTAAACAATCAGGATTAGTAGAAAGAATGTCAAGATTATTATCAAGAACAAAAACAAAAAAATTACCAAGAGAACAATATTATATGGATATATATAAAACATATCTAATAAATGAAGAACAAATAGCTGGAATAAATATATATTGTTTATTAATAAATTATATATTACAATTTCAGGATGAGCTTGAATTAATAATAAAAACTAAATTAGATGTAGAAATAGATATATTACCAATAGAAAATATTAGTAATATATCAGATACACGTGTAAAATTTATTAAAAATGTATTAAAAGATATATTTATTATAATTATAAATAATATATATAATATATTTTATTTTATATTTATAGAAGATTTTAATGATATAGATGATAGCGAATTATTAAAGATAATAATATATTTATATTCAAATATTATTTGTTTTAATATGATATATAAATCTAAAGATTATGAATATTCACCTTTTTTTAAATATTTAGTTCCAATTTATTATTTTGATTTATATAAGTATAAAATGAAAACATTAGATAATATTGGTTCTCAAAGATAAATATATAATATTTAAAAAATATTAAAATAATATATATAAATGGAATTAATAACAGGAACACATCTAATAATTGATATTTCAAATATTAAAGATAATTCTAAATTAATGTATCAAAATGATAGCATTAT
>Ga0209358_10002940_pt1 | contig 12752 bp, 8 predicted proteins | sample LauGreFa1BDMLBSN_2_FD_187574 | JGI IMG/M metagenome (GOLD analysis project Ga0209358, IMG submission 187574) | Freshwater lake microbial communities from Lake Michigan, USA - Fa13.BD.MLB.SN (SPAdes) (version 2) | ecosystem: Environmental > Aquatic > Freshwater > Lake | place: Lake Michigan, USA...
AGCAGATGAACACGTCGATTCATCCCAGGGACAACCATTTTCTTTCGCCCAACGTAGTACTTCAAGATGACCGTTTAAAGCTGCATATGAACACGTGAAACTATCCCAAGGACACCCATTTTCCCTTGCCCATTTCAGCACTTCAAGGTGGCCATTTAAAGCAGCCTCTTTCATTAGGTAGCGCGGCACAGAGGATCTAATACCCAGAGCATAAAAAAGCAGGTAACGATCCGCCTTTGAGAGATAGTTTTGAAGTATCAACATTCTGACGTTTTTGTTCGGACATATATTGTTCATTGCATAAGTTTCAAGACTCTCAAGTTTTATTGTAAAGAAACTTTACAGTTTTGCTCTCGACCAAAATCAGTTTTTGAGGTTTTTCGAAAAATAATTTATTTCAATTAATTAATGGATGTCAGATGCAGTAGTTTAACAAAAGAGGGGAAACCATGTAGTAACAGATCAAAAGAAGCCGGCAAATGCCACGTTCATTGTAAAACTGTTAGCTCCAGTATAAAAAGCTCTTCGATCGCTAAAAGAAGCCCTCCTGTGCGTAGCCCGTCGCCAAAAATAGAAAAAAGAAAAAAAGATTTACAACTCTTAGAAAAGGAATGGAGACGCCGCGGAATAGAATCTCCGGGAATGGGAAGTTTAGAATGGAGTCCAACAGGAAACTATTATTTTACTCCAATAGAAGAAGCAGTAATGAAACAAAATCCGAAGCAGTATCCCAACCCTCGACCTTATTCTGAAGATTTTGTCTACATTGCAAATAAACTTATTGAAATTTGTTCAACTATTGGATATGGCAGCACGATTATACACCCAAGAACACCCGCTGTTCAATGGACGAATAATAATGTTAAGGTGGTAAAAATAAGAAAAAAAATTTTGCATAAAGAAGGAAATCATTATGGACATAAACTTGAAGCTGATGATAATAAAAACTATCCAGACATGGACAAATACTATTGCATGTGCAATGAATATCAAATAGAAAAATCCGCATTTAACACTTTAAAAGGCGATGTCGATTGGAATGATATTCACGGAGAGATTTATACTTCTTCGGGTCAAGAAAAAAGAAATGTTAATAATAATCTTAAAGAAAAAATTAAAAAAGACAGCATTGAAGTTTTGGCTCTGGAATATAAAATACATTTACAACCGAAACCTGAATATCAATTTTCAGTCGTAAGAGAACTTGTTAAATTATTAAAAAATGAGGCTTTCAGTTCCAAAGTTGAAGTTTTTAAAGTTGCCATTCCATATCATCGTGTTAAATCAGAACTAAATCTTCCTGTTATCGTTATTTATCCAATGCCGGGAAAAGAAGATGCGATTTACGTATTAAATACAATTATTGAACATTTTTCTCAATTTGATAGCGAAGAAATAGGTCTTGATCATACTCCAAGATTTAACAAAAAGATTAACGAACTCATTTATGTTGCTGGAGGAAGCGGAGATCATAAGAAGCACTTACCAGCAAGTCTTTTTAATGGCCCGGGAAAAGAATTTTATAAAGGGTTTGAAATTTAAGCAATTATTGTAATATGACTTGAAAAGAGTCATATTGGCACAAATACTTGTTTTCGATCTCGATTGAAAATATACTTTATCTAATATCATAATCATAACTAGACACAAGAGTATGTCCGTGATCGAATACAGGACAATCAATGCCATCGCAATAATTCGGAGTATAACATGGCTTCAATTTTTTCACCAAGGTTCTTTTGGAAAATTCAGATTTTGAAATAAATGCCATAAATGAATTTGAAATTTTGTTAATTAATTCAACTCCTCTCGAATCAGAATAATTTACCATTCGTTCATAAATACTTACTATTTGTTCAGCCATATTTATTTGCAAATCTTTACTATTTGTAACATGATTTAACCAAGCAAAAAGAAAAGATTCATTTAAATACTCATGCATTTTTTCCAAAAGTTCGGGGTTAATTTCTCTTCCAAGCATTTTCTTTTCTTCCATAACAGAGATATATTTAGCTGCTCTATATTCAGAATCATCCATAAGAGCTAAAACAAAAAAATACAAATTTGCGTAATTTTTATTCAAACCGTTTTCTATCGCAATTTCAACAGCTCTTGCTCTAATTATTGCGTATTCTTCTCCGTGTGATTGGTAAGAGCTTGCTGTTTTTATTTTGGTTTCAATTTTTGATACTTCAGTTTCAGCATCTTTTTTAAGTCTTCTATAATTTCTTTTAAAATCAGGGCTATCGAAATCAGTGTCAGGAGCAAATTCATCTAAGATTGAAGCTCTAATTTTAAAAGGATTATCGCTTTCTATTGTCTCCAAAAAGTAATTATAAGAAATGATATTTTTGTAAAGTCCAAAAATAGATTCCATTTCTTTTATTTCACTGCCATAAAATAGGTTTAGAGCTATTCTCTTGCTAAATCTATTTTTTGTTTGGTTTGCCGCATACTTATATCCATTTTTTTGCCATATTTTTAAAGTTTCTGACAAATAATTTGCATTATATTCGCATGCATCATCGATATGAAAAACATCTGTTGCTTTTTCATAAATACCCCAAAGCATTGCTTTTCCCTTTCCTAGACTATAGGAATAAAAATAAACGAACTGTGCGCTTTCTTCAAGATCTTTTACTCTAACAAAAATATTAAAAGGATCCAAAAGAGGAGAGATTGTACCAACGAATATGTCTATTTGGTCTTGAGCTTCTTCGCGTGCATTTTCAGATTTTTTCGAGTTCTCAACACGTCTCGATGCAGCTTGAAAAGTTAACTTTTGATTCATAAATGATTCACCGACACTTAAATTTTGTGGTTCGTCGACATCCATTCTTAAATTAAAAAAATGAAAAGAAAATATTAGTTTTAGGAATTTTTCTAAGCTTTCAAGTTCGCTAACTGAATTTTGACTGAACGGAAAGTATCCTAAAAGTTTATTCAAAAGTATCCTAAAAGTTTATCCTGGCATGTCTAAAATCAAAAAATTTGCCGAACAACTTCAAGATGGCATAGCTGATGATGATGTATGGTCTGTCGTCAATTCCTTTGTCGAAGAAAATGGATTTAATGCTTCTCAAATACAGCATTACAATATGTTCATATACAAAATGATACAACAGGTTATTGATCATTTTTCGACAATAAAAATTGAAGAAAACAATAAAAAGTATATCATTGAATTTGGGGAAGTAATTTGCAAATCTCCGAAATATGTAGGAAATGATGGAGTAGAAATAAAGCTTTTTCCAACCGAAGCAATGCAAAGAAATATTACTTATGCATCTCAGCTTTATATTGACATTACAATAACACCTCCATTAGGCAAACCCACTCATCACGAAAAGTTTTATTTGGGATCAATACCCACAATGGTCCTTTCTGATTTGTGCAATCTCAAAGAAATAAGAAACAACCCTGAAAAGATTGGAGAACACAATGAAGACTTTATGGACAATGGAGGTTATTTTATTATTTCTCCCAAAGGTGAGATTGCTGCTGGTGCAACAGCACAAAAAAGAGTATTGGTACCGCAAGAAAGGTCAAGAATAAACGCTGTTCAAGTTTTTATGGTAGCAAGAAAACAAGCTCCAAAATTCAAGTTTTATGCTGAAGTAAGAAGCAGCGGTAATGGAATACACACAACAACTACTATTTTAGGCATTTTAGCAGGAAATAAGATAGGCGTGGTTTTGCCTTGGATTGATTCTGTTGAAATTCCTCTTGGCGTTTTATTTAGAGCATTGGGTGTTTTAGATGAAAAAGAAATGGCTCTTTTGATTAGCGGTCCAGAAAAAGATCAAGAAGTATTAGACTTTATTTGCCCAACGCTTGAATATTCTTATGAATGTGACAGCGCAGAAAAAGCTTTTTATTATATTGGCAAGCGAGGGAGAAAATATCTAAACGAGGAAAAGAAAGAAGTTAAGGATTCCAAAGTTAAAACATCAGACGCTAAAATCAAGAGCGAGTCTATTTCTTATGCTCAGAGATTATTATCAGTCGAACTATTTCCCCATGTTGGCTCAGGAGAACATACTTTTGCTGATAAAGCGAAATATTTGGGCTACATGACGCAAAAACTCATATGGGTGATTTTAGGGAGATCTAAGACCGAGAGCAGAGATCACTATATGAATAAAAGAGTAGCAACAGCACAAGTATTACTTGGTCAGCAATTTTACGGAGCTTTTCGAAAACTAATAACTGAAATTTCCAACAATACAAAAAAAGCTCTGAAGACTGGAAACAATGTAAATATTCTCTCATGGATTAAGCCAAGCATAATAACAAATGCAATGAATGGGGCTATTTCTGGTAACGCATGGTCAGTTGGAGGACCTGCTTCAAAGGGAATTTCTCAGCTTTATGAACAATTTAATTACAGCGCTGGCATCTCAAATACAAGAAAACTTACTGTGCCTATGGCTGCGGAAGGAGGCAAGTCCATCGAACCTAGAGATCTCCACGGGACACATTTTGGGATAATATGTGTTACTGGAGATACAATGGTTTTATTGGGGGACGGCGTCACGCTTTGTCGGATGGATGATATTGAAGGAAAAACAGTGATGACTGTAAATCCTAGTACTCATGAATTGGAACCTTCTGGAATTTATAACTTTTTTAGTACTTTGCCTGAAAAATTGCTAGAAATAACAGATTTAGTAGGAAATAAAGTTCGATGCACCCCAGAACACCCTTTTCTCGTGATGAGACCTCTTAATTGCAAAGAAAAATCAACAAGCTGTTGGGTAGAAGCCGGAAATTTAGAAATTGGCGACAGTATTGTTACTCTTCAACCATCCGAGACAGAAGTGAAAATCACGTTGATTGCAAACATTGAAGAAATCGATCCCGAACTTGTTTACGATTTTACAACATATTCTGAGAATCACAGTTTTGTTGCCAATGGGATGGTTACACATCAATGCCCGTCCGATACACCAGAGGGAAAAAAGGCCGGTCTAGTAAAGAATATGGCTTTCATGGGATTCGTCACAATAGGTTCTGACACTGCTCCAATTAAAAAAATGGTCAAAATACTTCTTGGCGACAACGCAAAAAAGAATTATCCTCAATCACTTTGTTGGACTCGTGTATTTCTAAACGGAGAACCTTTGGGAGAGACAGACAAACCAAAAGAACTTATTAAGACTCTAATAAAAGCTCGAAGGAATTCAGATTTGAGCGCTGAAACAAGCATTTCATATTTCGAACATATTAAGGAAATTCAACTAGCCATAGATCACGGCAGATTGTGTCGACCTCTCTTTGTTGTTGAAGACGGGAAAATGCTTTTCAATGTAAAAGATGCAGAAAATTTAAATACTGGTGAAATGTCATGGACACAACTTTTAGCAAAAGGATTGGTAGACCTCATAGACAAAGCAGAAGAAGAAACTTGTTTAATAGTTGGGTACCCTTCTGACCTTGACGAATTGGCGATAACAAATCCTGAAAGATTGAAGCTTATCACCCATTGTGAAATACACCCTTCGTTAATGTACGGCATCGGAGGAAGTATTATCCCTTTTCCAGATCATAATCAATGTATTTTTGAAGACGAAAATGTTTATATGATGAACGGATCTGTAAAGAAAATCAAACATGTCAAAGTTGGTGATACAGTAATGAATTTTGACCCTAAAACTGGAGAACGCGGATATGCTACTGTTACCAATGTTTTATCAAAACAAACAAATAAACAAATGTGGACTGTCGAGACATCAACTGCAACTATAACAGCAACATATGATCATAGATTTATTACGCCAAATGGTTGGGTAACTCTTGAAAAATTGAATGAAAATGATTATATTGGCGTTTCAGATCTCAAACCTCCAGTTCAAGGATGGAAACGAGGAGATTTAATTTTCACCCAAATCCTAAGAAAGACTCCCGTTTCCAAGAAAGCAATTTGCGATATTACAACAGATTCAGTACATCAAAGTTTCTTTTGTGAAGGTTTTGGCGTTCATAACTCGCCAAGAAACTGTTACCAATGCATTTGGAAAGAAGAACCTGTTTTAATGGGAGATAACACATGGAAAAAAATAAAAGATATTAAAATCGGCGATACTGTGGTTTCTTTCAATCCCGAAACATTAATGACATCGACGACAAAAGTTGTAAATCATTTTGTTAAAACGACAAATAAAACTATAATCGAACTTTCTACGGTTGCCAATAGAAAAATAATTGTAACACAAGACCATAAAATAATGACAAAATATGGGTGGCAAGAAGCTCAATATATTCAAATAGGAACAGAAGTTGCAATTTGGTTAAGCCCTAACACAATTGTACATTCCCCTATTAAGTCAAAAACAGTCTTGTCAACACTTGAAATCGCCGACATAACAACCGAAAGCGAAAATCATAGTTTTATCGCGGGCCAAGGATTTTGTGTACATAATTCCTCAATGGGAAAACAAGCTGTCGGAATCCCTTTTACAAATTACAGACAAATCATGTGCGGAACATTTCACACTTTACAACATATGCAAAAGCCTCTGTGTTTATCAAGAGCAGGATCAATCATTAGATTCGATGAACTACCGGCAGGACAAGTTGCTATTGTTGCTATTATGCCTAGATCTTTCAACGAAGAGGACTCAATCGAAATGAACGAAGATTCTATTCAAAGAGGTTTCATGGTCAGTTATAAATGGACTTGTTACTACTCTGAAATTAGAGAGGAGCATAGTGAGACATTTGGAATACCTTCTCCAGATATTTGCGATAGAATAAAGGGAAATACTAGCGTTTTAACTTTTGAAGGATTTCCTAAACCTGGGACGACTTTAAACTCTGGAGATGTTGTCATTGGAAAAATAAAAGAAAGTGAAAGTCACAATACGGATCCTGATAAAAAGAGAAAATATATTGATTCAAGCATTTTGTACGATCATGTTTGGCCTGCAAAAGTTGACAAGGTTCAGGTTGGTGTAACAGGAGATGGATATAAATATATTAGAGTTTTGATGTGCCAGCGAAGAGAGCCTGTTGTCGGAGATAAATTTTGTTACTCTCCTGATCACGAGGTTTTGACGACTGAGGGGTGGATTCCAATTACAAAAGTTAAAAAGACGCATGAAGTTGCTACTTTGAATAAAGAAGGAGAACTGGAATATCAAAATCCAACCAAAATTATTTCTTTTGATCACGATGGACAAATGGTTGTTGTTGATACAAATCAAGTGGCTCTGAGAGTGACGCCAAATCATAAGATGTATGTGAGACGACGAGGGAAAACAGCTAAAAAATATGAATTAGAAAAAGCTGAGAACTTGTTTGATGTACACGTTCATTATAAAAAAGATGCAATTTGGAATGCACCAGGGTTGGAAGAATTTGTGCTACCCGAACATACCAGAAATGGTGTTTATAAAGTACAGATTTTTGAAGAAAGAAATTTGCCAATTAAACCTTGGTTAACATTCTTTGGAATTTGGATGGCAGAAGGATGTGCAGACGAAGATAGAGTTCAAATTGCAATAAATAAAGAGAGAGTGGATGTTGCGATAAGAAAAGCATTAACGGCAATGGGATTCTCATATACAACAAGCAACACAGGATTGATATTAACTATTTCCGATAAACAATTAACTGGATATATGGACCCTTTATCTGTTAAAGCGATAAATAAAAAAATGCCTGACTGGGTATGGAAACTAAGCAAATCTCAGTGTCGTCTTTTGTTGAAATCAATGTGTCTGGGAGATGGCCATATGAACGGAAATACAGCAATGTATGATACGTCTTCAATAAAACTCAAAGACGATGTTATGAGACTGGCTTTGCATTGCGGCTGGGCTGCTAATGCATATGTGAAGATGCCGGCTGGAACTGTTAGAAAAATCAGAGGAAAAGATGTGATAGCAAATGCTGATGGATGGAGAATTACAATTGTCGAAACTCAACTTGAACCAGCAGTAAACAAACATATTAAGAAGCAACAAACCTATGAAGATTATGATGGAAAAGTTTATTGTCTTACAGTCCCAAATCATGTAATCTATGTCCGTCGAACGCTAGAAGATGGCAAAAGCTCTCAGAAACCCGTTTGGAGCGGCAACAGCTCGTCCCCTGGCCAAAAAGGGACTCTTGGCATGCGCAAAAAGGCTTGCGATCTTCCTTTCGACTCTAACGGCATTTCCCCGGATGTAATAATTAATAGTTTAGCTCTTCCTAGTCGAATGACAATCGCAATGCTTTTGGAAATTTTATCGGGAAAGGTAATAATTTCATCATCTCCACTACATACTGTAGAAGTGAAAGAAGCACTTGGAGATGATAGTCACAAATCAGAAAAGAAAGAAAAATATGAAACTAAAGAAGTCTCAGAAAAATTTAGTAAGGCTTTTATAAGTCCAACAGATCCATCTTGTATTGATGCAACCCCCTTTCGAAAAACAACTGAACGAAAAATTGACTTGATAAGGGAAGAAATGAAAAAATACGGATTTGATTGCGGCGAAGAAATAATGACAGATGGAATAACAGGGGAACGATTGAGAAGTTTAGTATTTTTCGGCCCTATTTTCTATCAGAGATTAAAGCACATGTCAGTTGATAAATTTCATGCCAGAGCCAGAGGAGGGAGAACCACCCTCTTCAGACAACCGAAGGACTACGAGTCTTGGTCTCCAGAATATTCCTAAACGCTTACAGCTCGTTTACGAGCGGTTCAAAGTGGAAATATCTGGCAGATTGGGAGGATTTGCCTTAGTGAATGTTAAAACTCGTACGAGACAACGCATTTGCTGGTCCGCGACATGGCGGGCTAAACTTTCAAATTCAGGGAACTACCTAAAGCTTTTACTACCAAACTCATGCAGTAATGTGTGAGCGGCCTCGGGGCGAAAACTCGAAGGGTATGGTTATAACGTAAAAGATGATGCCAAACGCGAATAGAGCGAGGCTGAAATGGGGAATCCTGAGGCAAGTGTCCTACTTTGCGGGAGTATTTTTAATACTTCCTTACTTCTATGGTCTTAGCTGATTGTAGGAGGAAAACCGGAGAGGATGAAGCTGCAACGACTGGATGTTAGTTGGCCTGAAGAGTAACGAAGTTATTCTAATGATGGCTTAAGGTACAGTCTAGGCCTGCGGGAAACCGCAACTGGAACTAGATCAAAAAGAGGAGATTTTCACATCACACCCCGTGAAAATTATCCGCCCCCATGTTTTTAGGGTTTTTGGTCGAATTTCAGTGTCCGATGATGTCAAGAGGAAATGCTTGATTTAGGATGGTACAACCGAGGGAGAGCACTAGGGGGTGGTTTAAGATTCGGGACCATGGAAAGGGATTGCATCCTTGGGCAAGGAGCAGCCAGTTTTGAAAAAGATAGACTTATGAGTTGTTCAGACGAATTTCGGATGTGGATCTGTAATGTGTGTGGTCTGCAGGCTCGAGTCGAAAAAGGAGGAGAAACTAGAGAATGTAATATTTGCGGAACTAACAATGCATCTCAAGTCAAAATCCCTTATGGAACTAAACTAGTAAATCAGGAACTTATGGTTATGAATGTTGTTCCAAGGGTTTTCACTGTGAAAAGAGAAGATAAATAATTTTTATTTGGGAATCCCAAATAAAAATAGCACAAATATTATATTGCTTCTTATTTGATCTTTTATCAACCTAGCGGTCACATTTTTATTAGCATTAGCGTAATTACCTGAAATGATATCACATATTCATAAAATATGATTGATAATGCTACTATTCTCATCGACATGACTATTAAGAATGTAGTATAATTAATAGATAATAATTAAAGCGGGGTTTTAAAGAAATTTGGAATTGTTATAGTTGAAAAAATCAACATAGTTGCAAATCAACGACGTAAATATGCAATAGTTCCGCATAGTAACATTCCCCAAATTATATCTTGCACTAAAAACTCAATTGTCCAATTTTTTATTGTCGCCATATTTGTGAAATCATAGACGCCATAGACAAATAATCCATATAATAAACCTTTATAAAATGCATCCTTTTTATTTATTGCTTTATCAATAACAAAATATTGTAATCCCAACGCTAGTACTATCCATGCACATAGTCCGAAAAATACACTGTTTAACTTATCTTTTTTGCTTTCATTTACACTAAAACGACCGAACCGATTAAAATAATTCCTCATATAATCTCCTCGCAATATAAACAAATAAGTTACATCAATCAATAAAAACAAACCCAGTGTTTTCAATATATCCATTTCTAAATTATAATATGTAAAGAAAAAACAAAAGAAAAAGAACATGAAAAAAGATTTTTATTGTTTCATTACCAATCTCAGATGTTGCTAAAAACAGTCTTCTTAAAGTTCTGCAATGGGCAAGAGAAAATAGGCATCCTTAAGATGAATTCACGTATTCAAATGCAGCTTTAAGCGTGTATCTTGAAGTTTTACGCTGGACGCGAGATTTTTTTTCGAACATTTTTCAACTTTACTTTTTTCGAAAATTTTCGAAAAACTGAAATTTATTTCCGTCTATGATAAACTTTTCGTCTTATCAAGAAAACAAGACAAACATGGGTTACGACGACGGAGAATGCGTTCAATGCTGTTTTTTGAACGGAGACAATATTGGAACATCTCGGCGCGGAGATTTGTGCCTAAAGTGTCTTCACGAGTGTTCCAGCTCTAAAAGAGTGGATTCCAGGCTTGGAGAAGTATTGAGGGAAAGGATGGGTTACGGAACGAGCACGTGCTATCACTGCGACGAGACATGCTCGATGTGGGTCAATGTGAGCGTGTGCGACGATCACGCCCCAAAAGCGCGGCCTAACTATTTGTCGATGCTTGAGGACTATAGAGAGTCCGATGTGTCTGACATTGTCGACGAACGGATTCGCGATGATGCATTCAAGGCGGGAATTCTTGTCGGTATCGCAGAAGGGTGGATAAAACCAAAAGGCGCGGAGCACTACAATTTTGACTGTGAAATTTTCCGACCGGACGCAGGCACGTGCGAATTCTCGTTTGAAGAGCTCAAATATGTTGTGCTGTCACTGTTCTGGGGAGATTTACCTCGAAAAACATTTGAAATGGAAATCGATGAAAAAAATGAGAGAATCTATGTGACAACTCCTGACTTGACTAACACTCTCTGTTTCACAAAGACAAGTGTTGGATACGAGGATCAATTCAGCTTTTGAAAAGAAAAACACAAAAAATAGCCCCTGTTCGAATAGTTCGAACAGGGGCTTTCATATTTTTCCTTTTAATCCAAGTTTTTACACACATTATATGCATACCATATTCCTAAAGGTGGACATATGCTAGCAGCTACCCCCTTACATATCCCTATTGCTCCACGTCTGATATTGGCTCGCACCCTTTTATCATTGCTTGGTGTTCCTAACTCATACCCTAACCATAATGGCAAGTTAATACGTGTCCACCATACCATTACGTTCTTAACACTCATTATTCTTTGTAATTTTACTTTTAATGTTGTTTTAAAAATCTTAAATTCATTTTTTGGTTACTTAACCAAAAATTTTTTTCAAAGTCAATGATAAATGGAAAAAGTTTCTCATTTCGAAAGAGGGCCTAAAACCTACAAGTACACTGCTGTTCTCAAAAATGGTAAAAGAGTAAATTTCGGTCATAAAGACTACCAACAATATAAGGATTCAGTTCCAAAATCTCTTGGAGGAGGATTATGGTCGCATAAAGATCACAATGATAGTGTCAGACGTGATAATTATAGGAAAAGACATGGAGGGGTCAAAACAAAATCCGGGAAGTTTGCTTATAAGGTTGAGCTTAGCCCAAGTTGGTTTTCCTATAATTATTTGTGGTAAAGATTTATTGAATAATTTCATGATGAATAAAACCAAAATAAATGATAATAAAAATTAATAATACTAAAACGGATATTGTTCCCGCCGTATACCATGGATGACCTTTTATCCAATCCATAAAACTTCCTGTTGTTTTTGAGCCTGATTCAGATCCTGATGCTGATCCTGATAAACATTCAACTTTTTTAACAACCCAAGGTTTTTTCGAGTCATAAGTGAAGCACTCTCCACAGTTTTGATGTATAAACTCTTTTCCGCAGTCCGAATTTATTGTATTTATTCCAGTATCTGACATATAACATATACTTGATGACCCAACAGCTCCTTTACAAATTTGGGAAATTGTAATATTTCCGCAGTCTGAATTTAAGGTGTTTATTTTCGTGTCATTCATTATACAAACTGTCTCTGCACACTTTCCAATTTTTGATTGTATTGCTCCTGTTGCGCACAAAGAGTCGCATTCAATGCCTATTCCAGGATAAGGATATTGATTTTCTAATAAAGGAGGGTTATGTAAAATTAAACCTGCATTAGTTTCGCACGGAGGAACACTATTACAATTTGAAGTTTGAAGATGGCAACCACACAAAGTCTGTAGTGTTTTATCGTTTGCGAGATTTTCTCTTGTAAATTGAGAACAATATTGATTTAAAATTTCATCGCAATTATTTTCGCTATCAGCTATTGTTGAACACAAATCTGGTATTACTTTTGTGAAAAAATGGTCTTTAGAATCATCTCTTGTATATGTTACAGGGTTATGGTTTTTGTCTTCCCCGGTATAAGTACATGTATTTCCTAAACTTGACGAGGTATAATCATTCCAACCACATTTTGATGACAAATTGTTTATATAATTTTTTATTGTTTCAATAACAACTTTTCCAACATCTGGGTTGCCTTTGTAATTATCTAAATACTGTTC
>Ga0209358_10002943_pt1 | contig 12733 bp, 14 predicted proteins | sample LauGreFa1BDMLBSN_2_FD_187574 | JGI IMG/M metagenome (GOLD analysis project Ga0209358, IMG submission 187574) | Freshwater lake microbial communities from Lake Michigan, USA - Fa13.BD.MLB.SN (SPAdes) (version 2) | ecosystem: Environmental > Aquatic > Freshwater > Lake | place: Lake Michigan, USA...
TTCCTGTGACAGTAGTATTCTGTAACCAAGAAGTGATGATGGGATTAGTTTGAGAAAATGCAGTACATGCACTAATAAGTAGTAAAAGGTATTTCATCATTGATTCCTTTGAGGATAATGAATTTGAGAAAATACAGGATTGAAAATAAATGTGCGATCGGTCAATGCATGAAGGAATGACATCAAGTCTGTGATATCATTTGAGCTTAGTGGAATGAGATTTTGGATGCTTCTTGTTTCATCATGCATATTGAATCCTTTCGCATAATGATTTAATACATCCCTCAATCTTTTGAAACGACCATCATGCATATAGGGAAATGAATAGAGGAGATTTCTCAAAGTCGGAATCTTGAAATGTCTGATATGTGCGCTGTCATCAGTAATCCGAAATCTTCCCATATCATTCAATGATGTGTCAATCGGCAATGCATTATTGGCAAATTGTCCGTTCGTGAATAATGGCTCTGCATGACATCGATTGCAATGCTGTTTGAATAATGTATATCCTTTCTTCTCTTGCTCGGTGAATTCCACCAAATGCATTCTCATCGAATCATAGCGTGAATTTCTTGAAATCAATGTGGATTCATAATCCGCAATTGCTTTGAGTACATGCTTTGTCTGAATCGGTGATTTGCCAAATGCTTGCTGTACCAAGTATGAATACTTGGGATGTTTATTCAATCTGTTTAGAATGGTATCGAGAGAATTATCCATTTCATGATGAGCTGTGAGAGGCGTCAACACTTGTGCCTCAAGTGAAAAGCTTGCTCCGTCCCACATGAATGATTCCGACCAAGCCAAATTGACCAATGCCGGTGCATTACGTGTACCGATTCGATCTGCAATGCCATGACTCAGCGCATGATCGGAATGTGCAAATGCATTGTATTGTGAATGACAGGATGCGCAAGAAACTGTGCTGTCTTTCGATAAGATTGGATCATGAAACAATTCGCGTCCAAGTGATACAATCGGTGAATCTGGATTAGCGATTGGATATATCGGTTCAGGGAAATACTCATCGTTCACTGAAATGAATGACATCAGCAAAAGCATTGAACATGATATGAGTATGATATGTCTCATTGTTCAATGTTTATTGATTGTTGAAGAATATGCATGAGTTCATGAGCATCCTTTCCGGGTGACATCACTGTGCCTTGATGATTATTCAAAAGCGCATCTATAGAAGGAGCAATATCAATGGATAACTTGATTGATGTATTTCGTGGAATTCTTAGTGGAATGGATTCTTGATGAGGAGCTGTAAATCCTCCGAGATGCATCTGAAATATGCGATTTCTTTGCATTGATCTTTGAGAAATACCCTCGATTTTCACATTGATATATCCTGAATTCCATGTCCAGAACATCCCATGAATGGGATCAAGAGCTCCCGAGAAATTCGTTCTCACCGTTTGCATGCTGTTGATTCCAATAATCACGCTCTCAGCATCATCTGGTAACGAACATGAAAGATTATCCTCTATGTCCAAGAGATGAACAATAGTATCTGTTAAAGTTGGAATGACAATATACGCTTTGAAACTCGTGATGATGATACTGTCATTATTGTGAACTATCGATGAGTTTAGTACGACAGGCGTTTTGGCAATCATTGGCTTGAGAGATAACTCGCGACCAAATGCCAGTGCTGTACAGAGAATGGATAATATCAAAAGGAGTAGATTCAAGTGGTTCGGAGAGAATGAGGGAAATAACTCAATAATGACACATCATTGTGAAATCAGGTTACCACATTTGAACACAAAGACAGTGTCAGCGCAAAAAAGGTATATGTTTTTTCATGATGTAAATTATCGCCGCCGCAACGACTATATGCATGATATTGAGTGAAATGGCATAGCCAACCGGCACTTCGGGAATGAAGAGGAATGGACTGAAAAATGAAATCAGGAGCATGAACCATGCAATTCTTTGAAATATTCGGAAAGCATCACGAGCGAAGAGTGAAATAACGAAATAGACTATACTTGCTATCAAGGAAGAAACAATTGAGGAAATGATCGCATTGTGTACACCCAATGGTTCACCCGGCATGATTTGCACCGTATCATTGATGGCACCAAGATTCTTAAACGCATAGAATAAAGCACTATTCATAATCGCTGCTGCCAAGCCCGCCATCAAACCTTTGATGAGAGAAGACTTTAGAGTAATGGATGACATGCCTGAACCTCAAATTGTCCCAAAAATTCACGAAATTCGTAAGTCGTGTAAATTAAACCCATTATTTAGATAAGACAACCAAAAAAACATAATTATGATACAGTTGCAAGACGGAGCATATGCCATTGGTGGAATTCACATTCAAGAACTCGTGAATTCTTTTGATACACCACTATATGTCTATGAGGCGGAAATCATCGACAGGCAATATTCACGGTTGAAACAGGCATTTTCATCATGCAAAACACGCATAAATTTTGCCTGTAAAGCACTGAATAATGTAAATGTCATGCGACACTTACATGATTTGGGTGCTTGTCTGGACACTGTATCAATTCAAGAGGTATGGCTGGGACTCAAAGCAGGATTTACACCTGAAGAAATCATCTATACACCGAATTGTGTTTCGATGGAAGAAATTGATCTCGCAGTCAAAGAAGGCGTTATGATCAATATCGATAATATCTCCATTCTTGAACAATTCGGCTTGAAATACGGAAATACCGTTCCGATTTGCATTCGGATCAATCCACATGTGATGGCCGGCGGGAATATCAATATTTCAACAGGACATATTGATTCAAAATTTGGAATCTCCATCTATCAAATGCGACATGTCGATCGAGTGGTGAAAAATACCGGACTGAATGTCATTGGTCTTCACATGCACACGGGAAGTGATATCGTGGATGTCGATATTTTCCTTCGCGCCGCTGACATTTTGTTTGAACAAGCCGAGCATTTCCCCGATCTCACATTTATTGATTTCGGCAGTGGTTTCAAAGTACCGTATAAGCCGGATGATCACTCCACCGACATCGAAGAATTGGGCGAAAAACTTACTGCAAGGTTCAAAGAATTCTGCACTGAATATGGCCGCGAATTGGAATTATGGTTCGAACCCGGAAAATTCCTCGTGAGTCAAGCGGGTACTTTCCTCGTGAAAGTGAATGTACTCAAGCAAACCACAGCCGCGATGTTCGTGGGAGTGGATAGTGGTTTGAATCATCTTATCAGACCAATGCTGTATAATGGCTATCATCATATCACGAATGTGAGCAATCCTGAGGGCGCTTTGAGGCTCTACACCGTGGTTGGGTATATCTGTGAAACAGATACATTCGGTTGGGATAGAAAATTGAATGAAGTACGCGAAGGCGATATTCTCGCATTCAATAATGCGGGTGCTTATGGAATGACGATGTCAAGCAATTATAATAGTCGATTCCGTCCTGCGGAAGTACTGATCAAAAATGGCAAAGCTGCATTGATCAGAAGAAGGGAAGATTTAGACGATATATTGAGGAATCAAATACTCGATTAACCATAGAGGGAGCAGAAATGCGATTATACATATACATCATCATGATGAGCATGATGATGTTTCACTCCTGCACACGGGATGAATCAAGACAAGAAGAAGTCACTGATTCAATCAAAGTAGATTCAATTACATTGGTCTTTGCGGGCGATATGATGTCACATATGCCTCAAGTGAAAGCGGCATATAATCCGCAAAGCAAAAGACATGAATATGAACATTGGTTTCAATTTCTGAAAGACACAATCGCTTCGGCTGATTATGCAATCGCAAATCTTGAAACGCCTCTCGGAGGTGAGCCATATTCGGGTTATCCGATGTTTTCCGCACCGGATGCATTTGCCGAAGATTTGAAAAAAGTCGGGTTTGACATCCTTGTCACTGCGAATAATCATACTGTTGACAAAGGAAGAAAAGGTCTTGAACGGACCTTAAATATTCTTGACTCTTTGAAGATTCTCCATACGGGTTCTTTTCGTAATCAACAAGAACATGACTCCACTACTCCACTCATGGTTGAAACAAAAGGAGTGAAGATTGCGCTCCTCAGTTATACTTATGGAACTAATGGTATTCCGGTACCTAAACCAAATGTGGTGAATCTGATTGATCATGCACAGATGGAAAAAGATATTGTCAAAGCACGATCACTTGGCGCGCAAATCGTGATTCCAATCATTCACTGGGGAGTTGAATATCAAACCTATGAACATCCTTCGCAAGTAAAGACTGCAGAATTCCTTGCCGGAAAAGGTGTCGATGCTATCATCGGCATGCATCCACATGTAGTGCAACCAATCAGATATGTGAAGCGCAATGGTGATTCAATTCCCGTGGCATATAGTCTCGGAAATGCCGTTGCAAATATGCGTGACAGATATAAAGATGGTGGACTGTTTGTACAGCTCACAATCAAAATGGAAAATGATACTCCTCGCATCACTTCCTTCAATGATATTCCTTTCTGGGTTTGGAAGGGAAATTCAAAAGAAGTCAAAGGCATTCATGGATACTATGTGATACCGGAATCAAAAATCTCAATTCTCCCCATCAGCGAAACAAAAAAAGCTAAAGTCTTTTTTGATGATACAAGGAAGATTCTCAACAAATGAAATATGTAGCATTCTTGTTTTTTTGCTTGCCGATGCTCATTAAAGCTGAGTCCATCGGTAATTGGATGATGTATATCGGGAATAATCCTATTTCTGAGAAGTACTCAATCTGGAATGAGATTCAATATCGAGATCGTAGAGTATTCGGGGATTTTACTCAATTGATTGTGCGCACGGGGTTGAATTATTCTGTGAGCAATCAATCTCAGGTATTACTTGGTTATGCATATATCTTTGCCGATCCAGCAGAATCTTCATATCATGAACATCGCTTGTTTCAGCAAGGAATACATAGACAGGCAATTTCCTCGCTTGGAATTCAGCATAGAGTGAGACTCGAAGAACGATTTGTTGAAGAGAAAGACATGTCGGTTCGCTTTCGCTATTTTCTTGGCGCCACGTATCCCTTGAATATGCATTCGATGAATACCGGCGCAATATATACTTCGGCATTCAATGAGATCTTTGTGAATATGGCGGATGCTGCTTTTGACAGAAATCGAATCTATGGTGCAATCGGTTATCAATGGTCCCCGTATATTCGCACTGAATTGGGCTATATGTCACAAATCACTTCTCAGACCACACAGAATCAATTGCAGATTGCTATTTTTACAAATAATCCTTGGTTCTAAATTCTACAGGAAAGTATATGGATTCCATCTTTTCACGCTATTCTCATCTCGGTCTACCGATATTTCGCATTTGTGTTTCACTCATGATGCTCACACATGGTTGGGCAAAACTCATGAAATTGACAGCAGGCGGAGAAATCAAGTTCTATAATTTCATGGGCATGGGACCCGAAATCTCACTTGCTCTTGCAGTCATTGGTGAATTGATTGCGCCACTATTGATTATCGTTGGATTCAAAACGCGATATGCCGCACTACCTGCCGCATTCACGATGGGCGTAGCGGCTTTCATCGTTCATGGAGCGGATCCACTCGGTGAAAAAGAATTAGCTCTCTTTTATTTTCTTTCCTTCTTCATGATCATGCTTACCGGTCCGGGAGCATATTCTCTTGATAAAAAAGACTGAGTATACAATGCCACAAGGCATGAAAAGAGACATTGTTTCACTCTCAATCATCATCATCGGCACCATGATCGCATGGAATGCCAATGGGAGATCTTTGATTGGAGTGGATGATGCTCAGATCTATCTGGTGTATATGCAGAATCTCGCCGAAGGACATGGCTTTGTGTATAATGTCGGGGGAGAATATGTGGAAGGTTTCACTTCACTCCTTTGGACACTCATCGGTGCATTGATTGCAATACTGAATCTACCCCTGGAATATACTCTTCTAGGTATCAATATATCGCTGATTGCTTTTTTGCTTTCGCGATTATGGGGATATATCGATACAGAGAAATTCATTTCATGGAAATCAATACTCTTTCTTGGATTATTATTCTTTACTCCGGGATTTATTGAATGGACGATTCTTTCATTACTTGAAACCGGTTTGTGGACCACACTCCTTGGTTTGATTGCACTTGGCATACTTGAGAAAAGAAGCGCCGGATATATGGCTTTGCTTTTAGGTTTGCTCATTCTCTGCAGACCAGAAGCAATGCTTTGGGGAATGGTTTTGTCAGGGATATATGCATTTGTCATGCACAAAGAAAAGAAGGAAGTTCGCATCGATCAGTACATTCCACTGATCACTTTGTTACTCACATTGTGTTGTTTGATTCTCTGGCGCATGTCCTATTTTGGGTATCCACTTCCCAATACATATTATGCAAAGGTATCCTCGAATTTCATGTCGAATCTCTTTGATGGCATGAAGTATACCGCAAAAACACTCCTTCAAATACCAATTCTGATTCCAATCATCGGATTGATATTGATAGATGTTTTGAAAAATCTGAAAGAATCATCGATTAAAGAAATTAACGCAAAACATATACTGATTCTCAGCATAGTAAGTATCACAATTCTCATTCCACTGCTTACAGGCGGCGATCATTTTCAATTGTCGAGATTTTATCAGGCAACCATGCCTTTGATGATATTCGGCGGAATACTCTCATTGAGATATCATATTCCAAAAGCATCACTTTTTACAGTTGGAATGTTGATGATTTCCATGCTTTCTTCACGGTGGATTGTCTATGCCGTGACCAATACTCCACTGTCACATGAATGGAAGATTGCAATCGAAGGAAGAAATCAATCTGAGGAATTGAATGCATTTTTCTCGAATGGGAAATTACCGAGTCAAGGAGTGCTGACCGCCGGTGGAACGGCTTATGCATATAAAGGAATGACGATAGATTTGCTTGGTTTGAATAATGTACGAATGGCGCATGCTGAACCGGTGAAAAAGGAAGGACTGATGAAGAATCATGCTTCATTTGTTCCTGCCGTGTTCTATGAATTAGCACCCGATATTGTGTGGATGGGAGGAGGTTTTTCCGAGAAGGAAGAATCAGTGTTGAATATACATGCATTCACTGCAAGAGTCTTTCATGATATTCATGAAGAAGAGAAATTCAAACAGCAATATGCAGGCTATTCCATTCGCAATTCGAGAGGGAAATGGATCGCTACAGTAATGAAGAAAACATTCGTGAATCAATTGAATACTGCAGATTATATCATCAAAGAGATACCGCTGAAAAAACTTGTCGAATGATATCAATGAATGAGAATGCGATACTGATATGGAGATAATGTCACGGTGGAATTAAGTGTGTCATTTACATTCGACAAAGCATCTTTCCAATAGGTATTTTGAAGTGCAAGCGGTAGTGAGATTTGTGTTTGCTGATTGCGAACATTTGCCATGATGAGCATTTCCTTTCCTTGATATGTCTTCTTGAAACATACCGCATCACGATACTGAAATAATGTATTCTCTCCTCTTCTTGCCACATCATTTCTTGTATATACATTCATCATGTCTGCATATGCTTTGAGCATAAATGGATTCTCATTCCAATTGATCGGTGATTTTGAAAAGAATGGTGTTTTGCTTGCTCTGCCGACTTCTTGTCCTGAATACAATAATGGAACGCCTTCAAGAAATATCGTGATTGCGGATGCCGACAATGCACCTTGAATTCCTTTGAATATCTGCACAGGCGAATTGTCCCATGCGGATTCATCATGATTCGTTGTGAAGCGCAATCTGTGTTTTCCTTTGGGAACACTATTATACTCGGTAGCATGAGTTGATGTTACACTCATTGCTGATCCACCTGCATATACGCTTTTGAGTGTGGAATAGTAATTCCAAGAAAAGATCAGATCAAATCCCGATGAAAAATGATCTCCTCTCGTTCCTTCTGCGAGGAAAAGCAATGATGATTTTACTGAATCGAGCGTGACGATTGCATCTCTCCAAAAGTCTGACGGAACACCATCCGCATAATCACACCTGAAACCATCTATATCACATTCTTTGACCCACCACTTCATGGAAGCGACCATTGAATCACGCATGATGCGATTGTCATAATTGAGATCCGCAACATCAGTCCAAGTGGTGCCGGGAGGATGTACGATTGAACCTGATTGATTCACGGTGTAAAAACCGGGTATCTTGGTCCAAGGATGATCCCATGAAGTATGATTCGCCACCCAATCCATGATCACACCCATCCCTTTTGCATGAGCTGAATCAACAAGTGATTTCATGTCGGATATATTTCCATATTCATTGCCGACTGCAGAAAAATCTTTGATGCAATACGGTGAATTGATTCCTTTGAGTACTCCTACGGGATGAATCGGCATGAGCCAAATGACATTCACGCCAAGTGCTTTGATGGAATCGAGCCTTACGATCAAACCTTGAATCGTGCCTTCCTGACTGAATGCTCGAAGATTCACCTCATATATCACAAGATCATCAAGCTGAGGAAGTCCGGTCCATGCAGTTTTACCACCATTGTCAGTGGCAATGTCAATCGGTCTTTCAGTGCATGAAATGGTTAAGAAAATGATGAGTAGAACGAGTATGCTATGTTTCATTCTTGTACGGTGGATTGTGAACCTTGCGTGATGATGCGATAGATCATGATGCTGAACAATGCGGAGAAAAAGCACCAAGTACTTGGCACCGAACTTTCATAGAATATTCCTGCAATGATGAGTCCGAAAATATTTGCCAGACCATATTCTGTCATCCCTTTGCGAGAAGAAATGAACATCGGAACTACAGTACACAAGAGATACATCGCATTGTATGATTGAATGACATACTGATTGTACAATTCATTTTGAGTGGTATAATCGATATGAAAATCATTGATTTGGGGTGTGGGATTGCTCAAGAATATGGGGAATATCGCACCAATGCCGGCTATCATACCGGGAATTCGGAGTGATTTCAGAATACTTGCTCTGCGTTCATCTTTTTCTACTGATGCAATGGCAAATGGCAAATAGGCCGGCCAAATGGCCCATGCGAAGATGAGAAATAGTGTAGTGGCAATGTGTCGATATGCTTCAAAATGAGGAATGGAAAATCCAAGCCAAATGATGCCTTCCACGCATTGCTGAACAGCAAATAATATAGGAATGATGGCCAGATACTTATCGCCCGGATTGGACTTCGCAATAGTACGACCTCCAATCAGACCGATGATGCCTGATGCACTGAAACTTGCAGGAGCCGAAAAGCACATAGATGTTTCCATAGTGTATTGATGGACAACAACATACGAAAAACTTATGCTTTGGATATAAAAAAAGAGGCCATAACATATGTTATGGCCTCTTGTGGCTCCGACTCGCGGACTTGAACCGCGGACCCTCTGATTAACAGTCAGATGCTCTAACCAGCTGAGCTAAGTCGGAACTCAATGGAAGGCAAAAATACTGCATTTGATTATATTCGACAAAATATTTTTTTGACTTTACAGTAAATTCATGTCTTCACTCATTCCAATTCAAGAAAATCAATTCGACACATTCTTCGCTCTGATTGAGGAATTGGCTGATTTTGAAGCACTTGCAAGACCCGATGCAGATGCGAAATCCCGCCTGAAGCAAGATATTTGTGGTGATCATCCCCGCATCAAAGCATATCTGATTGAAACAGATGATCATTTCTGCGGATATGTCATCACATTCCAATCATATTCCAGTTTCCTTGCCAAGCCAACGCTATATCTTGAAGATATCTATATTCAACCGAATTTCAGAGGCAAAGGAATTGGAAAAAGCATCATGAAAATGCTTGTTCAATATGCTTTGGAACTAGGTTGCGGGAGAATGGAATGGGTTGTATTGGATTGGAATACTTCGGCACAGGAATTTTATCATGGACTCGGCGCGGTTCACATGAAGGAATGGTTTCCTTTCCGTTTGACCGAGGAAGCCATGAAACAATTAATCAATAAAGAATCATGAATAGAATACAAGATACAATCACTTTGATCACAGGTGCTTCAAGCGGTATAGGTGAAGCATGCGCAAAACAATTTGCAGAAGCAGGTTCTCATCTCATTTTGCTTGCAAGAAGAACGGAATCATTGGAACGATTGTCGAAAGAATTGCAAAGCTCATATCCCGCTATTCGCATCTTGAATATCACATGTGATGTTCGTGACAGAATTTCCACCGAACAAGCACTGCAATCATTGCCAGAAGAATGGAAGAATATCGATACACTGATCAATAATGCGGGTTTATCGAGAGGTCTTTCCAAAATACAAGATGGCGACATCGATCAATGGGAAGAAATGATTGATACAAATGTGAAAGGTTTGCTTTATGTGTCAAGAGCCATTCTTCCCGGAATGATTGCACGCAAAAAAGGAAGCATTGTCAATATCGCATCGATTGCAGGCAGAGAAACATATCCATTGGGTAATGTCTATTGCGCCACTAAATCTGCAGTTCGCACTCTTTCTGAAGCAATGCGCATTGATGTCAATGGATCAGGCGTGAGAGTGATGAATGTGGATCCCGGGATGGTTGAAACAGAATTCTCCATCGTTCGATTTAGCGGTGATGAACAACGCGCGAAGCAAGTATATGCAGGATTACATCCATTGACAGCACATGATGTGGCTGAAGTGATTGTGTTTTCTGTCAATAGGCCAAGTCATATAACGATTGGCGATATACTCATCTTGCCGACTGCGCAAGCAAATACGACAACCGTTCACAGAGAACATTGAGATGTCTAATGCATGGCTGACGCCAATTATGTTGGTTCTAAGCAATCTCTTCATGACATATGCTTGGTATGGTCATTTAAAGGAATCACAAATTCCAATATGGAGAGCAATTCTCATGAGTTGGGGCATTGCCTTTTTTGAATATATCCTTATGGTTCCCGCTAATCGAATGGGATATACGGTATATTCGGCTTCACAATTGAAAATCATGCAAGAAGCAATCACATTATTGATTTTTGCTTTCTTTGCAGTGTTTCATCTCGGTGAAACAATTAAATGGAATACAGCGATTGCATTTATGCTCATACTAGCAGCTGTATTTTTCGCTTTCTATGACTTTTCAAATTAAGAGGATATCATGATCCTTCGCTTACTCGGATTATTCATTGTTTTGGGAATGATGTGCATGTCAGACGCAGAAGCAAAAGACGATAAAAAAACAATACCTGAAAAAGCTCCCGCTCAGGAATTTTCACAAGCGCCAAGCATCACGAAAGGCACTGTGAACATCAAAGGAAAATCAATTCCCTATACCGCCACGACGGGATTCATGAATATCACCGATGATAATGGTGTCGTAAAAGCAACCATGTTTTATGTCGCATATGTGCGTTCGGACATGTCATCGGAGAAAAGACCAATCACATTTGCCTTTAATGGCGGTCCCGGATCTTCCTCTGTATGGCTCCACATGGGCGCGCTTGGTCCAAAACGCGTTGTGCTGACAGATAAAGGCGATATGCCGAAACCACCGGGAAATATGGTAGACAATGAATATTCATGGCTGGAATTCACCGATCTCGTTTTCATTGATCCTGTTGGAACAGGATATAGTAGACCCGCCAAAGATGAAAAGAAGGAGCAATTTCATGGTTTGGATGAAGATGTGACTTCTGTTGGAACATTCATCAGATTATATACCACGCAAAATAAACGCTGGCTTTCACCAAAGTTTCTTGCTGGCGAAAGTTATGGTACCACAAGAGCAGCATATCTATCCGATCATTTGGCTGATAGACATGGAATGTATGTGAATGGCATTCTGTTAATTTCAATGGTACTGGATTTTCAAACATTGAGATTCAGTCCGGCAAATGATTTACCCTGCGCTCTCTTCCTTCCTACCTATGCCGCCACCGCGATGTATCATGGAAAATTGGATGAATCACTCAGAGCAAATCAAGACAAATCATTGGAAGAAATTCGCTCTTGGGCATTGAATGAATATTTGGTGTATCTCGCAAAAGGACATGTGGCAAGCACTGCTGAACATACGGCTGTCACTGAAAAATTGAGTAGATATACTGGATTGTCAAAAGAGTTTATTGCATCTACGAATAATAGACCCGACATTTTCCGATTCACTAAAGAATTGCTTCGTGATGAAGGAAAAACAGTGGGGAGATTGGATAGTCGCTTCACAGGAATTGACCGCGATAATGCAGGCGAAAACTTTGAGTATGATCCAAGCTATAATGCAGTGATCTATGCACCTTTTACTTCAACCGTGAATCATTATCTTCGTTCCACACTTGGTTTTGAAAGTGATTTGCCATATGAGATTCTCACAGGAAAAGTCCAACCTTGGAATTGGGGAAGTGCGGAAAGAGGTTTTCCTTATGTGGGTGAAGCGCTCAGAAAGGCGATGACAAAAAACAAGTTTCTAAAAGTATATGTCGCAAATGGTTGGTATGATTTGGCAACTCCATTTTTCGCCGCTGAATATACCATGAATCATCTGCCATTGGAATCATCACTTCGCAATAATATCTCGATGAAATATTATCGCTCGGGTCATATGATGTATATCGAGAAAGAATCGCTCAAGCAATTCACGAAAGATGTCGAGCAATTCTATGGAAACACATTAGCTGATTAAGGAAGCACATTTATGAGCGATCAACATACCCTTCGTTTATTCGGAAATACGATGCAGGACATCGAACTTGCAGCCATGCTT
>Ga0209358_10002944_pt1 | contig 12730 bp, 10 predicted proteins | sample LauGreFa1BDMLBSN_2_FD_187574 | JGI IMG/M metagenome (GOLD analysis project Ga0209358, IMG submission 187574) | Freshwater lake microbial communities from Lake Michigan, USA - Fa13.BD.MLB.SN (SPAdes) (version 2) | ecosystem: Environmental > Aquatic > Freshwater > Lake | place: Lake Michigan, USA...
TTATACGATTCATTGCAGCAGATGGGGATTCATCCCGCCAATGTCACTTCCCAAAAAGAAGATCAGTCACAGCGAAAAGAAACACTGGTTTTTCCTGGGGCTGTGCTTTCTTCAGAAAACGGGCAAGTTGGGATTGATTTTTTAGAGGGACAAAATAATCTCGCGGGACAGGATGCGCTTATCAATGCGGAGGCACAAATGGAATACAAGATTACCCGTGCCATCAAAGTTTTGCAGCGAACAGCACCGCCTGTAGTTGGTTATTTATGGGGTAATGGCGAAATATTGGATTTAAGGGTCTATGACCTGATTGAAAATGTTTTGAAAAAAGAATATGGATTCGGACTGATTCATATCGACAGTGTTTCTTACATACCGTCACAATTCGATATTCTTTTGGTCAATCGACCCAACATCCCTTTTAATGACAATCAAATACTCAAACTGGATCAGTATCTCATGCATGGTGGGAAAATTGTTTGGGCACTCGATAATGTGTATGCCAGTCTGGACAGTTTACAAAAAAGCAATGGATCATTTCTTGCATTTGATATGGGCTTGAATCTGGATGATCTATTGTTTAAGTATGGTGTGAGAATCAACCGCGATCTTGTTCAAGATCTTGAATCGGACCAGGTTCCTTCCATTGTAGGAAACATGGGTAACCAACCACAGATTCAACTCTTGCCATGGCCTTATGCGCCTTTGGTAGCAGACCCTGCTTATCATCCTATTTCAAGGAATCTGGACAGGGTACTGACTGCTTTTCCTCAATCCATCGATACCGTCTCTGCAACCGGTATTTCAAAAAGTATTTTACTTTCCAGTTCAGTCTATAGCAGAAGGCTTCCAACTCCAGCCTTGGTAGAGTGGAAGCCGGTGAAAACCGAGGCTGACTTAAAAAATTTCAGCGAAAAAAATATTCCAATTGCACTGCTTTTGGAAGGAAAATTTGTTTCTGCTTTTAAAAACAGAATGTCAACACAAGAGCAAACTGAAGTAGAGGTAAATACAGGTGTTAAATATGTGGATGCTGCCATGGAAACAACCCAAATGATTGTGGTCGCGGATGGTGATGTGTTTATCAATCCAATCAGCGAGACAGACGGGCCGCTTGATATGGGCAGCAATCGCTATACCCGCATCAAATATGGGAATAAAGAATTTTTAAAGAACATCCTTTTTTATCTTTCTGACGGAAAAGAATTACTCACTTCCAGAGCAAAGAATTTTCAACTCAGACTCTTGGACAAGGAGAAACTGGGAGCAGAACAAGTATTTTGGAAGTGTTTCAATCTGCTCGTTCCAGTCCTTTTGCCCTTGCTCTGCTTGATGGTTGTTCGTTTCAACAGAAAGCGCAAGTATTCCTCATCTGTTGCGCAACAAGCCTGATAGTTTGATTATCTTTGCTGTATTAATTTTTTCATATGAGTGTTGATCAGATCACCTATCTAACCTTTGGTATTGTATTGGTTGTTGCGCTGGTACTTGACTTGGGATTGATGAGCAAGAAAAATTCGAATATCAGTATCAAAAAGGCTCTTTTTCAGACTATTTTCTGGGTTGGATTGTCGGTTGCATTTGCAATTTTTTTGTGGTTTGAAAAAACACCACTCACAGCAACCAAATATTTTACTGCCTATTTGATGGAATGGTCGCTCAGCATTGACAATATTTTTGTTTTTATACTGATTTTTACTTTTTTCAAGGTGGAGGAAGGTGATGCTGGACGTGCATTGCTGGTTGGTATACTGCTGGCCATCGTTTTCAGAATTATTTTTATCGCAATTGGTATTGAATTGATTGATCGCTTTCATTGGATTTTGTACGTGTTTGGATTTTTTCTTCTTTACACAGGGTACAAACTCTTTGTTAAAAAAGATGAAGCCGAATTTGATCCTGCCAATACCAAGATCTATCAATGGATTAACAAGTTTTTTCGTGTAAGTCTGATAGAGCCCAAGGGAAGGTATTTTGTCAACCTGCATGGCAAGATCTATTTCACGACGCTTTCTGTAGTGGTGATCATTCTTGCTTCTGTAGATATAGCTTTCGCGTTGGATTCAATTCCTACTGTTGTTTCACTGGTGCGTCAAAATCCCAAAACTCCTTTTTCCAATGATGATATCATGGTAATTTACTCGTCGAATATTTTTGCCATACTTGGACTTCGTTCACTTTTCTTTCTTTTGAAAGGCGCCGCGGATAAATTTGATTACTTGCAACAGGGTATAGCAGTGGTATTGATCTTCATAGGAGTGAAAATGCTTATTGAGTATTTTCATATTCACATTGATATTCTTATATCCCTGGGTGTGATTGTTGTATGCCTTGTTTCATCCATTGTGTATTCTCAATACCATAATCGAAGAAAGGCAAAGGCAGATTTCAACGCCTCATGAAAAATTATTCAGCACACGATATTGCAGCCATCAAAGGTGTCAAAAGAGTAGGTGCTGACAAGAATCGCATTGTTCAGTATTTGTTGATTGACAGCCGAAAGTTGTTTTCTCCAGCTGATACGCTTTTCTTTGCCATCAAGACCTCCTCCAACGACGGGCATTTGTTTATAGAAGAATTGTATCAAAAAGGAGTACGGTTATTTGTTGTATCTGAGAAGCCCGATGTCGATCATTTTCACGAGGCAACGTTTTTTTTGACAGATGATGTGGTTGGTGTTCTGCAATCAATTGCAGCAAATCACAGAAAACAATTTACATATCCTGTTATAGCAATAACAGGAAGCAATGGCAAAACAACTGTAAAAGAATGGTTGTATCACTTACTGGAGCCGTCTGTAAATATTGTAAGAAGTCCAAGAAGTTTTAACTCCCAATTGGGTGTGCCACTGAGTATTTGGCAGATGCGTGCCAGTCACCAGATGGCTATTATTGAAGCTGGGATCTCCAAGAAAGGTGAAATGTCAAAACTGCATGATGTAATTCAGCCTACCATTGGACTCATAACCAATCTGGGTACAGCACATGCAGAGGGATTCGCATCAAATGCAGAAAAATTAGAGGAGAAATTGAAGCTTTTTGAACATGTTCAGATCCTTGTTTATTGCAAAGATCATTTGCATATTGGTAAATACATGGAGAGCCATGCTCAATTAATGACAGGCAAACAACTGATCAGTTGGGGCATGGATCCAACAGCAGATATTGTTTTGAAACAGTATAAGCATCTTCCTCATAGTACCATCCTGCAAGTTGCATACAGGGGGGAAGTATCGAATGTTGAAATTCCGTTTGTAGATCGCCTTGCCATTGAAAACGCTATGCATTGTTTTGCTTTGATTGTTGCTATGCAGCTCGATGAGGAAGCGGTAGTTGGTAGAATGAAGGATCTTCCATCATTGACCATGCGACTTGAAATGAAAGAAGGACAGCATCAGAGTATTTTGATCAACGATAGCTATAATGCAGATCTAACAGGCGTGATGAGTGCATTGGATTTCCTGGCAGAACAGAAACCTGGTACACCAAAATCTGCAATTCTTTCAGATATATCTGGGATCTCCAGCCATCCTGAAAAAGTGTATGCTGAACTTGCATCATTCATGCATGCTAAAAAAATCAATACACTCTATGCAGTAGGTCAGCATTTTGAAACATATGCACCCTGTTTTATACAAGAAAAAATTCAACTTGAAGTTTTTAAATCAACCGATGATTTGATTGCACACATACACCCTGTTTTTTTCAAAGACCAGGTTGTACTGATCAAGGGCGCAAGAAATTTTCAATTTGAACGCATCAGTCAGAAACTCGAAAGAAAAATTCATAAAACGAGACTGGAAGTAAACTTATCGATCATCCAACAGAACTTTAAACTTCACCAATCCCTCTTGAAGCCATCCACCAAAATCATGGCAATGGTGAAAGCGTTTTCATATGGTGCGGGCAGTTTTGAAATTGCCAACTTGCTCCAGCAAAATGGGGTAGACTATATAGCTGTTGCTTATGTAGATGAAGGGGTTGAATTGAGAAAAGCTGGCATTCATCTTCCGATCATGATCATGAATGCTGAGGTTGATGGATTTTCTTCACTGGTTGAGTATGACCTAGAGCCTGAAGTATTTTCACTCGAGCATGCCCGAAAATTGGATGCTTTTTTAAGAAAGGAAGGTATTCAACACTTCCCGGTGCATCTTAAAATTGATACAGGTATGCATCGCTTGGGACTCGATGCGGATCAGGTCAAACAATATCTACATGAATTTGAAACCAGCAGGTTTGTTGTTCAATCCGTTTTCACCCATCTGGTTGCATCTGAGGGTCCTGCACAAGATCATTTTACATCACATCAGTTGTCTTTGTTTGAGAAAATAGCTTCAGAGATCCAAGCAGTTTCTGATCATCCAATCATCCGGCATGCATCCAATTCAGCTGCCATTCATCGTCATCCCCATGCTGCCTTCGAAATGGTTCGTTTGGGCATTGGATTGTATGGTGTTGTTTCTGCTGCAAGTGAGCAGCTGCCCATTGCAGAGGCGGTTGAATTGAAGTCGACCATTGCCCAAATAAGAAGGGTGCAAAAAGGGGAATCTGTAGGGTATGGACGTGGAACGATATTGGAAAAAGATACAACGGTTGCTACCATTCGCATAGGATATGCCGACGGATTTCCAAGATCTCTTGGCAACGGGAAAGGCAATGTTTTGATCAGGGGAGAGGCTTACTCTACCATCGGAAATGTCTGCATGGACATGACAATGATAAATCTTGGCGACAACGACCAGATTCAAGTGGATGAAGAAGTGTTGATTTTTGGACGCGCATATTCTATTAAAAAAATTGCTCAACAGGCTAAAACCATCCCTTATGAAATCATGACGGGCATATCCGGTCGAGTGCCCCGTGTATACCTAAGTGAATAAGTAAGCTTTGCCTCAATTCCTACACGTATATTTGCAAAAAATTGTTTGTGAAATTTCGCCATGCCATTGTTCTTACACTTCTTGTGCTGATCATAGATCAATTGATCAAGATCTACGTGAAAACCCATTTTTACATGGGGGAAGAATATATTCCATTTGCCTCCCTTCCCTGGTTAAGGTTTCATTTCATCGAGAATGAGGGAATGGCGTACGGTTGGAAACTAGCAGGTTCATGGGGGAAAATTGCACTGACTTCTTTTCGATTGATTGCAGTGGCATTTGGTACCTATTATATAATGAGTATCATCAAGAAAAAATACCATACAGGTTATATTTTTTGTGTCACATTGATTTATGCAGGTGCAATTGGCAATCTGATTGACAGCCTGTTTTATGGAATGGCATTTGAATTCAGTGATGCCTATTCCCAAAATTTAGCAAGAGGCTTTTGGCAGCAAGGTTTCATGGGTGGATACGAATCCATTTTACATGGACGTGTGGTAGACATGTTTTATTTCCCCATTATACAAGATGTAAATCTTCCTACATGGCTGCCCATTTGGGGAGGTGAGCCCTTTGAATTCTTTAGACCCGTTTTTAACCTGGCAGATGCATCCATTTCTACGGGATTGATCGCTATATTGATTTTTCAGTCAAGATTTTTCAGTAATACGGCAGGTTCAACTTCAGACAACATAGAAAAAAACACCGCCGATTAACCTCCCCACCCTTCCCGGTCTAGATTTCTGTAATGAATTGCTTCTGCAACATGGGAACTGCTTATTTCTTCTGATGCATCAAGATCAGCAATGGTTCTGGCAACTTTTAAAATCCTGTCATAAGCCCTTGCAGAAAGATTCAATTGTTCCATAGCCTTTTTTATCAGAGATTGGCTTTCGTTGTTCAATGCACAAATTGTTTTAAGGTCAGCACTTTCCATCTGCGCATTGGCATATATACCTTTTTTTTCTTTGAATCTCTGCTCCTGAATTTTTCTTGCGCTCACAACTCTTTTTCTGATCTCATTTGAACTCTCCTGGGTTTGTGCAGACGTCAAATGTGAAAATGCAACTGGTGTGACTTCAACATGCAGATCGATTCGGTCCAGCAGTGGACCCGAAATCTTATTCAGGTATTTGGTTACTGCTCCTGGAGGGCAACTGCAATTTTTTTCGGGATGATTGTAGAATCCGCATGGACAGGGATTCATAGATGCAATCAACATAAAGGATGCAGGAAAATCAATTGCCAGTTTGGCTCTGGAAATGCTTACTTTTCTTTCTTCCATGGGTTGACGCATTACTTCCAGTACTGTTCGCTTGAATTCCGGCAATTCATCAAGAAATAACACGCCGTTGTGGGCCAAGGATATTTCTCCTGGTTGGGGTGTAGAGCCACCTCCAACAAGTGCTGCATCTGAAATCGTATGGTGCGGACTTCTAAACGGACGTTTGGTAATCAGGGTGGTTTCTTCGGAAAGTTTTCCAGCTACACTGTGAATCTTGGTGCTCTCCAATGCTTCTTCCAGTGTCAAAGGGGGGAGAATGGAAGGAAGCCGTTTTGCCAACATGGTTTTTCCAGCGCCCGGTGGACCGATCAAGATTACATTGTGACCACCTGCAGCAGCAATCTCCAGCGCTCGCTTGATATTTTCCTGTCCTTTTACTTCCGCAAAGTCATTTTCAAATTTCATTTGTTGTTGCAGAAATACATCTTGCATGTCGATCTGTGTGGGCATGAAAGATTTTCCTTCCGATGTAAAAAAGTTTACTACATCCATCAATGTATGCATTCCATACACTTCAATGTGATTGACCAAGGCAGCCTCTATGTTGTTAGAAGCTGGTAGAATCAATCCCTTGAATCCATCACGCTTGGTTTGTATGGCTATGGGAAGTGCACCTCTGATAGATCTTAATTCTCCATCAAGACTCAATTCACCCATGATTACAAATTCATTGAGCAAATTGGTTGGATGGAGTTGTTCTGATGCCACCAATATCCCAATGGCGATGGGCAAGTCAAACGCGGTTCCACTTTTTTTGATATCCGCAGGCGCCAGGTTGATTACAATTCTGGTCCTTGGCATTTCAAACTTATTTGATTTCAGTGCACTTTCAACTCTTCGAATGCTCTCTTTTATTGCTGCATCAGGCAATCCAACGATGCAGTACTCTTTGCCTTGTGCGGTCCAATTGACTTCTACCGTGATGGGTATGGCATCAACACCATGAACAGCGCTTCCATGTATTTTGATAAACATGGATTGAAAATAATTTTCCTGGTAGTAAGTAGAATGGGACTGAGGTCGGTTGTTGATGAGAATAATCTGTCAGTGCAATGATTATTTCCCCAAATGCTCCAACAATGCTGTAACGCCCTCTTTCTGAAGGATTAAATACCCCATTCGATCTTGGCTGATTCCGTTTTTCAATTGATAACTGAAATGAAGTTCATTGTCTTTTAAAATTGTTTCAAAATATTTAAAATCAATGGTCCGAAGATCTTTCAATTCTTCTCCTATTTCATAAAGATGGGTGGAAAGTATAAAAAGACAGTGCTGGATGTTGATGAGCCCCCTGATGACAGTGGTTGAACATTTCATGGCATCTTGGATATTTGTGCCCTTGAATAATTCATCAATAAGAACAAGCCAGTTTCGTCCATCGTTGATTTTTTGAATGGTTTGCTTGATTCTTTTTACTTCATTGAAAAAATAACTTTCACCTTTGGCAATATTATCAGCGATGTAGATGTTGCTGAGGATGCCTTCGAACAGTGAAAGTCTCATTTGTTGGGCTGGTACACCCATTCCCAGATGTGCCATGTAGACGGCGAGCCCTACTGCTTTGATAAGTGTACTCTTTCCAGCCATGTTCGCTCCCGTTAGAAATATGAAATTACTTTCTTTGTTCATGGAGATATCGTAGCTGACTGGATGTTCAAGCAGCAAATGCCTGAGCTTGCTCGACTCAATGAGGGTTGCCTCTTCCGTAAATTGCGGATTGTTCAGTTGAAGTTGAATATTTGCTTTTGCCATTGCATACCAGGCATCCAATTTGCCGTAGAGTTTGATCAAGATCCGAACGGATGCAACCAGATCAATGTGAAATATCCTCCCAAAAAAAAGTATTTCACGTTGGCTCAGTTCATGGAAACTATTTTTTTGTAGGAGGGGCGCAAGGTTTTGATCAGCCAATATTTTTCTGCTTTGATCCAATATGTTCTCAAGAGGGCCGGGTATGTTTGCATTGCTGAAGAATGCATGAATTTTTTCATATCCTTTCATCAGTTGAAACAATTGTTTCATGGAGAAAAGAATCAGTGCATAGTCTCTTGGATGGATCCATTTATAAAAGATTGCTTGCAGGTTGCTGATGTTTTCTGGTATAGGATCCGGGTTGTCGTCATAAAATTTCTCAATGACCATTAAGGTGCCATTGGTGATTTCTATTGGCCACTGATCAATTTTGCTTGCAATGGTCTGCAAGATTTCCTGGATTGCAACGATATCTTTTTTTTGGGTCAGTGGATGATGCAGTATGTATATCAGTTCCGATTTTCCTTCAGCGGTTGCGGTATAGTCGATTAAATCGAACAGCGATGTGTTGTCTTGTAGACTAAAAACTGAAAGATCACTCAAGGTGGTTTTGTCAACAAACATGATTAGTTTCTATTGAACAACAATCTCATGCCTCTTTTATCCTTGTATACTGTTTCATTTTCATAAACAATTTCTCCATTCACAATGGTTTTGGAGATGCGTGCTGGCATTTGAAAGCCCTCCAGAGGACTCCAGCCGCATTTGTAAAGGATATTCTCTTTGGAAATGGTTTGTGGATGGCTCATGTCTACAATTGCCAAGTCTGCATAATAATTTTCGCGTATGAATCCCCTCTCTGCAATTTGGAAGCAAGTAGCTGGTGCATGTGCCATTTTTTCAACAACTTTTTCAATGGAAATTCGTCCCTGTTTTACATAATGCAACATCAATTGCAGGCTGTGTTGAACCAGTGGAAGTCCTGCATACGCCTGCTCATACGCTTCATCTTTTTCCTCTATGGTATGAGGTGCGTGATCAGTGGCTATGATATCCAATCTATCATCCAGCAGTGCCTCCCAAAGTGCATCTTTATTTTCAGGAGATTTAATTGCAGGATTGCATTTGATTTTGTTTCCAAGTCTTGCATAATCATCTGCTGTGAAATGCAAATGATGTACACATACCTCAGCAGTGATTCTTTTTTCTTGCAAGGGCAGCATATTTGAAAAAAGCTGTAATTCCTTTGCTGTTGATATATGCAGTATATGCAGCCGCGTATTGTATTTTTTTGCGAGTTGTATAGCTAAGAAAGATGATTCAAAGCAGGCATCTGTATTGCGGATGATCGGATGATCAGCAGCAGTCAGTGTGCTTTTCTGCTCTTTCATTTTTTGGAGGTTGGATTTGATGATGCGCTCGTCTTCACAATGTGTAGCAATCAACAAAGCGGACTCTTTGAAAACTTTATCCAGCGTCAGCACATTGTCTACCAGCATATTTCCCGTTGATGATCCCATGAAAATTTTGATCCCACAAACGCGGTCTCTCTGATCATTTATTTTTAAAACTTCATCTGTGTTTTCGTTCGATGTGCCCATGAAAAAAGAATAGTTGGCAGGGGAGGAGTTGGCTGCAATCTGGTATTTTTCTTCCAGCAATTCACTGGTAAGTGCGGCAGGTTTGGTATTGGGCATTTCCATGAAACTTGTTGTTCCTCCTGCCACCGCTGCACAGGATTCTGTATGGATATTGGCTTTATGGGTGAGTCCTGGTTCCCTGAAATGAACCTGATCATCGATCACTCCCGGCAATACAAATTTATTTTCACCGTTGATTTCTTTTGCATTTTTATCATGAATGACGCCTCCAATCTTCTCAATTCTTTGATTTTTGATGAGCAGATCACCTTCGATGATTTTTCCTTCATTGACGATGCTTGCGTTTTTGATGATCGTAGAAGACATATAGATATTATTATTTTCCCAATCCGCCACCTTCAAAATGGAGGGTGAACATGATCAGTCTGGAATTCATGATATTCATTAGTTTTGAGAAAGGTATCTCCGGATCTCGGGCATGCACATTGGAGAGTCCATAGCTGATTTTTATTTCAGGGGATAAAATGAAATAGGGGAAGAAAAACTGGAAGCCAATTCCTCCTTCAACACCGTAATCATTCTTTTTGATTTTAAGGACGTCACTGGTCGACTTTGCATTGCTGGCAAGATCAAATTCGTATTTGCCTCCCATCAGCGTATATACCCTCATGTTGTTGATTCTATCGCTTTTTAATCTTACCTGAAGCGGGAATGTCATTGTGATTGAGGGAGTGGTTTCTTCCGACGCTGGGTCATTCCTCTTATAAAACTTGATGATTTTATCACTGAATACAAGATTCAAGGGAGAGAAACGCAGGTCAAACCTTTTTGAAAGCTGGTAATTGGCAAGAATACCCAAGTGTACCCTTCCTGTATTAAATGATTCTATTCCACTTACCTGGTTGTTATTGATAAACGAAGAATCATGGGAGATGTTGTAATTGGAGCGGTTGTAGCCCAGTGAAATACCAAAATAATATTTCTTGTCATCATGGTCAGGAAGGTTCAACTCCACCGCATGTTGAGCTTTTGCTGAAAGAACTATCAGCACAGAAATGGCCAGTGCTATTTTTCTCCTATATAGATGGTACATATGCCGAAAGTCAGTCTTTTGTAGTATGTTTTTTTGAACCCAACTTTTTCCATCACCTCTGTCAAAGTTTTACCCTCAGGAAACTGTTGCACAGATTCATTCAGGTATTGATAAGCATTTTTACTCTTGGAAAAAAGTCCGCCTATTCCGGGCGTAACAATGTTCATATAAAAGTTGTAGCATTGTTTGATCACAGGGAGGGTTGGTCTAGAAAATTCAAGGATCATCAATTGTCCCTCTGGTTTCAATACGCGTAAAATCTCAGTCAGTCCCTTTTCCAGTTGTTGGAAATTTCTCACACCAAAGGAAACGGTCACTGCATCGAAACGATTGTCTTCAAACTGCAAGGCTTCGCTGTCGCCCAATTCTAATTGTATATGGTTTTGTAATCCACGTTTCAATACTTTTTTCTTTCCCATTTCCAACATACCCGAGGAAATGTCTATGCCGATGATTTTCTTGGTTGATAATTGATTGGCTGACATGATCGCAAGGTCTGCTGTACCTGTTGCAATGTCTAAAATGTATTGAGGATTTTTTTGCTTCAGCAGGTTCAATGCTTTTTTTCTCCAACCAATGTCGATGCCAACGGACAAAAATCTGTTCAGGAAATCGTATTTATGGGCGATTTCATTGAACATTTGAGCCACCTGTTCTTTTTTCGGTAAATTTGAGGCCTGATCTGGTACAATCCTGTCGTGAGCGTAGTTTCCCATCCCGACAAAAGTACTTAAAATCGATACAAGCGCTCTTAACAGAATGGTAAATATCCATCAAAAATGATTATCCATCAAGCAGCATATGTCATCAGCAGTCCAACGCTGGAAACTTGTCCCAAAGCCGACCGTCCCGAGTATGCATTCATCGGAAGAAGCAATGTGGGAAAATCGTCTTTGATCAATATGCTGACGGGTATGAAACAACTTGCAAAAATTTCTGCCACACCAGGAAAAACCCAGTTGATCAATCATTTTTCCATTCAGAGCAAATCCAATGCTGATGGTAAAATGGATCAGTGGTACTTGGTTGATTTGCCGGGATATGGATTTGCAAAAGTTTCTGCATCTCAAAGAAAGAATTGGGAAAAAATGATTGATGGATATATCCGGGGAAGAGAAAATCTGTTGAATCTTTTTGTATTGGTGGATGCAAGGCATACACCACAGGAAATTGATTTAAAATTCATCAATCGGTTGGGTGAATGGAATATTCCCTTTGCCATTGTTTTCACGAAGTCGGATAAAGAAACACAAAAAGTTGTCAGCTCAAATGTCAAGGCATTTGGAGATGCGTTGAAAAAATGGTGGGTTGAGTTGCCCCCGATTTTTGTGACCAGTTCGGAAAAACGCACTGGAGGGAAATATATTTTAGATATGATTCAAGTGATGAATCAAAACTATAAGTCTCCTCATTCAAAAATTCAATCATGAATTTGCCGGCACGGGTCCCAGGTTGGTTGAAAATGCTTTTCCCCAAGCGGATTTGGCAAGTGCATACAGAGGAGAAGATTCTTTTTATCAGTTTTGATGATGGTCCACATGAAACCATTACACCCCAGGTATTGGAATTATTGAAGAGCCATGGAGCAAAAGCCACATTTTTCTGTCTCGGTAAAAATGTTGTGAAGTACCCATCTATTTTTGAAAGCATCAAAGCTGACGGACATGCAGTGGGCAATCACAGTTATCATCACTTCAATGGTTGGAATACAAAAGATGAAGCTTATCTAGAGGATGTAGCAGCAGCCAATGCCAGCATTCAATCCAATTTATTTCGTCCGCCTTACGGACGTTTGACATCAAGACAGGCAAGGCGTTTGAAGAAGGACGGATATCAGCTTGTCATGTGGAGTCTGTTGAGTGCGGATTATGACAAAAATATTTCAAAAGAAGCTTGTGCCTTGCGGGTTCTCAACAATATACAGCCCGGTGCCATTGTTTTATTCCATGATTCACAGAAGGCGGCTGTTAACATGTTGTATGCACTTGAAGTATTGTTGGAAAATGCGACAAAACAGGGTTATCGGATGGAGGCCTTGCCCTATAAAAAAGGGTCTGCGTAAAAACGCTGACCCGTTTAATCCGTACCCTATGAAAACTGTATGGAAGTTATAT
>Ga0209358_10002946_pt1 | contig 12722 bp, 9 predicted proteins | sample LauGreFa1BDMLBSN_2_FD_187574 | JGI IMG/M metagenome (GOLD analysis project Ga0209358, IMG submission 187574) | Freshwater lake microbial communities from Lake Michigan, USA - Fa13.BD.MLB.SN (SPAdes) (version 2) | ecosystem: Environmental > Aquatic > Freshwater > Lake | place: Lake Michigan, USA...
ACAAAAAATATAGTGATACAGGATGCACTGTTTGCCGGTATCAGCGGTTTAGTCTCACCCGCCGCCATGGGTTTCATCATCGACTTGCCAGCGGACATGGCGGTCCAGGCGCGGGCGCCGACGGTGATCCTGGATCGGGTGCAGGATGCTGGCAATGTGGGCGCCATACTGCGCAGTGCTGCGGCTTTCGGCTTCACCCAGGTGATTGCCCTCAAAGGTACGGCCGCCCTGTGGTCGCCCAAAGTGCTGCGCGCCGGCATGGGCGCCCATTTCGGCCTGACACTGCTGGACGGCGTTGAGCCCGAAGTGTTGGCGACGCTGGCTGTTCCGCTGGTGGTGACCAGTTCCCATGCCGGTCTGGCGCTGCACCAATTGTTGGGTCAGACCCGGTTACCCATGCCCTGCGCCTGGGCGTTTGGCCACGAAGGGCAGGGCGTGGGGCCTGAGCTGATGGCCCGTGCCGTGCTGCAGGTGCGCATTGCCCAGCCCGGTGGCGAAGAGTCGCTGAACGTAGCCAGCGCCGCGGCCATCTGTCTGCACGCCAGTGCCACGGCTGCCTTGTCCTGAGGCCGGTCCAATGGTCGGTGGGTGCTTGCCCTCAGCTATAATTGGACGCTTATCCGCACCACCGTACGCCTAGCGCAGCTCAGGCCATGCCCCACCATTAAGCCGTTGCAGGACCTGTTCCTGAGATGCATTGGGCGTACCCGTTACACAATCGGAGAACCCCGTGCTTTTGTCTCTCAAGGGAACCGCCCCTCCCGCCATCCTGGCGCTCGCAGACGGCACTGTCTATGTTGGTGATTCCATTGGTGCCGCTGGCGCCACCGTCGGCGAGGTGGTGTTCAACACCGCCATGACCGGCTACCAGGAAATCCTGACAGACCCCAGCTACTGCCAGCAAATCGTTACCCTGACCTACCCGCACATCGGCAACTACGGCGTCAATGCGCAAGATGTCGAGGCCTCCCGGGTCCATGCCGCTGGCCTGATCATCAAGGACTTGCCGCTGCTGGCCTCCAATTTCCGGCATGACATGAAGCTCGATGCCTATCTGCGGCGCGAGGGCACGGTGGCCATCGCCAACATCGACACCCGCAAGCTGACGCGCCAACTGCGCACCCAGGGTGCGCAAAATGGCTGTATTCTGGCGCTGGCCGAAGGCGAGGCGGTCACGCCCGCCGCGATTGACCGGGCCCGTGCCCTGGCCCTGGCGGCGCCCAGCATGGCTGGCTTGGACCTGGCCCGCGTGGTGTCGGCCAATGCTCCCTATACCTGGACACAGACCGAGTGGCAGCTGGTGCAGCCCAGTCTTGGCGGCAAGCCTGGCTATGGCGAGCAGCTGGCCGGCCGCTTCCATGTGCTGGCCTATGACTTTGGTGTCAAGCACAACATCCTGCGCATGTTGGCCGAGCGTGGCTGCCAGGTGACGGTGGTGCCGGCCCAAACCAGCGCCGTCGAGGTGCTGGCCCATCGGCCGGACGGCATTTTTCTCAGCAATGGACCCGGCGATCCGCAGCCCTGCGACTACGCCATTGCCGCTACGGCCGCCTTGATTGACAGCGGTATCCCGACCTTTGGCATCTGCCTGGGTCACCAGATCATGGCCCTGGCCAGCGGTGCGCGCACCTTCAAGATGAAATTCGGGCACCACGGCGCCAACCATCCGGTTAAAGAACTCGGTAGCGGGCGGGTCAGCATCACCAGCCAAAACCACGGTTTTGCGGTGGACGACACCTCGCTGCCGCCCACGTTGCGTGTTACCCACATCAGCTTGTTTGACGGCACTGTGCAGGGGCTGGAGCGTACCGATCGTCCGGCGTTTTGCTTTCAGGGCCACCCGGAGGCCTCACCGGGTCCGCATGACATCGGCTACATGTTTGACCGCTTCATCCGGGAGATGGAGTCGCGGGCATGAGTTTTTATGGGGTGACCGATCTGTGGACCTATGTGGTCGGCGCCTTTGGCATCATCCTTTTGCCCGGACCCAATTCGCTGTTCGTGCTGTCGGTGGCCACGGCGCGCGGCGTGAAAGCCGGGTTTCAGGGCGCCTTGGGCGTGTTCTTGGGCGACACGGTGCTTCTGGTACTGGTCGCGCTGGGCGCGGCCGGCTTGTTGCGCACCACGCCGGCCCTGTTCATGGTGGTGAAGTACGCCGGTGCCGTTTACCTGGGATGGGTCGGGGTGCAGCTGCTGTTGGCGGCGTTGCAAAAATGGCGTGGTGCCGACGACAGCGCCGGCAGCACGGTGCCGGTGGTGCCGGCGCACTTAGCCAAGCCTTTTCAACGCGCGCTGCTGGTGAGCCTGCTGAATCCAAAGGCCATTCTGTTTCTGCTGTCCTTCTTTGTGCAGTTCATCGATCCGAACTACGCCACACCGGCGGTCCCCTTTTTGATTTTGAGCGCCATCGTCATGGGCTTCAGCGCCGTTTATCTGTCGGTGCTGATTGTCATGGGCGCGCGCCTGGCCGATGGTTTTCGCGAGCGGGGTAAGTTGTCTGCCATTCTGTCCAGTGCGGTGGGCGCCGTGTTTGTCTGGTTTGGTGTGAAGCTGGCCACCGCCAGTCTGAGCTGAGTCATGCGCTCAGGCCAGTTGGGTCGAGTTCACTGCAGCGCCTGGACGCGCTGCCATCAACAAATAAACAGCAGGAAAGAACATGCCAAAGCGTAGCGATATCAAAAGTATTCTGATCATTGGTGCGGGCCCGATCATCATCGGCCAGGCCTGTGAGTTTGACTACTCGGGCGTGCAGGCCTGCAAGGCGCTGCGTGAGGAGGGTTACAAGGTCATCCTGATCAACAGCAATCCTGCCACCATCATGACGGACCCGGCGACGGCCGATGTGACTTATATCGAGCCCATCACCTGGCAGACAGTCGAAAAAATCATCGCCAAAGAGCGGCCTGACGCGATTTTGCCGACCATGGGTGGCCAAACTGCCCTGAACTGCGCGCTTGACCTCTGGCACCAGGGGGTGCTCGACAAATACCAGGTCGAACTGATCGGCGCCAGCCCGCAGGCCATTGACAAGGCTGAGGACCGGCTCAAGTTCAAGGACGCCATGACCCACATCGGGCTGGGCTCAGCACGCTCCGGTATCGCCCACTCGATGGAAGAGGCCTGGACGGTGCAGAAGACGCTCGGTTTTCCCACCGTGATTCGCCCCAGTTTCACCTTGGGCGGGACGGGGGGCGGCATTGCCTATAACGCTGAGGAGTTTGAGGTGATCTGCAAGCGTGGCCTGGAGGCCTCCCCCACCAGCGAGTTGTTGATCGAAGAGTCCCTGCTCGGCTGGAAAGAGTATGAGATGGAGGTGGTGCGCGACAAGGCTGACAACTGCATCATCGTCTGCTCGATCGAAAACCTGGACCCCATGGGGGTGCACACTGGCGACTCCATCACGGTGGCGCCGGCGCAAACCCTGAGCGACAAGGAGTACCAGATTCTCCGCAACGCCTCGCTGGCGGTGCTGCGTGAGATTGGCGTTGACACTGGCGGCAGCAACGTGCAGTTTGCTATCAACCCGCAGGACGGGCGCATGGTGGTGATCGAGATGAACCCACGGGTGTCGCGTTCGTCGGCATTGGCCTCCAAGGCCACTGGCTTCCCTATCGCCAAGGTTGCCGCCAAGTTGGCGGTCGGTTACACATTGGACGAGTTGCGCAACGAGATCACCGGGGGTGCCACCCCGGCTAGCTTTGAGCCCAGTATCGACTACGTAGTGACCAAGATCCCACGCTTTGCCTTTGAGAAATTCCCCACCGCCGACAGCCGGCTCACCACGCAGATGAAGTCCGTGGGCGAGGTGATGGCCATGGGCCGCACCTTCCAGGAGTCTTTCCAGAAGGCACTGCGCGGCCTGGAGGTCGGCGTGGACGGTATGAACGAGAAAACCCAAGACCGCGAAGTGCTCGAGAAAGAGCTGGGCGAGCCCGGCCCTGAGCGCATCTGGTACGTGGGCGACGCCTTTGCCCAGGGCATGAGTGTGGACGAGGTGTTTGCGCTGACCAAGATCGACCCCTGGTTTCTCACGCAGATCGAGCAAATCGTCAAGATCGAACTGGAGCTTGAAACCACCACCCTGGACGCCATTGACGCTCCCACGCTGCGCGCGCTCAAGCAAAAAGGCTTTTCCGACCGGCGTCTGGCGCGCCAGCTCAAAACCACCGACACCGTGATCCGCAACCGGCGCCGTGAGTTGGGTGTGCGCCCGGTCTACAAGCGGGTGGACACCTGCGCTGCGGAGTTTGCTACCAACACGGCCTACATGTACTCGACCTATGAGGCCGAGAACAGCGAGTGCGAGGCCGAGCCCACCACCCGCAAGAAGATCATGGTGCTGGGCGGCGGCCCGAACCGGATCGGACAGGGCATTGAATTTGATTATTGCTGTGTGCACGCCGCGCTGGCCCTGCGGGAGGATGGTTACGAGACCATCATGGTCAACTGCAACCCGGAAACCGTTTCGACCGATTACGACACCTCGGACCGTCTCTACTTTGAGCCTTTGACGCTGGAAGACGTGCTGGAAATCGTCGACAAGGAAAAGCCCTTTGGCGTGATCGTGCAGTACGGTGGCCAGACCCCGCTCAAGTTGGCGTTGGACCTGGAGGCCAACGGCGTGCCCATCATCGGCACCTCGCCCGACATGATCGATGCAGCAGAAGATCGCGAACGCTTCCAAAAGCTGTTGCACGAACTCAAACTGCGCCAGCCGCCCAATGCCACCGCCCGCACCGAACCCGAGGCGCTGGAGAAAGCCGCTGCGCTGGGCTACCCGCTGGTGGTGCGCCCGAGCTATGTGCTGGGCGGCCGCGCCATGGAGATCGTGCACGAGCAGCGCGATCTGGAGCGTTACATGCGTGAAGCGGTCAAGGTCAGCCATGACTCGCCGGTGCTGCTGGACCGGTTCCTGAACGACGCGATCGAGTGCGATGTCGATTGCCTGCGCGACGCCGGAACCGATGGCAAGCCGGGCCGCACCTTTATTGGTGGCGTGATGGAGCACATCGAACAGGCCGGCGTGCACAGCGGCGATTCGGCTTGTTCCTTGCCGCCTTACAGCCTGAGTGCCGCCACCATTGCCGAGATCAAGCGCCAGACGGCGGCCATGGCGCAGGCGCTGAACGTGGTCGGATTGATGAATGTGCAGTTTGCGATCCAGAACATTGACGGCCAGGACGTGATCTACGTGCTGGAGGTCAACCCCCGCGCCTCACGCACCGTGCCCTTTGTCTCCAAGGCCACGGGCATCCCTTTGGCCAAGGTGGCGGCGCGTTGCATGGTTGGCCAGTCTCTGGCCTCGCAGGGACTCAAGGACGAGGTGACGCCGCCGTACTTCAGTGTCAAAGAGGCGGTATTCCCTTTCGTCAAGTTTCCGGGCGTGGACACCATCCTCGGGCCAGAGATGAAGTCCACCGGTGAGGTCATGGGGGTGGGCAAGACCTTTGGTGAGGCCTTTGTCAAGTCCCAGCTGGGTGCGGGCACCAAGTTGCCCCGGCCCTTGACGGCCAAGGGCGAACCTTCTGGCAAGGTTTTCATCTCGGTGAAGAACAACGACAAGCCGCGCGCCATCGAGGTGGCACGGGCTCTGTCTGCCATGGGCTTTGCGCTGCTCGCCACCAAGGGCACGGCTGCTGCCATCAGTGCCGCTGGTGTGCCCTGTGGCGTGGTGAACAAGGTGACTGAGGGGCGGCCGCATATCGTGGACATGATCAAGAACAACGAGATTGCGCTGGTCATCAACACGGTGGAGGAGCGACGTAACGCCATTGCCGATTCACGCCAGATACGCACCTCGGCACTGCTGGCCCGTGTCACCACCTTCACCACCATTGCCGGTGCGGAGGCGGCGGTGCAAGGTATGCCCTATTTGGATCAGTTGGGTGTGATTTCAGTTCAGGAAATGCATGCGCAATTAGCCGCAGCTTGATCAGCCACCGCCAGTCACGGCATAATTGATCATCAAGGATACCGCCGACCGGCAACGCTCGGCGGTATCGTTTTATGTATTTACTTCATTCTCCTCTGGGAGCACAACGTGGCCACCATTCCCATCACCAAGCGCGGCGCTGAAAAGCTCAAGGCGGAATTACACAGGCTAAAAACCGTTGATCGCCCCTGGGTCATCAACGCCATTGCTGAGGCCCGCGCCCAGGGCGACCTCAGTGAAAATGCCGAATACGATGCAGCCAAGGATCGCCAGGGCTTTATCGAAGGTCGAATTCAGGAAATCGACGGCAAATTGTCTGCGGCCCAGATCATTGATCCCGCTGGGTTGGACGCCGGCGGAAAGGTGGTGTTTGGCGCCACTGTGCAACTGGAAGATGAGGACTCGGGTGACCGGGTCACTTACCAGATCGTCGGCGAAGACGAGGCTGACATCAAGCTCGGGTTTATCAACATTGGCAGCCCAATTGCCCGTGCCCTGATCGGCAAGGTTGAAGGCGATACCGCGGAAGTGCAGGCACCAGGCGGCATCCGCCACTACGAGGTGGTGGCGGTCAGTTACCTCTGAGATGGGCCAGCGTCTGCCCGTCTTGGCTGCCGCTTTGTGGTGGGGCAGCCTCACGGCGCTGGGGGCATGGATCGTGCCCCTTATGTTCGTCCATCTACCGACGTCGGCTCTGGCCGGTGGCATGGCCGCCAAGCTGTTCACCGCCCAGACCTGGGTTGCTTTGGTTTGTGGCCTTTGCTTGCTGGTAAGTTTTAGGTCAAATCAGCCGCTAACCCCTGTTGCACCGACACCTCCTGCTATTCTTTTAATAGTATCAGGGATGTTGTTGGCGCTCCTAGTCGAATTTGCCGTGGCCCCGAGAATCGTACTTCGGGATAACTTACGCCTCTGGCACAACTTGGGAAGCGGTATGCTTTTGTTGCAGTGGCTATGCGCTACCGGCACAGTCTGGGTCTTGAGCGGGCCGCCGGCTCGCGCTCAGGTCTGACTGCGTTTTTTGACGCTAATCTGGTTGCGTGGCTTGGCGCGTTTAACCTGACCGCCGGCTGTGAGGCGTTGGTTACCCAGCACCCGCAGGGTTTTAACCTCAGGCCGTTGGCCAGACTGCTTGCTGTATTTGAGCACCTTGACGTCGCGCGGTCCAGCCATCCGGTCTTCGTTGATGGCCTTTTCTCGGGCCGGCATGGGCCGCCAAAGGACCAGCAACTTGCCAATGTGCTGGATCGGTGCAGCACTGAGTTCAGTGGCCAGGGTCAGCAGCATGGCCTCACGCGCGGCGCGGTCGTCTGAGAACACCCGTATCTTGATCAGTCCGTGGGCATTCAGGGCCGCGTCAGCCTCTTTTTTGACGGCATCGGTCAGCCCGTCGCCCCCAACCATTACCACCGGATCCAGGTGGTGGGCTTCTGAGCGATGAACTTTGCGTTGGGCGGGGGTCAGTTGGATTAAGGGCATGCCGTTATTATCGGTGACTAAGGTAAATATGAAAGTCAGCAACAAAAGTAGCAAAGTCAACCGCGCCTGGCTGAACGACCACGTCAATGACACCTATGTGAAATTGGCAAAGAAAGAAGGCTATCGAGCCAGAGCAGCCTACAAATTGCAGGAGATCGACGAGACATTCCGCCTCATCAAGCCGGGGGACTTGGTTGTTGACTTGGGGTCGGCGCCTGGGGCATGGAGCCAATACGCACGCCGTCGCATGTCGCCCAAGACTGCGACCGGTGGCGGGGCTGCTGCCGGTGCGCTGAATGGAAGGATCATCGCGCTTGACATCCTTCCGATGGAGCCGGTTGAAGGGGTCCTGTTTTTGCAGGGGGATTTTCGAGAGGACGAGGTCTTGCAGAGGTTAACGCTGGAACTACAGGGTAGCAAGGCCGACTTGGTCGTGTCAGACATGGCGCCTAACTTGTCCGGCATCGAATCGGCTGACTCGGCCCGGATAGAGCATTTGGTCGAACTGGCCATTGAATTTTCAACTATGCACCTCAAACCGCAGGGGGCGTTGGTTGCCAAGGTGTTCCATGGCGGGGGTTACGACCAACTCGTGAAGCGTTTCCGGGAAACCTTCGAATTGGTCAAGCCGTTCAAGCCAAAGGCCTCGCGTGATCGATCGTCGGAGACCTTTTTGGTCGGCCTAAGATTGAAACCCCGCTGAGGTCTAGTCAGCGTTAAAGTGGGAAAACTGTAGGGCTAAGCTGTCGCCGCCTTGAAACCACTAAAATAAGACCTAAATATGTCGAGTCATGACATCAGCGCCCTAACTGGAGCTTCGCTTGAATAATCAGTGGTTTTCGAAAATTGCCGTCTGGCTTGTGATCGCCCTCGTGTTGTTTACTGTGTTCAAGCAGTTCGACACCCGTGGCGCATCCGGTGCCGGTTACCTTGGTTATTCGGATTTCCTGGAAGAGGTTCGAGGCAAACGCATCAAAAGTGCGGTGATCCAGGAAGGGCAGGGCGGTACCGAGATCATTGCCGTCACCAATGACGACCGCAAGATCAAGACCACAGCCACTTACCTTGACCGTGGCCTGGTCGGAGATCTGATCGCTAACGGCGTCAAGTTTGATGTCAAACCCCGGGAAGAAAGCTCCTTGCTGATGACTCTACTGGTGAGTTGGGGCCCCATGTTGCTGTTGATTGGGGTCTGGGTGTACTTTATGCGCCAGATGCAGGGCGGTGGAAAAGGCGGTGCGTTCAGTTTTGGCAAAAGCAAGGCGCGCATGCTTGACGAAAATACCAATCAGGTCACTTTTGCCGATGTGGCCGGTTGTGATGAGGCCAAAGAGGAAGTGAAAGAGGTGGTGGACTTCCTCAAGGACCCTCAGAAATTCCAAAAACTAGGTGGCCGCATTCCGCGCGGATTGCTGTTGGTTGGTCCCCCTGGTACTGGTAAAACCCTGTTGGCAAAAGGGATCGCGGGTGAAGCCAAAGTCCCATTTTTTTCAATTTCCGGCTCTGATTTCGTCGAAATGTTTGTTGGTGTGGGCGCAGCACGTGTTCGGGACATGTTTGACAACGCCAAGAAAAATGCACCCTGTATCATTTTCATCGATGAAATCGACGCCGTTGGTCGCCAGCGTGGCGCTGGCTTGGGCGGCGGTAATGACGAGCGTGAACAGACCTTGAATCAGATGCTGGTCGAAATGGACGGCTTTGAAACCAATGTTGGGGTCATCGTGGTGGCAGCCACCAACCGCCCCGATATTTTGGACGCAGCGCTGTTGCGCCCGGGACGCTTTGACCGGCAGGTCTATGTCACACTACCGGATATTCGTGGACGGGAACAAATACTGAATGTGCACATGCGTAAAGTTCCATTGGGACAGGACGTCAATGCAGGCGTTATTGCCCGTGGCACACCGGGCATGTCTGGTGCCGACCTAGCCAATCTTTGTAACGAGGCCGCGCTGATGGCCGCACGGCGCAATGCGCGTACAGTTGAGATGCAGGACTTCGAGAAGGCCAAAGACAAGATTTTGATGGGACCTGAGCGCAAGAGCATGGTGATGCCCGAGAGTGAGCGCAGGAACACGGCCTACCACGAGTCTGGCCACGCCCTGATTGGCAAGCTGCTGGCGAAATGTGACCCGGTCCATAAGGTGACCATCATCCCGCGCGGCCGGGCGCTGGGGGTAACCATGAGTTTGCCGGCGCAAGACCGCTATAGCTACGACAGTGAATACATGCTGCATCAAATCAGCATGTTGTTTGGCGGACGTATCGCTGAAGAGGTGTTTATGAACCAAATGACCACTGGTGCCAGTAACGACTTTGAGCGGGCTACGCATATTGCACGCGATATGGTCACCCGCTATGGGATGACTGACGCGCTCGGCCCCATGGTGTACGCCGAAAATGAGGGGGAAGTTTTCCTGGGTCGTTCGGTGACTAAGACCACCAACATGAGCGAGCAGACCATGCAGAAGGTGGATGGCGAAGTGCGGCGAATCATCGACCAGCAGTACAGTTTGGCGCGAAAGCTGATTGAAGACAACCGCGACAAGATGCATGCCATGGCCAAGGCCTTGTTGGAGTGGGAAACTATCGACAGCGAGCAGCTCGACGACATCATGGCCGGCAAGGAGCCCCGTCCACCGAAGGACTGGACACCCCGTACGCCATCGTCAGGCAGCGACAGTGGTGGCAGTGCGCCGGCCGTCAAGCCTGATGCTGCGCCGACTGCAGCCTAAGATCGCCTGACCCATCAGGGGCTTGCCCCTGCCGCCAGCACAGCCAGCACACCGCCACTGTGCTGACGCTCTTGCAGAACCTGTCCGAAGCCATTCTCATGCAGCTGCCGAAGTTTTGGCAAACCACCCGTTTTCTCGTGGACTTGGCTTCGCCCAAGGTGATGGGCATTATCAACATCACGCCTGATTCATTTACTGATGGTGGCCACTACCTTGACGTGCATGCCGCTCTGCGCCATTGTCAGCAATTGCTCAGCGATGGGGCTGACTTGCTGGATTTGGGAGCTGAATCTACCCGCCCGGGAGCCCAGTCTCTTCCTGCAGATGAAGAGTTGAATCGCCTCTTGCCAGTCCTGCAAGAGGCGGTCAAGCTCGGTGTGCCCATTTCGGTCGACACCTACAAGCCTCAGGTCATGCAGGCGGCCCTTGATATGGGGGCGGATATCATCAATGATGTCTGGGCGCTCCGTTGGACCGATCAACGCTTGGTGCAACCCGCGGTCAGTGGCCAACAGTTGGTGGCAGCTCACCTAAGCTGCGGCATCTGCTTGATGCATATGCACCGCGAGCCAAAAACGATGCAAGTCACGCCTATGGTGGGCGATGTGGTGCCGCAGGTGCTCGATTTCCTGACCCAGTCTGCGCGTGAATTGGAGGCCTTAGGTGTGGCCAGACAACGCATCGTGCTTGACCCGGGCATTGGCTTTGGCAAGACTGTCGCTCAGAATTTTTCGCTATTGGCGAAACAACAGGTCCTTACAACCAGCGGTTTCCCGGTGCTAGCTGGTTGGTCTCGAAAATCATCGCTGGCAGCGGTGTTGGGTTCGCTTGATACGGCTACTTCGGCCGGTGGACCCCACCCGCGGTTGATGGCCAGCGTTGCCGCTGCGCTGCTGGCAGTCGAACGTGGCGCCGCTGTGGTCCGCGTGCACGACGTGCGGGAAACCGTCCAGGCGCTCAAGGTATTGAATGCTATAAAATAAGTAGCTGAATATTCAACAACGGTAAGGGCCAGAGCTAGGCATGACTCGAAAATATTTCGGTACCGATGGTATTCGTGGCACGGTTGGGCAGGCGCCCATCACGCCCGACTTCATCCTTCGCTTGGCCCACGCTGTCGGCCGTGTACTCAAGAGGAATGAGGCCCGTCCCACCGTGCTCATTGGCAAGGACACACGTATTTCCGGTTACATGCTGGAGAGTGCGCTGGAGAGCGGCTTTAATTCGGCGGGCGTTGACGTTGTGCTTTTGGGTCCATTGCCAACGCCTGGAGTGGCTTACCTGACACGTACCCAGCGTGCGACCTTGGGCGTCGTGATCAGCGCCAGCCATAACCCCTTTTTTGACAATGGCATCAAATTTTTCAGTGCACAGGGCGCCAAGCTGTCGGATGCCTGGGAGCGTGATGTAGAAGCGGCTCTTGATCAGCCACCGATGTGGGCAGATTCAGCCAACCTGGGCAAGACTCGGCGCCTCGACGACGCTGCCGGGCGCTATATAGAGTTTTGCAAGAGCACTTTCGCCAACGACCTGTCGCTCAAAGGCTTGAAAATCGTGGTTGATGCCGCACACGGGGCTGCCTACGCCATTGCGCCCAAGGTGTTCCATGAGTTGGGTGCTGAAGTTGTCGCCATTGGCTGTCAGCCCGATGGCCTGAACATTAACCATGAGGTCGGAGCCACCCACCCGCAAGCCTTGGTTCAGGCTGTTCGGGCACACCATGCGCACTATGGCATTGCGTTAGATGGCGATGCCGACCGACTTCAGTTCGTGGATGCCGAAGGACGCCTCTACAACGGCGATGAATTGCTGTACTTGATGGTCGATGAGCGTTTGAATCGCGGCGAGGTGGTGCCAGGGGTAGTCGGCACCTTGATGACCAATATGGCCGTGCAGTTAGCGCTAGAGGCCCGAGGTGTGCAGTTTATTCGCGCCAAGGTGGGTGACCGCTATGTGCTTGAAGCCTTGGAGGCCCAACAGTGGATCATGGGGGGCGAGGGCTCCGGTCATCTGCTGGCGCTGGACAAGCACACCACTGGAGATGGGCTGGTCTCCGCTCTGCAAGTACTGCAGGCTTGTGTCCGTAGCGGCAAAACAATGGCTGAGCTTCTGGCCGAGGTCCAGTTGTTTCCGCAGACCCTGATCAATGTTCGCCTCAGGCCAGACCAGGATTGGCAGGGCGCCCCTGGCTTGGCCGACGCCATCCGTGCCGTGGAAACCCGATTGGCGGATCACGGTCGTGTCCTGATTCGCGCCAGTGGTACGGAGCCACTGGTGCGAGTCATGGTCGAGGCGCGCGATGCCGGCGAGGCCCAAGCCTTTGCCGAACACATCGTATCGATGTTGTCCTTATGAACCTAGTTCCTAGGCTGCCACACCGTGTCGTACAGGTCGATTACGGCAAATCCCAGCATGCTGCGGCTCTGGTGGCATTGCTAGATGCCTATGCCCGCGACCCGATGGGCGGTGGGCATCCGCTCGGCGATTTTGCACGTGCAAATTTGGTGGCGGCTTTGTCGGCAAGACCCGCGGCCTTCAGTGTGTTGGCGTTTGACGGCAACGAGGGTGATCAG
>Ga0209358_10002947_pt1 | contig 12719 bp, 5 predicted proteins | sample LauGreFa1BDMLBSN_2_FD_187574 | JGI IMG/M metagenome (GOLD analysis project Ga0209358, IMG submission 187574) | Freshwater lake microbial communities from Lake Michigan, USA - Fa13.BD.MLB.SN (SPAdes) (version 2) | ecosystem: Environmental > Aquatic > Freshwater > Lake | place: Lake Michigan, USA...
TAATAAAGCCCAATTTTTATAATTATTTAAAGCTTTAGTTTTGTAATTAGATTTATATAGCCCAATTGGTGTTGCCGCAACAATAATAGAATCATTTAATGCAACTTGATAAACTTCTAACTCTGCAGCATTAGATCCAATAATATAGGTTTCTTTTATTTCAAGTTTTTGGGTATCAAATACTATAATTCCAAATCCGCAAGCTAAATATGCCAAATGTTTATCAAAAGTTATTTCATTAATTGTTTTTTTTCCATTTAGCATTTTTAATTTAAAATCTGGATAATTTTTAATATTTCCATTTAAATCTATTACGTCGATATTACAGTTTTCGTAAATAACTACTAGTTTATTATTATAGGTATTAGTTCGCAAAAGTTTAATGCCAACATCATTTAAGCCATTAATTTTATTTAATTTTTGAATGCTTTTTTCTAATTCGTCAAAGTAAACTAAACCCACTTTATTTGAGGCGTATATTTTTGATCCTAATTTAGCAACAGTATTACACGTATTTATACTCAAGTGATCTTGCCAACTACCTGGGCCAATTTGAGAATAGTTAACCAGTTTAAAGCAACAAAAGGCGAAAGCGAGAAGTATTCTCATTTATAAAATTTAATAAAGTAATTGATTAACGCTAAAAATACAATATTATTTTAGTAAATTTTGAAAAATATGATGGTATATTTGATGTTAATTGGCTCCGTAGTTCAATTGGATAGAATGTCAGATTCCGGTTCTGACGGTTGGGGGTTCGAATCCCTTCGGAGTCACAAATAAAAATTATCAACCCTCAGTTTAACTGGGGGTTTATTTATTTTTAAAATATCTTTTGCAATGATAGTAGCAATAAAAGAAGCTCTTTATGGCAAATATTAAAAAGGTACACACATTACCTTTAGCAGCTTACATTTTAATACCAATAGTAATAACAAAGTTTCTTGTTGGCTGTGGAAAGTAAGGAGCAAACCCATTGTATGAATCCGTGCTATTCCCACCTGCTGTTCTGATTCCAGGAGAATAATAATCAGTATTTAATATATTGTTTACTGTAAACTGAATAGTTCCATTATCGAAATTTTTATTTTTATACAAAATTGAACTATGAAAAATTAAAAAAGAAGGAATAGAATTAGTTTCATTCACCCCACGGTTATTAAAAACAGTTGTATTTGGGCCTACTGGTTTAGAAGAAACATAATTGCTTCTTAGATTAAAATTAAAATCATTTGATTTTAATCCAAAATGGTAATTAACTATAAAATTGGCTTTTATTGGCGCTATATCTCCAATTATTAATGGCTTAGCTAGTTGATTAAATTTATCTATTGTTTGTCTTCCATGAGTGTAAGTTCCATTAAAACTAAAACTAAAATTACTTTTCTTGGGATTAAATTGAATGTTCGCCTCGGATCCGAATATTTCGTAAGTCCCAGTATTTTGATTTGAACTTTTTGAAGTAATATTTAAATCTATAACAGATGAAATAGCATCTGATATTTCAGAATAAAACGTAGAAAAATGCCAATGTAAAACATCAATATGTTTATTTTGAATTATAAACTCGAAATTACGAATGCGTTCAGGTTGAAGATTTGGATTTGGTACTCTTGTATCCCCTGAAGAAAATTTTGTATACTGACTAGGATTTTGAATTCCTTGAGTAAAAACTGCTTTAACAATTATTTTTTTTGAACTAAGTACACAAGCAATTTTAGGGTTATGGGAAAATCCGAAGCCACCTGTAGTTCTGATTTTATTATAATCAGTTCTCCCACCTAAAGTAATAAAAAATAATGAATCTACAAGATTTATATTAACTTGTGAATACAAACCTAAATCAAATATGTTATAAATATTTGATCCTTCTGTTTGGTTTTTTGCTGTTCCTAATACTTCGGCAAATGAATTAATAGATTGGTCATCTTCTTGAGCATTTGAATACGTTTCATGAATAAGATAATCTCCCGGCATTTGACTTGTTCTTATATCTATTCCGGTTAATAGGTTGAAACGATTAAACGTATAATTCATTTTAAAATCATTTCTGAATTGAAGTGCCTTATAGTAAAAATATTGATTTTTCCATCCGTGCTTTTGATTATCAATTAAAGAATCTGGGAACAAAAAATTAAATATTGTCATACTTCCATAAGGTTTAGTCGACAACATTCCGAAGTAGGAATTATATGACACAAAGTTTGATTGTTTGTTTAAGGCGTCACTATTGAATGTGCTAGTATTTGTAAATGAAATTTTTTTAAACTGACGGTCATAAATACTATATAATATCGTTTTTTTTGGGGACCATTTACTTCCATTTTTTGAGCCAGCAGTAAATAGATCTTGATAAAAACCATGGCTTTCTATATTCATCCACTTTCTAAAACCAATCTCAAAATGATCAAACTTAATTTTACCACCAATATAATAGTATTTAGCGCGATTAGAAAATCCTATTGGAGCGCCATTAATTGTTTGCAAATAACGTTCTTTATCGATTTGTTTAGCTTTTGAAATAACTGAATCTACATATATGGGATTAATTTTTAATACGCCTGAACCGTAACCAGTAAAATAATTATAATTCTTACTTCCTGGAGTTAAACCCAGACGATTTACACTGTTATTCAATTCGTCAGTTTTTGTTAATGGGTCGTCAATATAAGACAATGCTAATAATTTACTCGAGCTATAATTTAAATTATCAAAGTCAGAAGTTTTATAATTGAAAAAAGATGTGCCTGATAAATCAATTCCATTAGTTGAAAATTCTCTTCCTGTAACAATAAAAGATACATCTTTATTTTTTCCACTTATGTTGAGTTCTGCCGCCTGACTAGAAAAGCTGGCGCCCGAAATATTAGCAGTAACCCCTAATTTAATTTTTTTTTCGTTAAAATATTTAGCTGAAAGTTTAGAATTATGCACACCAGATTTTGTGATGATATTTATTGCTCCTGAAAATGCTCTTGGTCCATATATAGTTGAAGCAGGGCCATAAATAATTTCAATTGCTCTTATATTTGATAATGGATATTGAAGAGAAATATATGCTATATTAGACCAAACATCATTTTCTTCAATTCCATCAATCATCAATAATGTCCTTTCGGTATTCTCTTGTCTTAAACCTCTTTGATAGACATTTGCATACTTTCCTGAAAAAGTTCTAGAGATATCAAATCCTGGTTGATCTGCTAAAAGAGCAATCAAATCATTATAGCCGCGTTTTACAAAATCAGATTCCTTAATAACAATTACAGTTGCAGCAGCAAGATCAATATTCTCAGGTTTTTTAGAAAGTGACGTAATTAAATTTTCAGATAAACTATCCTGGACATAATAAAAAAGATCTTTAAATAATTGCGGATCGTTATCAGAAATAAAATTGCCTACTTTGGAATTAATATAATTTATAATTGCTAGTTTTGCATCGTCTATTTTATCAAGCGCAATAAATAATTCAGCTTTTAATTTATAATAATCACTACTTCGGTAACGACTACATTCATAATATTCCTCTAGTAATCGGTCTGCTTGAGTAAAATTACCTTCAATAAAAAAATCTTTAGCAAGATTAAATTGGCCTTTACAATCTTGTTTTTGGGCTAATGTTTTAGCCGGAAAAACAAACAGCCCGATAAAAAATACAATAATTATACGCTTGTAGTATTTCATTTTTTTACTTATCAATGTATTTACTATTCAGAAATTTCCAATATTCGGTAAAATTTTTATTACTTAAATTTTTAGTCCAAAGACTTTGGAATAGCTCATCTCCTAATTCCTTCTTTAATAAGTTTTCAGAAACTCTAGCTTTAAAATAAGGCTTAAAATAATTTATTCCTATAAGTTCTTCCATTATTATTTTGGAATTAATTGGCCAAACCTGAACTAAACCAGATTTTCCAACAGAAACAACAAACTTTTCATCAGGTGTGCAAGCAAAATTGCGAATCCATAACTCTTTTTCTTTAAATGCAAAGTCTTCTTCCTTATTTTTTAATAATTGACAAATATAAATAGAATGATCTAATGAACTTGAAATCAAAATTGAATCGTCAGAAGCAAAACTAATAGCTGTTATTAAAGACATATGGCTTCTTGGTTGTTTAAAAATAAAATAACCGGAAGAACTATTTTTGTAAACATTTAAATTTCCGAAATTCCCCCCTATGGCTAAACATTTACCGTTTTTTGATGAAGAGAGACAAGATACAACATCTTTAAAATCAGCATCAATGCATTTTTTTATTGTTGAAAATTCACCATTAGAACTTACAGATGTTGTATAAACTGATTTCCCTTGAGAAAAAATTATTATAGTTTTATCAGACTCAGAATAAGCAGTTGAAGCAGTAATAATATCATCTGGAAGACTTAATTGATTTGTTTTTAAAATAAGCTGACCTGTATTTTTATCAAATTTCAAAAAAGCAACTTCTTTTTCCGAAACTGAAAGTAAACTATAACTATTTTCTGATGAAGAAATATTATAAATAAATTTAATTTTAGAATTACTTTGATAAATAGTTTTAAAGAAAGAAGACATGTTATTTGGGTCAAAAGTTACAAGTTTACCTGATGTTGTTCCTAAAACGATTAGTTGCTTATCTGAAGTTAAACAGATATTAGTGAAGCTCTCAGAAAACTTTTTACTTTGATTAATTGATTTTATTTCGATAGGATTATTTGAAATTAAAAACTTTTTTATCACTCCTTCATCTCCAGCTGTTAAAAATTCTTTATCGGATAAAAAAACCAATGAACGAAAATCATATGCTGAGACCTCAGATTTTAAATCTAATCTTGAACGAATTTTTTTTATATAGTATTTTGTAAGTTGATTTTTTAGGGCGTCGTAAATTACTCTATTCTGAAGTGGACCATTAAGTTCCAAATTAAGAGCATAAGATAAAAAAGCTAAATGAAGGCTTAAAGTATCTGCTGATACATCATTAATTAAATGGCTGGACTTTAATGCAATATTTTTTGCCTCAGCAAGCATTCGTAAATGATCTACCTCTATTTTAGAATTTAGTGCTATTTTTTCAGCAACTTTAGCTTTTTCTGCGTTTAAATCTGCTTTTATCTTTTGCCTCTCTGCATTAAGAGTTGCTATTTCCGCTGTTTGAGTTGCTTTTTTTGCTATAGATAAAGATTTAAGGGATTGCTCAAAAGAAATAATTGCTTTTCCTCTTTCCACTATGGCAATTAATTTTTCGGCTTCAGCCTTTTTCTCAGAATCTACTGCTTTATCTTTTGCCTTAGAAGCCAATGTCCGATCAGCCTCTGCAATTAATTTTAAGCTATCTGAAATTCTTTTTTGTTTAAATGCATTTTTTGTAGCTTCTACAGCCATTTTCTTGCTTTCATTGGCTCGATAACCAAAATATACGGCAAAACAAAATGCGACTGTAATGGTGGATATAAAAAGACGAAGACGAAATAAGGCTGCTCTTCTCTTTTTTTCTGTCATCAACAATTCAAAATCTTTTTCTGCTTGAGATTTTTTTAAAAACAGAATTGCCCTATCATATGAAGGATCATATCTTTTTGCCCAAATTGCATTTGGATTATTTTTTATTTGCCAATTACTTGTCATAAGTAATTCTGGATCTCGCCACAAACCTGCTTTTCCCTCTTCAAATAACAATGCTGACTTTGCAAGACGAGTATAAATTTCTGCAGACTCTCCCTCTTCTCTTACCCATAGTATTAAGCGTTGCCAGACTCTCATTAAACTTTCATGAGAAATATCAATGATAGTTTCATCATTCAGTTCGACTCCAATTGGTGGCATTAAAAAACTTCTCCCAACTTTTCTAAAAACATCAACTATTGTTGCGATTTCACTCAGATTTGCCTCGGCTAATTCACAAAGTTCTTTCACTTGGCTTGGGCGGCGAGTTCCACTTCCTCCATCTAATTTTTCTGTTAATGCACAAAATATTTTTTTGCAAATTTCTTTTCCCTTTTCATCTTTAATGTCGGCATAGGCTTCCTCAGCATGCGTTGACAATGCGTTAACCATAGTTCCAATAGATTCGTAATGAAGCAAATCAATTGGTTTGTCAGGACTACTATTTGTTTGCCAATAGTCCCAGGTGCGCATTAAGGCGTGTTGCAAAATTGGTAATTGATCCGGATTATCTCCAACATCATTTAATAATCGTGTTAAAAGCGAATGAGAAATTTCTGCGCCACCTACTGAAATTGGCCCATTAATTGCTGCTTTTCTTTCTTCTCTGGTCATGCGAGGAATTAAATATTGACTCGCATTAATTGCTTCAGGCAATCCTCTGAACTCCGTACAATCTCCTAAAAAATCTGACCTCATTGTTAGCACGACATAAATTGGAACACCTAAAGAGGCAGAAGCATCCAAAAGTAAATTTATAAATGTCACTGAGTCACGAGTATCTTTAAATTTATTTTTTTCGTATCGTGAAAATCTAAACAGTTCCTCAAACTGATCAACTACAATTAAAATATTTTGTTTTTGATCTTGCGAAAGTTGTTTTATTACTTCGCCAATACCACGTACACTTCTTCTTAAAATAGATTCTATTAAGGTGGCAGAGGTAAATTCATTAGTTTCATCACCTAAAATTTCTGGAGAAGCAAGTCCACTGGCAAGATTTCCAATTGGATCGCTTCCTGGTCTTATCGTACATATTCTCCACCCTGAATTTGCTCCACTTCCAAGAAGATAACCAGAATGAAGTGCAGGTAATAGACCAGATTTTACCAAAGAAGATTTTCCACTTCCAGAGGCTCCGACAACGGCAAGAAATCTTGTTTTACCAAGTTTACTAACCAACTCATCAATTTGTTTTTCACGTCCAAAAAATAAATATTCTTCCTCTTCTTCAAAAGAACGAAGACCGGGGAAAGGATTAAATAATTTTTTTTTCATCTTAATTTATCTCCTTAATAAATTCTTCTAACATTGGGATAAAATCTTCTGTAAGATTCACAACTTTTACATCATGGGATCTTAAACGTTCTTTTTGAGGACTTAATGGAGGGGCTACAAAAACAGTTTTAACATTCAATGGTTTTTTTCTGCCGTAGCCTGCAATTTTTAAAAGATCGCGTGTTTTTGCACGTAACCAAAGATCGTTTCCAGCTCCATAATAAATAAGGACTGCATCGCAATTTTTTAAATTTTCTTGGTGATCCTCTCTTAACTCTGTTTGATCTCCTTCAAATGCTGTAATAATTACATCAAAACCCTTATCAAATAAATATGTTTCAATGTTTGCTATAGCATCTAGATCTTCCAAATCACACACTAAATAAACTTGTTTTGTTCCAGAAAAATCAGAATCAATTGCATCTACAACTTTAACTTCTTTTTTCTTATTGAGCTTATCTTCTATGGCAAACTCTAAGTCTTCTATTGGACCTATTAAAAAATCAGCCCCAGTTAATAGAACTTCACTTCGCTTAATTTCATCAATAAATTTTAATTGTCGTTCATCTTCTATTTTAACTTCAGGTGGCATCCAAATTAATCTGATTAATTTTTTTTCTTTGCTAATTTCTGCAGCAATTTCGTTTTGAAGTTGGATTTTAGATTTCATGGTGCCCTCGGGGACCAAGCCAAAATTTGATCCAATTATATGAATGCTAAGTTCACACTCATTCATTAGCGTTTTTACTTCTATTAAATATTCATCAATTTCCAAAGATAAATTTTTGTCAGGCAGAACTATTAAACCTTTTGAAGAAAGATAACGGCTTATGCTTTCTCTTTTTTCTTTGCAGTCAATACTTGTTTCTGCCAAAAATATTTTTCTCCCTGCTATTGTGGTTGATTCAAACTTTTTCTCGGGGATTTTTTCTACAAAACTAACTTTCGATATACCTTTTTGGGCAAGCGATTCTTCTAAAGCGCTTTTATTTATTTCTTCGAGCAAAGCTGATAAATCATAGGCCAAATCATCTAACTTTGCCCAATATGCAAGTTGAGCATCTTTACCAAAAATTTTACTAAATTCTTTAGGTTTTCCTGTATCAGGATCTAATTTAAAAAATTCATAGCCCAGTAAACCTTGAATTACTTTAGGATGTTGAGTTAAATCAACGGGCGTTTTAATTACCTTAAAAATTCTTGATTTTGTGCCGATAGTAACTCCTAAATTTGATTCCGCAATTCTATGAAATTCGTTTACCTCCCTTACGCACCAATCAGACTTTACATAACGCGGAGAATGAATCGACACCATTAAAGCGATATCAGGTAGCTGAATTAATATTTCATCGCTAAACTCACTGTTGCCCTTTAAATCTTTGTCACGCCAAATATTTGGTCTATAGCCAAGTAACTGAGCAAGTCGAATTTCAAGAGATCTATGAAACTCGGTTATCCAACCAGATTCGCCTTCCATCAATGACTCATCATCAATGTGTGCATAGCTAATAAATATATCCTTCTTAAATTTCAATCTTTAATATTATCTTTAATTTTTTGTAGTAATTTTAAAAGATAAAACATATCTATATCTTTTTCCTTATTAATTTCATCTAATTGATTAAATGGAAGTAATTGGTCGTGAACTTTTAACGTATCCTTTAAAATACTTTTTAAATTTTTATCAGTAGGGGGTAATTTGCCAAAACTAAAATCAAATGCTAATTTTTCTGCAGTCCACCTATTGTGTTCAATAGGTGCAATTTGTTTAATATAGAGATTAATCTCATCTGAAGAGAAATCTTTAACTCCGATTTTTTTCAAAACATGTGTTTTAACACTGATATGTCTTGCGACGTATCTATTAGATTCTTTTTTTCTGTCAGTTAATTTACTCCATAAATAATTTATACTAAATATATTTTTAATTTTTTCACTAGAACCCTTAGTATATTGTTTTATAAAATCTAAAACTAATTGCTCAATTTGAGACAAGGGATCTCCTCTCTTTACTTTAAATTCTAAGATTTCCCTTTCTAATCTTTTAATAAATTCGTTATTATTACTTTTTTTAAAATTAATATAAAGCAAATTATCAAATTCATACTTAACAGAATAATAATAATTAATTGCCTTTGCCAAAATATCGTTTTCTCCAGAACCATCAATCATTCTATTAATACTACAAGAATCAGTGAATTTTCTAAAAAGATGAATTACAACATCTTCTTTTAATTTTTCAGAAAGCGACTTTTTTGTGGTTTTTTCATCATCAACATCCAACATTTCTACAACCATTGTATCTTCTGGTAAACAGACTATTATTGGAATTTTACGAATATTCATTGTTTTTTCGTATAAAAACTTACGCAAATGAAGTGAACTATTAATTAACTTTGCATCATTATTTCCAAAAAAATACACAGCATCTAAAGAATTAATTGATGATAAAAAAATTTCATCCCAGTGGTGTTTTGATGAGAAATTTTCATTTTTTAATTCAACAGAAATCAACTGGAGTAAATCTCCTATATTAGGATATTGTTTAATAATAGAATTTAAATAAGAATCGGCATTCTCATTTATTAATAAAACTTTTAAGTTTATTTGGTCGCCATATTGACTTAAAATACTATTTTCAATAAGAAAAGACCTTGCAATTTCATTATCTCCAACAATTCCAATAATTTTCTCGTTGTCATTAGCAGTCTGATCAACTAAGTATAAATGTGGCGGATATTGATCATAAACTAATTTTGCGGCGACATCATTAATATTAAATGACTGAAGATCAATAGAGTCTCCTGAAGAAATGTCTAAATAATCAGATAGTAAATTCTTTAAATCAGAATTATTAATATGTACCATTAATTTTAGTGCGCCATAATAATATTTCCGTTTTTTTAAACGCGAAATAAACTGGGCCAATTTAATATTAATATCATCATTAGATGAAGCAATAAAAACGGTAGAAGCATTTGCTAAACCTGCTCTCTTCAAAGCTCTTTCATCAATGCCTTTACTTAATATAACAAAACCGCCGTTTCTTTTAATTACTTCTGCATCAGGCCCAAGAGGCTCATTAGAAATAACAATTACATTTCGCCCAGCCTTAGATAAGTTAATTGCTATTTGAGTTCCGATTTTCGAAAGTCCTATTACAATAACATGCTTTTTGAAAAAAAACATCCTTATTCTTTTGATTTTCTTTCTTGTTAAATGTACAAGTATCAAAAGAAAAAATAAAATAAATAACAGGAATAAAAGTTTATTTTCCAATTAGTAAATATATAACTTGTGTAAATAAGTTAGTTTAAAATTTATGCAAAATAGCAAAAAATTAACAAATAAGAAAAATCCTAATTACAAATAAGACTAAAAATTTAAAAATAAGGTAAAGAATAAAATGAATTTTAATTATGGACGGTTTTCATCCCTATTTTTTTCTTTTTTCTTTTTTATGTAATATGGGATTAATGAACCAAATATAATCCCAATAGTAAATAGAAATACTGTATTGCTAAAAACATTTAGTTTTTTAAGAAGTAATGAAATCGAAATCAGAATAAAAAACAATACAAAAAAAATAATATTTTCTCGGGTCAAATAGAGTTCTCTAATTGGCTCAGAAAAAAGACCTATTATGATACCAAGTGAAGCAAAAAAAAGAAAAATAATTAAACAAAGCACAACTATATGATGAATAATAAGAGCTTCCTTATCAAAAAAAGTTTTATAATTATATTCTTCAGAAAGAGGTAAATCTACCATCAAAATTTCCGGAAGCGGAGTGCTTATTTCTGAAGATGAATCTCCAATTGAAAAAAATTCGTCTAACGAAGATACTAAAGTTTTATTTTCGCTAATTAGTTTCTCCATGCTTTTTAATAAATCTTCGTCTTGTTTAATTTTTTCGCTAACAAATTCTGATAGTAAAGAATGAATTTCTTGATTGCCTGAATTATTATCATATCCGGTAGACCATAAAGCAACCCCCTTTAAATTTTTTAATTTTGCATAAGTTAGCTTTTCTTTAAATGATTTTAAAAAACCTGAATCTAGTTTTAATAGTTTCAAATCTGAATAGGTAACAATTTGAACTGAATCAGCTTTAATAACACGTATTTCATTTGCTGGTAATGATAAAATTAATTTATTTGAAATTAGTTTCTCCGAAGTCAATGTTGAATCGTTTAACTCTTTAACAAGACTTGCATAATGATTTATTCCATCATCAACTAAAAGTACATTCCAAAGAATATCATGACTAATTGGAGCTGATAAAGTATCCTTAGCTGGCTTATATATGCCTGAATAAGAACTATATCCCATAACAATAAACCTATCTACATATTTAGATAATTGAGCTATGTTTTTACTTGACATTGTATAGGGGAAATAACGGCTATAGGATGGGAGAACGATTGAAATTTGATACGTGTTAGGAGAAATATCCTTAAACCTATTATGGAACATTGAAACCAATTGAATAAATTTAGATGAATCAGAAGTGGCAACTTGCTGAAAATCTATGCATAGACCACCAGCATTTGCATTCTTTATTAAAGCAACAACCTCATCTATTAATTTTTCCGATTTTCCTTTCCATTCGTTATCTGAAAAAAGTAAACTGTTATTATTAATACCATAACTTTCGATGCATAAATCAATTTTACATTTACCAGCAGAGCGCTCATTTGCTTTTTTTACAATTTGTGAAGTTGCAAAACTATGGGCTGGAAAACTTGTTGCTGACCCACCAGAATTGGGATTTACAGAATAGCCATAATAGGCTACTCTATCATAAATTTCAAAATTATAATTATAATAATTTTGACCCATCCAAAACGGATGAAAGCCGTAAAGCGTTTTATTATTATCCCAATTTCTTTTTAAGAATGGCAAGAAAAGATTCGAGTTTGAACTTCCAAAATAATCTGACCATTGCGCTTCACTGCGGTAATGATTTTTACTGTCATATAAAGATAAATACTTTGATTGTTCAATTGCATGTAAACTAAATTCAATAAGTTTTTGAGGAGGTAGTGGCGTTAATTCCCTTAATATAGAATCGAGGATTGATATGTAAGCATTTAAAGTCAAAATTGAATCCTTTAAGTTTTGCTTTGTAGGTTTTTTAACTGTATGCTTTTTTATGAGGGCTAAAAAATCTTTAAAGAAACTTGGTGGTTTGACGGAAGGAACCTTTGGGACAGGAACCTTAGGTGTCTCTGGTTTTTCAATTTTTTGAATTTCAGGCGATTTAACTTTTGGCAATTCCGGAACTTTAATTTCGATTTTTTTTACTGGCTCAATTTGTGGGGGGCAGGCGCAAAATATTGATACAATTGCAAATTGCAAAAAACTCAATATTATCAATATTTTTTTTTTAAACATAAAACCCCAATTCTTATATCCTATTGCAAAAAAGAAATTACGAACTGCTAAAATAGTAATTTAGTAGTGTTAAAATCATTAAGTTTATATTTTTAGTGTATTTTTATCTTTTTGCTATTTTAAATTGAAAATATTTTTAATCTTCATATCTGCCTTTTTGTTTGTTTTTGTCTCGGCATGCGACCCCTCAGCAAAAAAACTGATTACCTTAGGTGATGAAAAAAAAATAGCACATGATTATACTAGTGCTATAACATTCTATTCTAATGCTATATCTAAGCAACCTATTCTTTATCAAGCATGGCAAAACAGAGGGGAGTGCCAAATGAAACTTGAGTTATATCAATTAGCAGTAAATGACTTTAAGGAGGTTTTAGCACTCAAACCAAATTTCTCT
>Ga0209358_10002949_pt1 | contig 12713 bp, 9 predicted proteins | sample LauGreFa1BDMLBSN_2_FD_187574 | JGI IMG/M metagenome (GOLD analysis project Ga0209358, IMG submission 187574) | Freshwater lake microbial communities from Lake Michigan, USA - Fa13.BD.MLB.SN (SPAdes) (version 2) | ecosystem: Environmental > Aquatic > Freshwater > Lake | place: Lake Michigan, USA...
TCACTGCTATTGGAAAATCAAATAAAAGGTATGATTGGATCTTCAAAGTAAGAGATGTATATGAATCTATCGTTGATAGCAAAACATTATTACCTTATCAGTTTACAAGAAACATCAATGAAGGTAGCTTTCACCAAACTGATTTTATCAGCTTTAATCAAAAAGCAAGAAGTGCAACTACATTGGGGGTGACTTATCCAACTTCAGATTGCACCTATGATGTGATAAGTGCAATTTATGCAGCAAGAAATATTCATTATGAGAACTTGCAAATCAACGAAAAAGTATATTTGAATTTTTTTTTGGATAAAGAACTATATCCTTCTTATTTTAAGTATTTAGGAAAAGAGCAGATCACTACTCAGTATGGTACATTCAATGCAATTAAATTAGCTCCATTATTGGTCAAGGGATCCATGTTTAAAGGTGGGGAGCAAATGACAATTTGGGTTACAGATGATTCTAACCATATACCCGTTAGAATTCAAACACCCATCATTGTGGGTAATATAAAAGTGGATATGGTAGGCTATGAAAATTTAAGACATCCATTGAACTCATTGATTGAATTAGTTCAATAGTAATTCGTTTAATGTAAAAGTTTTAGCGGCTCTGATTCCTTTTTCTGTCATCTCCAAAGAACAACATTCATTCAAAGGATCATGTTCAAAGAATAACTGATAATTGTTTTTCAAAGCTTCTTGCAAGAAGATGTCTTTTTCGTTGAGCGTAAGCAATGGTTGCATATCATATCCCATTACATATGGAAGTGGAATATGCCCTGTAGAAGGAAGCAAATCTGCCATATAAACAATGGTTTTATCCTTATATTGAATTTTGGGCAATAACATTCCCTCTGTGTGGCCATTTACTACAATACAGCTTATCGATTTTGTAAAATGAATGGTCTGAAGACTATCCTTACTTTGAAAAGGAGGTAGACTGATTATTTTTAATTGACCACTTTCCAATAATGGATTTATATTTTCTTTTAAGAAGGATGCTTTCTCTCTTCTATTGGGGTGTTGCGCAGTTTCCCATTGTGGCTCACTCACCCAATAAGTCGCATTAGGAAAACTTACTTTTAATTGATGGTCTTTGATACTAACAGCACCACCTACATGATCAAAATGTAAATGGGTTAATAACACATCGGTAATATCCTCCATTTCTAATTGCAGCTTTGCTAAACAAGCTGCAATAGTTTGGGTATTGCTTAAATGGTAATGCCCCATAAACTTATCATCTTGTTTATTACCCATTCCAGTATCAATCAATATTTTTCGATCGCCTTCAATGACTAACAAACACCTTAGTGCCCAGTCACATAAATTGTTTTCGTCTGCTGGATTGAGTTTATTCCAAATAATTTTTGGAACTACACCAAACATGGCACCGCCATCTAATTTAAAATTTCCGGTATGAATACTATGCAGTTGCATTTTTTTGATATTGTGCTGTTCTATATAATAATGCTAATCCAATGACAAAGAAGCTACCTAAAACCAACACTGAATTTCTTTGAGAACCAGTTAACTCATTGATAAAGCCAAAGCTAAACATGCCAATTACAATAGCAATCTTTTCTGTGACATCAAAGAAACTAAAAAAGCTTGCAGTATCATAAGTGACTGGCATGAGTTTTGAATAGGTACTTCTACTTACAGATTGTATACCACCCATTACAAATCCTACAATCACCGCTAAAACATAAAATAAATACACATCATTTCTAGGCAGTAAATAACCCATTACACAGCCACCAATCCAAATAAGCACTGCTACCATTAAAGTATTAAAATTACCCCATGAAGTGGCTAATTTGGCCATTACGTGGGCGCCCGGAATAGCAACTATTTGAATAATAAGTATCGCAATAATTAGATTGGTTGTTGGGATATTTAATTCACTTTTTCCGTATAGTGTAGCCGCTAGCATTACAGTTTGAACACCCATATTATAGAAGAAGAAAGCGGTTAAGAATCTTTTTAGTAAGGGTAAGTGAATTAATTGTTTCCATACCTTATGCAATTCTTTATACCCTGAAGTGAAAATATTTTCTTGCTTCCTGCCACTTGCAATGTGTAAACCATTGGGTAATCTACCAATAGCCATCCAGCCAAAACCAATCCACCAAATGCCCACTAGTAAAAAAGATATTTGTGAAGCTTTTCCAACAGTGATACCGAACAGTTCTGGTTTTAATACAAAAACAAAACAGATCAGTTGCAACAAAACAGAACCAATATAGCCCATCATAAATCCACGTGCACTAATTCGATCTCTATCTTCAGGAGCGGCAATTTCCGGTAAGTAGGAATTATAAAAAACCAAACTACTCCAAAAACCAACACAGGCAATAATAACAGATAGAAGACCACCCATGATATGATCGCTGTCAAAGAAATATAAAGACGCGCAAGAAAGACTTCCCATGGTACAAAAGAATCGTAGAAATTGTTTCTTATTTCCTTTGTAATCAGCAATAGAAGATAAAATTGGAGACATGATGGCAACAATCACAAATGCAATAGCTAAAACGTAGTTGTATAATGCAGTGTTGGTAAATTCATAACTACCAATTTTTACTTTATCAATCAAGGTATTTTCATTCCCATCTCCAGTGATGGCTTCATAATAAGCTGGAAAGATAGTAGACGTGATGACTAAATTATAAACACTATTGGCCCAGTCATACATGGCCCACCCATTGACTACTTTTTTGGAGGCAGTTTGCATAGCTTTTCGTTTGTATCTAAAAATACAACATTTCCTAGATCCAATGATTGAATAATAAGATCAATAGGGTAGTGCCCAAAATGATACGATACCATCCAAATATCGCAAACCCTTGTTTTTGAACTATTTTAATAAAAAATTGAACAGATAATAGGGCAACTATAAATGCAACAATAGCGCCAATACTTATGATGAGTAGATTGTCTGAAGCAAATACTTCAGGATTAGATTGGTATACATCCAATGTGCTTTTTGCAGACGCAGCCAACATGGTGGGAACTGCTAAAAAGAAGGAGAATTCAGCCGCCGCTTTCTTGGTTAGTTTTTGTGACATGCCTCCAATAATCGTTGCAGCACTTCTACTTAATCCTGGGAATACAATAGATAATACCTGAAAGCATCCAATAATAAAGGATGTTTTGTATGATTGTTCCTTTTCTTGTTCAGATGCTAGTTCGTTTGATTTAAATAATTTGTCAATGAATAATAAAATAACACCACCCACCACCATCACTATAGCGATGGTTGTTAAATTATTTAATGCAGCATCTATGTATTTTTTTAATAATGCACCAAAGATCAATGCAGGAATAACAGCTACAATGAGTTTAAAATAAAAACTGATTTGTCTAAAATTGAAAAATTGTTTTCTGTAAATAATCAAGACAGAAGCGATGGCTGCGAATTGAATAACAATTTCAAATAAATCTACAAATGGACTATCTGCAATACCCAATATAGGATTAGCAAATTTCATGTGTGCAGTACTTGAAATGGGCAAGAATTCAGTAATGCCTTCAATGATGGCAATTACAATAGCTTGGAAAACATTCATCAATTAGTCTTTTTTGAAGATGGCGTATATTTCAATCACAAAACCAATGATGATAACAATTGGCGCTAAAGTGATTCTTCTAAAGCTATACACTTCATTTGCATCAAAAACATCTGGATTAGGACTTTTCCCTCCTGACATTAAAAACATGCCAATGATGATACAAACAGCTCCAATGAGCATCCAGATATAATTTGACTTACCAAAAAACTGTAGTGATTTTTTATCTTTAGATGGATTCATAATATTTATTTTAATAAAGTTCGTCTAGTTTCATTTTTAAATACTTTACCACACTTCTGTAAGTACTTAGTACAGAAATGCCCACGCCTACCACGATTAATCCAAAGAACAATACAAGATTATTACCCATGCCTTGCAATGTTTGTATTTGTGGGAATTGAGCTGCTGTCCATTGGATTAAGCCAAACAAAACAATCAATGCAATACCAGCACTAATTAAACCATTGATTAAAGCGCGAATCACTAATGGCTTTGAAATAAAACTTCTTGTAGCACCTACCATTTGCATTGTTTTAATTAAGAAGCGATTGCTAAACATAGCAAGTCTGATGGTATTATCAATACTAATGATTACAATAACACATAATATAATGGACATCACTAAAAAGATAATGCCCAATTTATCAGCTCTTTCGTTTAAGCTAGACACCAAACTTTTTGGATATTGAATATCTGCAATATCGTTTTTAAACTCTGCACCAATCTTTGCTGTAAGATTGCTTAGACTATCTGGGTTAACATATTCCGCTTTTGCAAAAAAGTCAACACTTTCGGGTAGTGGATTAACGTCTAAAATTTTTGCCCAGTCTTCGCTATTTTCTGCGTTCCAAATAGCTTTTGCTTTTTCCTTATTCACATATTCCACATTCTTTGCATAAGGTTGACCTGCAATATATGCTTGTAATTTACCGATGGTATTTTTGTCGGTACTCTTCAAATACACGCTAATTCTGATATCTTCTTTGAAATGGTCACCAATAGTGCGAAGATTTAGAAATAACCACCCCATAATGCCCATAATAAACAGTACAATCGCCACCCCAATGATGCTATAGATATAGTTGGGTTTACTGCGTTTTAAAGATGCGGAGTTGGTTCCTGCCATAGTATTAAAATTTTACTGGTTCGCTTTGCAAATGTAGGGTTTTGAGCGCTAATGACTTACATTTGCAAAGGCTGAATTAGCCAAAATTTAGTCAAAAATAGGGCTATCACAGATTTTTTAAGATAATTTAAGAGATGGAGTATCAATTTAGGGCCATAGAGAAAAAATGGCAGGATCAATGGAAGGTTCAAAAAGCTTATCAGGTGTCAAATCATTCCGATAAGCCTAAGTGTTATGTATTAGATATGTTTCCTTATCCAAGTGGTGCTGGTTTGCATGTAGGGCATCCATTGGGGTATATTGCTTCAGATATTTACAGTAGATATAAACGTCTTAAAGGATATAATGTTTTACATCCTATGGGCTATGATGCTTTTGGTTTACCTGCAGAACAATATGCTATTGAGCATGGGGTTCATCCTGCAAAAAGTACGCATGCAAATATTGACAATTTTAGAAAGCAATTAGATAATATCGGTTTTTGTTATGATTGGGATAGAGAAGTGAGAACATGTGATGCCACTTATTACAAATGGACACAATGGATTTTCTTGCAATTATTCAATGCATATTTTGATCGTCAAGCAAAAAAAGCAAGGCCCATTCATGAACTCATTGCAACTTTTGAAAAAGAGGGTAATCAAAATAATGAATGCCCGGCTAATGCAAAACTTCATTTTGATGCTGCTGCTTGGAAAGCCATGAAGGAAAAAGAACAACAAGATATTTTAATGCAATATCGATTGGCATTTTGTGGATATGGAGAAGTGAATTGGTGTGACGCTTTGGGTACAGTCTTAGCCAACGATGAAGTGATCAATGGATTTAGTGAACGAGGCGGACATCCAGTGGAAAAGAAAAAATTACGTCAATGGTATTTGAGAATCACCGAATACGCTGATAGATTATTAAGTGGATTAGAAACCATCCAGTTTAGTGAAGCGATGAAAGAAATGCAATCTAATTGGATTGGTAAAAGCTTCGGTGCAGAAATTGATTTTAAAATACAAGGAACTGAACATAGTTTAAAAGTATACACTACAAGACCAGATACTATTTTTGGTGTTGATTTTATGGTGGTTGCTCCAGAGCATGAGCTCATTGAGACAATTACTCCAGCAAGTCATCAAGCAGAAGTTGAAAATTATATTGCTTATGTAAAAAGCAGAAGCGAAAGAGAAAGAATAGCAGAGAAAAAAATTACAGGTTGTTTTACGGGTGCTTATGTAATTAATCCTTTTAATCAAAAAGCGATTCCAGTTTGGATTTCGGAATATGTATTGGCAGGTTATGGAACAGGAGCCATTATGGCGGTGCCTTGTGGAGATGAAAGAGACTTTAAATTTGCGCAACATTTTAATATCCCTATAACCAATATTATTGGAGATGCGTTTAATGGACAAGAAGCTAATCCTACTAAGGAAGCAAAATTATCCAATAGCGATTTCTTGAATGGGATGATACAAAAAGATGCAATTGCTATCGTGAATGATAAGATAGAAGCAATGGGTATCGGTAAACGCAAAGTAAATTATAAAATGCGCGATGCTGCATTTAGTAGACAACGTTATTGGGGTGAACCATTCCCCATTAAATGGAAGAATGGTATTGCTTATCCATTATCTGAAAATGAATTACCACTTATATTGCCTACTGTAGACCATTATGGACCTGGTCCAGAAGGTGAGGGGCCATTAGCAAATATTGATGCTTGGAAAGCCGAGCATTATGAAACCAATACCATGCCTGGTTATGCGGGAAGTAGTTGGTATTTTTTAAGGTATATGGATCCTACTAACGCGAATGAATTTTGTGGACGTAAAGCAAGTGATTATTGGGGGCAAGTAGATTTATACATTGGTGGTACAGAACATGCGGTAGGACATTTATTGTATAGTAGAATGTGGACCAAGGCATTGTTTGATTTAGGACATATTGGATTTGATGAGCCTTATAAAAAATTATTGAATCAGGGAATGATTCAGGGTAGTTCAAGATTTGTGTATCGTAAAAGAGGCACACAGGTTTTTGTATCTGCAGGACTCATTGGAACACAAGAAGTAGATCAGCTGCATGTGGACGTGAACATAGTAGATGGAGTTGAACTAGATACAGAAGCCTTTAAAAAATGGAAGCCGGATTATGCCAATGCAAGTTTTGAGTTAGAAGATGGTAAATATATCTGCGGGGTTGAAGTTGAGAAAATGTCTAAGTCTAAGTTTAATACAGTAAACCCAGACGATTTAGTTACAAAATACGGAGCAGATACATTTAGAATGTATGAAATGTTTTTGGGCCCAGTGGAACAAAGTAAACCTTGGGATACAAAAGGCATTGAAGGGGTGCATAGATTTATCAAAAAATTCTGGCGTTTATTTTATGATGAAATGAAGGGTCAGGTATGGGTGGATGAAACGCCTACTAATGAAGAATATAAGATCTTACATAAAACCATCAAGAAGATCGAAGAAGACACAGAGCGATATAGTTTTAATACTGCAGTGAGTGCTTTTATGATATGCATCAATGAACTATATGATATAGGATGTCATAAAAAAGCAATTTTAGAACAAGTATTGATTCTAATCACGCCCTATGCTCCACATTTTGCTGAAGAGCTATGGACTTTGATAGGCAATAAAGGATTGATTATAGATGCACCATTCCCAGTTTTTGAATCAAAGTATGTTATTGAGTCAAGCAAGGAGTATCCAGTAAGTATCAATGGTAAAGTAAGAGCAAATATCTCTATCGCATTAGACGCAACAGAAGATCAAGTTAAAGAGATTGTATTGGCAAATGATACTATTCAAAAATGGGTAGAAGACAAGCCATTGAAAAAGTTGATTTTTGTGAAAGGTAAAATGATTAATATCGTTATATAATTTTTAAATACGCTATATGAAAAAAGTATTTTTAGTACTAGGACTTTTGGTGATGTTGGCAGCAAATGCGCAAATGCCAGGAAATAATTTACCAAGATTTATTCGTTGGGTTGACAATGATCAAATTTTAGTGAGTACTAGATTGAATAAAGAAACTACTCCAAAGGAGTATTTGTATAATACAGTAACCAAACAATATAGTGCTGCTCCAGTTGCTACTTCAACACCTGCCGAAAAATCAGTAGTGGTAAAGAATGCCAATATCTTCTTAAAGGAGAATGGTGGAGAGGTTCAGTTAACATTTGATGCAGATGAAGAAAAAAATCCAACGCTTTCTCCAGATGGCAACTATGTGGGTTACACAAAGAATAATAATTTATATACCCTTAGTTTAGCTGATAAGAAAGAATATGCGATTACTTCTGAGAAGACAAAAGGTATTTTAAATGGTTATGCTAGCTGGGTATATTTTGAAGAGATATTTGGTCGTCCTACACAATACCGTGCTTTCTGGTGGAGTCCGGACAGTAAGTATATTTCTTTTATGCGTTTTGATGAGCGTGAAGTACCTATGTTCCCAATTTACAATAGTGATGGACAACATGGTTTCATAGAAGAAACAAGATATCCAAAAGCTGGTGATCCTAATCCAACAGTTAAAATTGGATGGACGAGCCCAACCGGAGGAAACATTACTTGGGCCGATTTTAAAGAGCAAGAAGATCAATATTTTGGTTGGCCTATTTGGAATCCCAATAACAATAGTATGTGGATGTCATGGATGGATCGTGGACAAAATAATTTAATGATTTATGAATTAGACATGACTACTGGTGCAAAGAAAGAAGTGTATAAAGAATACCAAAAAACATGGATTGATTTAGAAGATAGAGTGAGTGGAAGAATTAATTTCTTGGCAAATAACCAAGGTTATATTGCTCAATCAGATGCATCTGGTTATAACCATTTGTATTTATACAATATGGAAGGTAAATTAATCAATGCCATTACTTCTGGAAAGTTTACAGTAACAGGAATCAAGCAAATTGATGAAAAAAATAAAACCATTTATTTTACTGCACGTGGTTTAGAGAATACTGCAAGAGTTGATTTATATGCAGTGTACTTTAATGGAACTTCTTTGGCAAGATTAACCACTGGAGACTACAATAATAGTCAGGTATATTTATCGCCAGATACAAAGAAAATAATTACTGTCTATAGTAATGTGAATACACCTACTACCATGGGAGTAATCCATAGAAAAGATAAAACCAAAACCATTCAAGTTATTGCTACTGCCGTTGATTCTAGCTATAAGGCAGAAAATTTTGCAAAAACAGAATTAATTCGCATTAAAAGTGCAGATGGTTTATATGAATTACCAGCTTTAGTTACTTGGCCTAAAAATATGGATCCAACAAAAAAGTATCCAATGCTAGTAAGTATCTATGGAGGTCCTAGTGCTGGTACGGTGATGGATAATTGGTCCAATCCTGCTTATAAAGAACCTTTAGCAAAAGAAGGTTTAATTCAAGTAGCATTTGATCATAGAGCAAGTGGACATTTTGGAAAAGAAGGTGTGAACTATATGTATCGTAATTTAGGTTATTGGGAAATGACAGATTATATGACCATGGCAAAATGGTTTATTGAGAATGGTCATGCAGATCCAAAGAAAATTGCGATCACTGGATTTAGTTATGGTGGATATATGAGTTGCTATGCATTGACCTTTGGATCATCTGTATTTACACATGCAATGGCAGGCGGAAGTGTTACTGCATGGGAATTGTATGATTCTCATTATACAGAAAGATTTATGGATACGCCTAAAGAAAATCCAGAAGGATACAAGTCTGGATCTGTGATGACTCATATAAAAAACTTTAAAGGAGTATTACAATTAGTACATGGAAGTTCTGACGACAATGTACATATGCAAAACTCCATTCAATTATTAAGTGCATTACAAGATAATGGTAAAGAAGTGGAATTCATGTTGTATCCAGGTGGAAGACATGGATGGGGTGGTGCAAAAGGAAAACATTTTGCAGATTTAAAAACAAAATTCATTTATACTCATTTATTAGAGAAGCCAGTCCCTGCTGCTAAATAATTGAATTAATCAACTATTATGTCGAATCCTATTTTAGATGCAGAAAACCCAAATTTAAATCCTCAGGATAGAGAATTTGAAAATAGTATTCGCCCTACTGCAATTGATGCATTTTCGGGTCAACCTCAGTTAATTGAAAATATTAGCATCTTTATTAAAGCGGCTAAAATGAGAGGGGAGCCCTTGGATCATATTTTATTTCATGGCCCTCCAGGTTTGGGTAAGACAACACTGAGTAGGATTGTCGCCAATGAAATGGGTGTGCAAATCAAAGAAACTTCTGGCCCTGTAATTGATAAACCAAGTGATTTGGCTGGCTTGTTGACTAGTTTGGAACCCAATGATGTATTGTTTATTGATGAGATACATCGATTGAGTACGGTAGTAGAAGAATACTTGTATGCTGCCATGGAAGACTTCAAGATCGATATTATGATTGATAGTGGTCCCAATGCAAGAAGTATTCAAATCAATTTAAATCCATTCACTTTGGTGGGAGCTACTACTAGAAGTGGATTATTAACCGCTCCATTATTGTCAAGATTTGGTATCAAATCAAGATTGGAATATTATCCTGCAACTGTTTTACAAAAGATCATCGAGCGAAGCGCTCAGATATTAACGGTAAATATTGATAGCCACGCGGCTGGTGAAATTGCAAGAAGAAGTAGAGGAACACCAAGGATTGCCAATGGTTTATTAAGAAGAGTAAGAGATTTTGCACAAGTTTTGAATGATGGGCAAGTAGATTTAGGCATTACCCAGCATGCATTAAAAGCTTTGAATGTGGATGAACATGGTTTAGACGAAATGGATAATCGAATTTTACTTGCCATTATAGAAAAATTCAAAGGTGGTCCGGTTGGTATCACTACTATTGCGACTGCTGTAGGTGAAGAGTCTGGCACGATCGAAGAAGTGTATGAGCCATTCTTGATTCAAGAAGGCTTTTTACAAAGAACGCCTCGTGGACGTGAAGTCACCCACAAGGCGTATGAACATTTAGGAAAAATCAATATTAAGGGAAATACGCAGGAATTATTTTAGTTCACCACTAATCTAAAACCGTTTCCGTGAATATTAACGATTTCAATTTTTTCGTCTTCTTTTAAGTATTTTCTCAATTTTGCAATATATACATCCATACTTCTACCATTGAAGTAGGTATCGCTACCCCAGATTTTCTTCAATGCTTTTTCTCTGGTTAATAAATCATTTTTATGCTCAGCAAGCATTTTCAATAATTCATTTTCTTTTGGAGATAAAACTTGCACTTGTCCGTTGAATACCAATTCTCTTAATTTAGGATTGAAATGATATTTACCTAATTCAAATTCTTGGTTGTCTTCTACTTTATTATCTTCTTCGTTTCTTTTAATAATAGCTTTGATCTTCATTAAAAGAACTTCACTATCAAAAGGCTTGGTGATATAATCGTCTGCACCCAATTTATATCCAGTAATAATATCTTCTTTTAATGTTTTAGCACTTAAAAAGAATAATGGAATATCTGGATCTGAGTTTCTGATTTCTTCTGCTAATGTAAAGCCATCCATATTGGGCATCATTACATCTAATAAGCAAAGGTCAAATTTCTCTCTTTGAAAAGCTGCTAAACCTAATCGACCATCTCTTTCTAAAGTAACTTCGTATTCGTCTAATTCTAGGTAATTTTTTAATACTAAGCCTAGATTGCTGTCATCTTCACAAAGAAGAATTTTATATTTTTTCTTGTCTTCCATATTGATTGCTTTATGTAAAGAAACAATTTTTTACAATGCCTCTAAAATTAGGGATTCCAATCTTTTGTTAAAATATACCTAATCCTTCGTACTTGTACAAATATCACAAATATTACATGAAATAGGGGATTTTTCTCCAAAATAACGTGCTAAATACTGACTTCTACAGTCCAAATGTGCATCTTGAATATATTGGGTAAATGCCTTGATTCTTTCTAAAAATGCTTTTTTTCTGGCGGTATATTGGTCCAAATCCAATTTCATAAATTCGGCAGAAGTTCTATTCCAATTAAATTGAACAATGGGTTGGTTTTCTTTTTGATGATAATGAATCAATCCAAGTTCTGCTAAATAAATCAATTGCTTTTGAATAAAATAAATATCTCTTTGTACTAATTCTGCCAATAGTTGCTCTTGGATCATTTGAGGACTATCTAGAATGCCTCCATAGGTTCTTAATAATGTTTGTAAAACAGTTCCGGGAATCACATTATTTTTTTCAAATTGTTCAAGCGAATGCCTGTCTCCTAATACCTGCACCATGGAGGGTTTAAATGAAGCTTCAGAAAATTTAACATGACCTTCTTGCGCAATCCATTGCAAAGCATTTCTTGCAATCGTCTTGTCTAGATCAAATACCAAGCAAAATTGTTCAAAGTCAAAAGGAAATTGGTCTTGTTCGCCCATGCCAATCGGTAATTGAACAAAGTCTGCTAAATGTTGGTATATTTTTTTAATTACTTCAATAGGAGGGAATTTTTTATTTTGTAATGCTTCCCAGTATTCCCAATCAGATGGTTGATACATCAAAATTGCTTCAGCAGCTTTACCATCTCTACCGGCTCTTCCTGCTTCTTGATAATATTGTTCAATACTTCCAGGGATATCATAATGAATCACTGTTCTAACATCTGGCTTATTGATGCCCATGCCAAATGCACTGGTACAAACCACAATTTGAATTTGATTGTTCATCCAAGATTCTTGCACTGTTTTTCTAAGTGCAATGGGTAATCCTGCATGATATTCTTCCACACTAAATTTATATGCTTTTAAAAGCTGCGTAAGTTGTGAGACATTATTTCTAGTACCACAGTAAATTATGGTAGATCCTTTTGTTTGACTTAATATACTTCTAACACTATGAAGTTTAACAGCTACTTTTTTAACTGCGTAACTTAGATTAGGTCTTAAAAAACTACTGGTGATGACTGTAGGATTTTTTAATTGAAGTTGTTTAATCATGTCTTCTTGTACCATGGGG
>Ga0209358_10002951_pt1 | contig 12710 bp, 1 predicted proteins | sample LauGreFa1BDMLBSN_2_FD_187574 | JGI IMG/M metagenome (GOLD analysis project Ga0209358, IMG submission 187574) | Freshwater lake microbial communities from Lake Michigan, USA - Fa13.BD.MLB.SN (SPAdes) (version 2) | ecosystem: Environmental > Aquatic > Freshwater > Lake | place: Lake Michigan, USA...
GCCAAGCTGACCACGGCGCAGATCGCTGCGTTGACGACCGATCAATTGATGGGCTTGAGCACATCACAAGCGGCTGCTTTAACAACAGCGCAAGTGGCTGAGATTGATGCGGCAGACCTAGCTGAAATGGAGACAGCGGATATTGCGGCATTGAGCACCGCTGTCATTGCCAAGTTGTCAACAGAGCAGATAACTGCTTTGACGACAGAGCAATTGATGGGTCTGAGCACCAAGCAGACGGTGGTGTTGACGAGCGTACAAATGGCTGTATTGACGACGGATCAGCTGGTGGGCCTGAGTACCAAACAAGAGGCTGCATTGACCAGCAGCCAAGTCAATGCCATTGACGCTGATGATTTGGCACTCATGGCAACGGAAGACTTTGCCGTACTGAGCACGTCAGTGATCGCAGGTTTGACGACTGAGCAAATTTCCACCTTGTCCACAGAGCAGTTAGCAGCTCTGAGCACCAAGCAGACGGTGGTGTTGACCTCCTTGCAAATCGCAGCATTGACGACAGACCAATTGATTGGTTTAAGCACCACGCAGGCAGCGGCGCTCACCAGTGCGCAAGTAGCCGTGATTGCAGCTGCTGACTTGGCGGTGATGGAAACAGCTGATATAGAGGCATTGAGCACCTCTGTGATTGCCAATCTGACCACCGAACAAATTGCTGCGCTGACGACTGATCAGCTGATGGGTTTGAGCACCACTCAAGCGGCTGTGTTGACCACCAAGCAAGTGGCTGTGATTGATGAGACCAACCTGGCTGCGATGGAGACGGCCGATATTGCAGCCTTGAGCACTGCCGTGATGGCTAAGCTGTCCACGGCTCAGATTGCTGCCCTGACGACAGACCAGCTCGCAGGTCTGAGCACCAAACAGGCGGCGGTCTTGACGACAGCGCAAGTTGAGGTGATTGCTTCAGACGATTTGGCTGCGATGGAGACGGCCGATATTGCAGCGTTGAGCACCGCAGTGATTGCCAAGCTCGCAACCGACCAATTAAGTGCGTTGTCAACCCTACAGGTGTCGAGTTTGAGCACCAAGCAATTCAATGTGTTGACGACGGAACAAATGGCCGCATTGACAACCGAGCAGTTGATGGGATTGAGCACCAAGCAAGTGGCGGTGCTGACGACAGCGCAGGTAGCTGCGATTGCGGCAACAGACTTGGCTGAGATGGAAACTGCGGATATTGCGGCTTTGAGCACCACAGTGGTTGCCAAGCTCACGACCGAACAGGTTTCTGCGCTGACGACAGCTCAGATCAGCAGCTTGAGTACCCAACAGCTGGCAGTGATTACGAGTGCGCAAGTGGCGTCCATGACCACAGACCAGTTGATGGGCTTGAGTACCCTGCAAGCGGCTGCATTGACCTCAGCCCAGGTGGTTGGGATTGCTGCTGCCGACTTGGCTGAAATGGAGTCCGATGATATTGCGGCTTTAAGTACAGCCGTGATTGCCAAGCTGACCACCGCACAGATTGTTGCCTTGACGTCAGACCAGTTGGCCGGTTTGACCACCGCTCAAACTTCAGCATTGACGACTGCACAAATTGACGAGTTGACGACGGAGCAGTTAGTCGGTTTGAGCACCAAGCAGGCCGCAGTGTTGACCAGCGTACAGGTGGCAGTGATTGATGCAGCAGATTTGGCTGAGATGGATACGGAAGATTTGGCGGTACTGAGCACCGCGGTCGTTGCCAATTTGACGACCGAGCAGATTGCCGCATTGACCACAGAGCAGTTGGTGGGTTTGAGCACCAAGCAAACAGCTGTGCTGACTTCCAAGCAGATGGCAGCTCTCACGACCGATCAGTTGATCGGCTTGAGCACCAAGCAAGTAGCTGCCTTGACGTCTTCTCAGGTAACAGCAATTGCCGCGGCCAACATGGCTGAAATGGAGACAGAGGATATTGCCGCATTGAGCACCTCGGTGGTTGCTGGTTTGACGACCTCGCAAGTCAGTGCTTTGACAACCGATCAGTTGATCGCTTTGAGTACCAAGCAGGCGGCAGTGTTGACGACAGGGCAAGTCATTGCCATTGCGTCGGCTGACTTGGCGTTGATGGAGACAGAAGATATTTCCGCTTTGAGCACAACAGCCATTGCCAAACTGACCACCAATCAAATCAGTGTCATGTCAACCGCGCAGGTGGCTAATTTGAGCACCACGCAATTGGCTGTACTAACGACCGGACAAATGAGTGCTCTGACGACCGATCAATTGATCGGCTTGACCACCAAGCAAGCGGCTGTGTTGACCAGTGCGCAGGTGGCCGCCATTGATGCGGCTGACTTGGCATTGATGGATACAGCGGACATTGCCGCCCTGAGCACGGCCGTGATCGCCAAAATGACCACTGCACAGATTGCTGCGTTGACGACAGAACAGTTGTCTGGCTTGAGCACCAAACAGACGGCAGTGTTGACCACTGCGCAGATTTCTGCATTGACAACCGATCAGCTGATTGATTTGAGCACTGCACAGGTGGCAGCGTTGACAACGGCACAGGTTGCAGTCATTGCCGCAGCCGACTTGGCTGAAATGGAGACTGAAGACATTGCAGTATTGAGTACAGCTGTGATTGCCAAGCTGAGCACCGCACAGATTGCCGCTTTGACAACTGAGCAACTGGTGGGTTTGACTACCAAGCAAGCTGCTGTTTTGACGAGTACTCAGGTGGCTGTCATTGCGTCAGATGACTTCGCTGTTTTGGAGACCGCGGATATCGCGGTATTGAGTACGGCGGTGATTGCCAAGCTGAGTACAGATCAAATTACTGCTATGACGACGGATCAGCTGGCAGCATTGACCACCCTGGCAATGACCAAACTGAGCACAGCGCAGATGGTTGCCTTGTCGACCGATCAGCTAATTGGCTTGAGCACTCAGCAAGCTTCTGCACTGAGCAAAACGCAGGTTGCAGCCATTGCGGCAGCAGACTTGGCTACGATGGAAACAGCCGATATTGCCGCCTTAAGCACCTCGGTGGTGGTCAATTTGACGACCGCACAAATAGCGGCCTTGACCACCGAGCAGTTGGTTGGATTGACTACCACTCAGGCCGCAGTGTTGACCACTAAGCAAATGGCTGCCATTGCGTCAGATGATTTTGCCGTTTTGGAGACCGCCGATATCGCGGCTTTGAGCACAGCGGTGATTGCAAAGTTGAGCACCAACCAACTTTCTGCCATGACCACAGATCAGCTGAATGCCTTAACAGATAACCAAGCAGGTGCGCTATCGACAGCCCAATGGCAGGCAATCTTGAGTTAAGAATCTTGCAAATTTTCTAAACAAAATTTTTTACTGAATGGTTGGCATGCTGCTGGGGGTTGCATGATGCTTAAAATGTCAAAATTGAGAAATAAAACTCGATGGCAACAAATTCAAGCATCCTCAAATCTTTAAAGTTAACCAGCACCTTGCCTGCGGTCACGGTCGGGTCGATTTCGGCTGGGCTTCAAATCGCTGGCTTGAACCCGTTCGAAGGATCGTTTACTGATCTTCAAAAAATGTTGGCGGAAAGTCTCGCCCCTGAAAATCAGTCGCAAAACACTCAAGCCTTTTCAGACACTAACTCGGCAAAGGCGCCAAAGCAAAATAGCGACGAGTTCATAGATCCATCTAACTATCTTTCCCATTTCGAGCCCCTGAGCAACAGTTCACGAAGCCTTAGCCAATCGCAGGTGCAAAGTGAAAAAAACAACGCAGAAAAAGATAAGTCAATTGCCAGTCGCTCATTTGATAATTTCAATGAGGAGCCATCCGGCAACTTGGATAAGGCTGATCAACAGCGCAGCAATGGTTCAGTAAGGGGCGATGCCATAGCCTCTGCCAGTTCTGCCAGCAGTGGTCAAAGCATTGAATCTTCGGATGAAGACAGTGCTGACTCTTCAACAACAGAAACCGAAACTGAAGAGACCACCGCGGATAGTGGCGACAGCATTGACAGCACAGACAGCACAGACAGCACAGACAGCACAGACAGCACAGACAGCACAGACATCATCGACATCATCGACATCATCGACATACCGGACGATACAGATACATTGGTTGATGCTGGTCAGATCTTTATATCTAATGGAACTGATCCCTTTTTAGAAGGTACAGCTTATGCAGACACCTTAATTGGCAGCACCAGTGGGGCTGATATTTTGATTGGGGGTGCAGGCGACGATCTTTATTTGGTGTCTTCGATTAACCAAAATTTAATTGAGGACTCTGACGGCGGCACTGACAAAGTGATCACAAGTGTCAGTGGATTGGATTCTTTTCGCGGCATTGAAATTACCCAAGCGGATGATCAGAGCACTGCCTATGCCAGTTCTTTCGATGTTCACCCATTTACACAAGGAAGCAGTGCTTCCTTTGTGCTGTCAGGTGGGTTTGATTCCCAGACCATCATTGGCGGCGAGGGTTCTGATTATTTATCCAGCAGTACTGCCTCGACCTTGATGGGTAGCGGCGGTGATGATGTTTATGTCTATACCGGTTCAGAAATATTGATTGAAGATCAAGCCAACGGCATGGATACAATATTAACTTACAGTTCTATTGAATTGGCTGATCATATTGAATATGCCATTATTAAATCGGACTCTGGTTTGAATATCACTGGAAATGATTTGGATAATATTTTGATTGGCAATTCCTCTGATAATGTATTAACAGGTGGTGCTGGAAACGATATTTTGGTGTCTTTGGGTGGCGAGGATGATTTGCTGGGTGGTGCGGGCGTTGATATTTTCATTCTTTCCAGTAATGAAATTTCATACCTTTCAGACTATGAAGAGGGTGAGAAAATCATATTTGCCTTGAACGAGCCGCCAAGCACCTTATTGCATGTTGACGCCTTCAGTGGTTCTGGTGCAGCTGACACCGCAGAATGGATGTATTCAGACGGCACCTTGCAGATTGACTGGGATGGCGACAGCAACACCGACAGCATGCTATTTATTAATGACGATAAATCAATCACCGATGCTGATATTTCAGTTACAAATAGTTATTCATCCATCCTTTAGTAGTGTCAAATAATCACTTTGGGCGCGAGTGATCCCTTTTTCTTAATTGACAATTTTATATTTATCAATAAAATCATGAAAATTTGTATTTATTATTTACTTTTTTAGGCATAAATTTGTAATATTAAATTCAAAAATAGCAATTTTTTGTTAGATTTTAGATTATCAAGGTGAATTCCTATGGGATACAACGTCGCATCTGATTGGGTTGATTCGATTGGTGTTGGAACTGACGGGGGCGATTCGTTGCCTTTATTTGAATCCTACTTGCAGAGTGGTAGATCTTTAATTTCTTATGATGGTGGTTTAGAGCTGGATGGCGAATGGGATCAAATTCATTTTGACTATCCCTTTAATCCCGATCAATATGAAATAATTTCTGTCAATGTTGATCTTACAAATAATAGTGCCGTCCTAAATTGGAATGAGCTTGAAACGTTTGAGACCCAATCTACAACATTCAATATTGTCAGTTTCACTAGCTTTGTTGGCACCGCTGGCGATGATATTTTTATTGGGAATTACGAAATTAATTATTTTATGCTGCTCTATGGTGGAGACGATGTTGTTCACGGCGGCGGCAACAGTACGATTTCATTTGAGACTAGTGATGCTAGTGTTATTGTCAATTTGGATGGCGCTAATTCAACTGCTCAATTAACATTACTAAGCTATGGCGTTGATGAAACTACTTATACGACCAATTATACGACAAAATTTGATGGAATCAGAGGTGTTCATGGAACTTGGGGTGACGACACCATAACTGTATCTGCTAATTCTTCCAATTCTTATATTTTGGCAAGGTCTGGTAATGACACCATAATAAGTAATGGAAATACTTATATCTCTCCTGGTTCCGGGAATGACAATATTACAGGCTCCGAATACTTGACTGATGAAGTTTCGTATAAAGATCTTTATCACGACGGGAATGGTGATGTTCCTCAAACAGGCATCATTGTTGACACCTTTGGTGCAAATGATTATTTTGTTATAGATTCTTGGGGTGATATCGATAAATTAACCAATATTGCTCGGATTGAAGGTACTGATTACGACGATATTTTCAGCGCTAGTTCTGGGCGTGATTTTTTTGAAGCTGGTGATGGCACTGACAAAGCTATTTTTTCCGGTTCAATCAATGATCATACGATCAATTACATTGGAAATATATTTTTTGTTAAGGAAAATTCATCTTCTTTAGGTTTTGATATACTGGATAATTTTGAGATTTTACAATTCTATGATCTAACGCTATCGGGAACCGATTTGGTTGATCCCACTTATGTTAGCCCCATAACATTTGGCGGAATTACTGCAATAACCAATTCACCTTTGAATGATGTCAATATTATTCCTGAAAATTCTTGGTATTCAGATCCTTACAGTGGCGGCGATAATCAAGCAATTGTTTTTTCTTTGCAACCAATTATAGGTGACAGCAATTATTTATTAACTGGCGTTACTGCCCCCTATATCAATCCGATTTATGATGCGGGAAGTTCTGACTTATATAAATCCAATCAAAATCTATACGATAAATATTCCATTGAGGTCAATATCAGCCCTGACGATTTGGCACTTATAACTGATTTAAATTCTTCTAGTCAAATTGGCAACTTATTGGGGGGGGGCTCTTCCGCCACAGTTTCTTCAATTTCAAAAACCATTTATGGTGTCGATTCGGGAGACCAATTCGATCTCGGTACGCGAACTTTTGCCACGCCTGTCGACATAGTTTTAGCCATCAACTTTGGTCCTGAAGTCACTTTTTCTGGTGACGATACGCTAATAGGTGGTTCTGGGAACAACACACTTTTTGGCTTTGCGGGTAATGACACGATAGACGGTGGCGCTGGCAATGATTGGCTTATCGGTGGAACAGGCCACAACACCCTTATTGGTGGCGATGGTGTGGATTTGGCTTTTTATGGTGATCCCACTTATGCCGCTGTTTATACAGAGAATGGCGAAGGCATTACCGTCAATTTGCAAACAGGCACCCGAACAGGGGGTGGTGGTACCGATAAGCTTGTGAGTATCGAGGAAGTTATTGGGTCCCAATTTGACGACCGCTTTATTGGTAATGATGGGGACAATTACTTTGAAGGTATCGCTGGTAACGACGATTTCAATGGTGCTGAAGGCTCGGACACTGTGGGTTATTGGGTAAACACAGGTGTTGTTGTAGATCTTGAGAACAACACAGCCTTTAATGCGGGCACTACCTCGCTTGGAAGTGATTCCGCGGACAGCATTCAATCCATTCGTGCGCAATACCAAAATCCAAGCCCACCACTTCTGCCCCCTGAGACATGGGATGAGGTTGGCTTAGATACTTTCACCAGTATTGAGAATGTCGTTGGAAGCGGATTCAACGATTTGCTGATTGGTAACCAGTACAACAACCGCTTTGAAGGCAGAGGTGGAAACGATTACATCATTGGTGGTGAAGGTCAAGATACAGTTTCTTACCGATTGCTTGGCTTGTTTGGTGATGTACTAGCCGACTCATCTTACATGACCTACATGACCTACATGACCGACATGACCGACATGTCGGGTCAGTTTGGCATGTATGTCAATTTAGACACGAATTACGCTGAAGGTGCCAATGGCTTTGACAAACTAGATTCCATGGAGAGAGTTGCGGGAAGTCAGTTCAACGACATCATCCACGGCAGTTCGGGAAATAATATTTTCTATGCTTCTGGCGGCAATGATTCGATCAATGGAAATGGGGGAAGTGACCAACTCAATTTCTCAGAAATCAGCACACTTCCTTATGGGGCAATGACGACGGGTATCACCATGACCCTTGCAGATGGCGGCATGGGCACGGTCAGCTTCTCTGGAAACACTATTTCCTACTCCAGTATTGAAGATATTGCAGGTTCGGCATTGGACGACACCTTGACGGGTAATAGTTCAGATAACTACTTAGAAGGCTGGCTGGGCAATGATGTGCTCGACGGGGGTGCAGGTGCTGACACTTTGTTTGGCGGCGCTGGCGATGACATTTACTATGTCGATAGCATCTCTGACGTGGTGGTTGAGCTTGGCAGCGACAACACCAAAGATCAACTAATATTCAGCATGGGCAATATGAACGACGTGGTCGTTGTTGCCGCTAATGCTACAAATTATGTGTTGACAGCCTCCGCAAATGTTGAAGACATGATGGCCGCTGGTACTTACACAGGTGCTGCTTCTGACGTCGCGATTGACATGACAGGCAATGAGTTAGCGCAAGGTTTGATTGGTAACAATGCCAAAAATATCCTTACGGGCGAAGCTGGTGACGACGCGCTAGTGGGTTGGGGGGGTGACGACACACTCTTTGGCGGTGATGGTAATGACATGTTCGTTGGCGGTGTAGGTAACGACTTGATGCAAGGCGGTGCTGGTAGCGATGCATTCTTATTCAACTACAAATTTACCGAAGGTTGGGATTTGCTGGGGCGTTCATTTGCCCCAGTTGCAACGGGCGGAAATGATACTGTCGATGGCGGCTCAGTATCAGGATCTGACTCTATTTACATGTCAGGTTCACTGTGTGACTACACCATCACATTCACCAGCCAAACAGCCCAATACAAAATAGAAACCAACACCGGCAAGGGTGCGAATGGCGCTGCAGAGTCAATGGTATTTAGAAATATAGAAACTTTTAATTTTGGATCTTTTGATGATACATCTGGTTCATTTGTTTCAAATAGTACCTATAACTTGGTAATGGGCACCTCGGGTAACGATAGATTAAATGGGCCGTTAAATGGGTCCACAGTAGACGATTATATTAATGGTGGGGCTGGTAATGACACGATGGTTGGTGGCACGGGTAACGATGTGTATGTGGTCGATGCCCTTGGTGATGTGGTTACCGAGATTAAAGATGCTGGCACCGATACGATTCAAACCACCCTGATCAATTTCAGTATTGCGGCCCTTGTCAATGTCGAGAACCTGACTTTCACAGGTATAGGTAACGCCACACTCACGGGTAATGCTGGTAACAACGTGATTACCGGCGGCGCTGGAACGGACACTTTGATTGGTGGCTTAGGTAATGACACCTATGTGGTGAACTCCATGGCAGACAAGATCAATGAAGGTACGGGTACGGTTGCGGGTGCAGGCGGCACCGACACAGTCGTGTCCAGTGTGAGTTACATACTTGCTAAGACCGGTCTTTTAGAGAACCTCACCTTGAACTACGGCAATGCAACGACCAGCTTCATGGGTATGGGCAATGACTTGGCCAATGTCATGACAGGTGGTAACGCTGGGGATCGTTTGTATGGCGGCGTTGGCAACGACACCATATTTGGTCATGGCGGCAAAGACACTTTGCGAGGTGGCGCTGGTAACGATATTTTGGAGGGCGGCGAGGGCAATGATTACTTGCTAGGCGGTGTGGGTATCGACATTCTCCGAGGTGGAGATGGAGACGACACTTTGTCTGGCGGAGCAGGCGGAGCAGTGGACCCCCAAAAACCATTATTAAACGCAGACACCCTTGATGGTGGAAAAGGCAACGACACCTACCTTATCAATGAAAAGCGCACCGTCGTAGTTGAGAGCGACACATCATATGCATTGAGCTTAAGTGATTTGGTCAATGGCAAGGCTTCTCACGACATCATTTTGTCGTCGGTTGATTTTGATATCAGCACGGTCAATGCAGTTGAAGACCTGAGGTTGACGGGTATGGCAGTAAAGGCCACAGGCAACGATCAAATCAATATATTGATTGGTAATTTGGCTGACAATATTTTGTTGGGAAATGATGGCGACGATGCTTTGTTGGGAGATGCTTCTTTTATAGGTGGCATTGAGTTTTTTGGTGATTACGGAAATTCATTCAAAGAGGCTGATAATTTCCATTTAATTGGGGGTGATGACTCCTTAGACGGCGGCGATGGCAATGATGCTCTGATGGGCATGGGCGGCTCAGATATTTTGGCTGGAGGCCAGGGGGCTGATATCTTGATTGGTGGCGGTGGATCAGACACCTACTTTGTCGATCACACCGCAGATAAGGTCTACGAGTCGCTTCTATCTGGATATGAAATGGAACTTGCCATTCTGGGAGATAAAAATGGCAAAGTTTTCAATGTGGCGGACTTTGCGTCTACCTATTACATCGATCAAGCCAAAGACACGACAGCTTGGCGAATCACAGAGGAGCAGTACCAACAATTAAGCCTCTCGTCTGGATTTAACCTTCAGGTTTTTGCACAAGAAACGTCTTATGCAGAGCTTCCAAATGATATGCCCTACCTTGTGTACGACACGGTTAATCACGTTGAGCCTTACTACTATCTCTCAGGCTATGTACCCAGTGGTTTCACTATCTCGGCAGCACGTCTGGATGCCGGTGGCAATGACTGGATTTACCAGTCTGTGGATTTGACCAATTCCAATGGTGATCTGCTGACACTCAGTGAGTTCTCACCCTTTGTAGAGAACATCAAGTTGACTGGACTGGCCATCAGCGCGGTGGGTTCTGCAGACAGCAATATGTTGTTTGGCAGTGAAACTGACAACCAAATCTTTGGCTTGGAAGGAAATGATTGGATTTCTGCGGGTGCAGGCAATGACTTCATTGATGGTGGTTTGGGTGACGACTTCATTGATGGCGGCGCTGGCTTCGATGCGGTGTGGTACTCAGGATTGAAGGATGGCTTTTTTGATGAGCCGATCACTTCAGGTATCAATGCGAACTTAACAACCAATGTGGTCACCACAGGTTCTATGGGGACTGACAAGTTGTCAGGTATCGAGGCCATTGTAGGAACGGCTTATGCAGACGTCTTTGTGGGCGATGGCAAAGACAACGTATTCTTTGGCAATGCGGGCAACGATACCGCCGATGGCAGTGCAGGAATTGATACTTATGTTATGGGTTCAACTGGGTCCAATTGGAGTATTCAATTTTTGGATCAAATAAAGGAAATTAAGGACATAACTGTAGGGTCAGATGGCAGCTTGTATGTCGTGGGTAAATATGCAGACTTGCCCTTTGGGGCCTACAGTTTGGGTGGCTCGGATGCAGTTTTGGCCAAATTTGACTCTTCAGGTGCAATGCAGTGGATACGCACTTTTGGTTCAACTGGGGATGATGTTGCTAATGCATTGACGATTGGGTCAGATGGATTGATTTATGTGGGCGGTGAAACGACAGGCTCATTTGATGGACAAAGCAACGAGTCTAATTCTTTGGGTGATATCGATGGTTTTGTGACGGTCTTTGATGATGAAGGGGCGAAGCAGTGGACGAAGTTTGTTGGTACATCTGGATCAGATGCGGTGACTGGCCTGGAGTTTGGTGCAGACAACACGCTGTATATCGCTGGAAGTACCACTGGTAATTTAAATAATGTCTCCAGCACTGGCACAAATTTTGGCGCATTTATCACCAAGGCACAGATCGGCAATGGCACTGTCACGCCGATATGGACTGAAATACTTGGCAATACTGTTGATACAGAGGGCTATGCATTCTCTATTTCGGCAGATGGCTCTTCACTTTATTTAGCTGGTGCGACCAATGGTGCTCTTAATGGCGATGGCTATAACGGCAATACCGATGCGTTTGTAACCAACTACTCCAGCGACGGTTCCCCGCGATGGATTCGGAATATCAATTCACATGATGGAAATCAAACATCGGGCGGGCAGGAAGTTGCTTGGACAGTCGCTACCGATAAATCCGATGGGTCGGTTTATGTGGGCGGATATTTCACTGGCGAATTCTTGAGCGGAAATCTTGACAATGCGAATAACGCATCAATCACCAATTCAGAGCTTTCTTTTTTACCTGATGGAACTGGCCCTTATTCGAAAGATTTTTTTGTTATCAAGTATTCATCTAAAGGCGAAGTCTTGTGGTCTAAATCACTTGGAGATTCAGGACATGAAACTGCCTATGCAATGTCGGTGGCTATGGATGGGTCTTTGTTTGTAACTGGATCAACTTCTGAAAATCCCAGTGATCCAAATACTTACAGCATGACTGATGTGATGCTCACAAAATTGAGTTCAACGGGATCGGTGTTGTATGAGGGCAGTTTCGGCTCTGCCAATAAAGTTGATGTGGGAAGAGCGATGGCCACAGGTAAATTCGGTGAAATTTACCTTGGTGGCGATTCAAGTGACGGATCCTCATTTATTTACAAGCTATTCCCCAGCGGTGTGACGATTGACTTTACGCAGGAGATCAATTTAAACGGTGCGATCACCTATGACGATGCAGGTCAAATTTTAGCGATTGACCGCAGCAAGGCGACGTTGGTGAACTTTAGTGAAGCCACTTCAGAGGAAAAAGCAATTATTTTGGACCTGAGTGCATATGGGTTGGGGGTAGATAAATTTTGGAATATGGAAGGTATGGGCCTGACGTTTGGCAACGACTCATTTATCGGTAGTGAATTTGCTGAGACGATTTGGGGCATGGGCGGTAATGACGTTCTGAATGGCGGCGAAGGAGACGATGTGCTGTTTGGAGACTTTGCCTACGATTCGCAGTATTCAAACAAGAACATGGGTGCCTGGACTGATTCTGGCCAAGACACCTTTGTAGGTGGCGAAGGCAACGACACCATGGACGGTGGTAGTGATACCGATGTGGTTGACTATTCAGCCCCGACTACCGTGGCGGTATCACCG
>Ga0209358_10002952_pt1 | contig 12706 bp, 10 predicted proteins | sample LauGreFa1BDMLBSN_2_FD_187574 | JGI IMG/M metagenome (GOLD analysis project Ga0209358, IMG submission 187574) | Freshwater lake microbial communities from Lake Michigan, USA - Fa13.BD.MLB.SN (SPAdes) (version 2) | ecosystem: Environmental > Aquatic > Freshwater > Lake | place: Lake Michigan, USA...
GCGAGTTGAATTAATAGTATTTGCTATTAATTATTCGGTAGAATTTTAATTTATAAAACTTGGATATATATTAGAATCAATATTTGAATTAAAAACAATGATATTTTCTGTATTTAATTCTTTAAAACTTGTTTATGGATTAGAAGTTGAAGTATTGTATATAATGTTTTATGTTGATGATTATAAATGTTTAATAATAATATATTATATTTGTTATTATGATAATACATAATCATAAATTTTTATTTATGAAAATGAACCAAGAGAAGTTTCTGTCAAATTGCCACTACCAATATATTTTATTGGATTAGAAGTCATTGAAGTATTTAATAAAGTATATTAACCAACTTGTTTTCCATCAATATATAATAACAATGATGTATTATTTGTAATTGTCATTGTAAAATTATACCACTTATTTAAACTAAAAGTAAAATCTGGAATTGTATATGTTGCTATTCCATCATTTATGATAATATTTGACGATGATTGTTCAATCGCTAATTATAAATTTCCACTTGTATCTTAAATAAGTGTATTTTGTGAAGAGTTATTTAAAGAACTTGCTTTATACCACAATGATATTGAAATATTTTAAGAATTAATTGTATTTGTTAAAGAAAAAGAAGTTTATTATGAAGTTGTAAATACAGATATTTTACCCAAAATATTATCATTGCTCAATACATATGTTCCATTATTTTCTGTTGTTGTTGCGTTATTGCTATTGCCACTCCTATCAATTAATGAAGTTAAAGTATTTTAATCATTAAAATTATAATACAACACAGGTTGATCTAACAAATTATCTTAAAATGATAAAAATTCTAAATCTTTTATTCCAGAAGCTGTTGTATTAATAGTTGTTGCGTTGATTGTTCCATTTACATCTAATGTGTATTATGGATTTAATGTTCCAATTCCAACATTTATTGAATCACCTTATTCATCTGTAATACTAACATTTGATGCAACTAAATTTAGAGGGTATAATGTTGAAGTTGTTTTATCTATTGATTAAATATATCCAGTATCTGTGCTACCATTAAATTACATATATATTCCTTTTGGTGCATTTGTGTTTGTATTTGTGCTTGTTCTTATGACCATATCTCCATTAATGTCAAGTTTAGAAGTTGGTGTTGTATCGATACCTAACCCATCAGGATTATATGTCATGGTTTTAGATAAATTATCTGTTTTCCATTAATGATTACTATCAATTGATATATTATATTTATCTGTAAATGTTGGTGAAACACCTGCGTTTGTTTCATTACCAGATATACCCATTTCAATACTACTTATACCAGATTCATTATTCATTGAAATTTTTTATGTTGTTGTATTACTTAAAATAACATTTCCGTCGTTATCAATATTATTTAGAATATTAAAATTACCAGAATTATCATTTGTTGTAATACTTCTTTGTTATTGATTATCAAATATAATTTAAGATTTATCATGTTATATTAATATTCTACCTTTATTTGTTGAAGTCCCATCACCTATTAATATTAAATCTTAATTTGATAATGTTACATCTCCATTTTAAAATTTAGTAGTACCACTTACATGCAATTAATGTGTTGGTTCAGTGACATTAACTCCGAGATATCCAGTGTCTTTTGCAATTTATAAATCATGTCTATCATTTTAAGATTTAAATTAAAAACCTGTGGAATTATATTATATTCTTCCATCAAAATCACTATTTCCTCCGGTAGTTTTAAAATCAATAGTATTTGTAGTATTTGCTTATAATTCAATTGAAGAAGATTTATATGTTTCAATGTTATTTATATAATATGAATTTGAAGTATTAATTGGTCCATTAACATCAAATGTTTATTATGGTGTATCAGTATCAATACCCAATCGTTTATTTACATTATCCCAATGTAATTCATTTGGTTATAATATTGGATCAGTTCCTTAACCAATTAATAACTTATTTGAAGTCAATGTATTTGAACCTGTGCCACCATATTAAATTGATAGAATACCTGCATTTGTATTGTCAACATCTGTATAATAATCGCCTGTTTAATTATCTAAAAGATCTGAATTTAAATTTTCTACTTTTGTGGTGCTCAATACAACCAATGGAGATGTTCCGGTTGCTACTGTTGAAATTAATTAGTTTGTTGCTCTAATGTCTCCGGTAGTATCAAGTTCATATGAAGGTGAATTGTTATTTATACCAACATATGAATTAGTATTTTATATTGTTAAAACATCAGTTGTATTATTTTAAATTTTAAAATCTTATGATGTAGTATCAGTTTTAAGTGTAAAATTATAATTCGAAGATGTATCCGAAAATACAATTTTTTAATCTCCCAAAGAATTTTACACTTTATATGATGGACCAGTTATTGTTGTGTCAAAAGTAATTGTATTTGTATCTATGTTTCCAATAACATCCAAATCATTTTCCATTGTTGCAAGTTATTATACATTAATTGTATTGCTTAATATTGCAGAACCAACAACATTTAAATTACTATTTAGTAATGTTGTATCATCGATTGTCATTGTTCCTTAATTTGAAAAAGAATTTGTATTAATAACATCATTAGAAAATGTTGTTATAGAAGTAATATCTAAATTAGTTGAAGAAATAGTAGTAGTATTACCAGAAGCAGTCAATTCAGAAATATTTGCCACTCCTTATAATTATGTTGTTCCTGTCGCTGTTAAATTGCTTGTATTTAAATATGTTCTCGATGTCAATGATTCAACTTCTAAATTGGAGTCCAAATTAACATACAAATACCCTTTAAAATTAATATCTTCTTATGTTGATAATGTTATAGTTGATTCATTTATAACAACATAACCAATTTTACCATGTTAATCAAAAGTATACAATCCATTCATTATTTCATTATCATCATCTGCATCAGGTGTTCTTTATAATTTTAATGGTTATGATAAACCAACGTCTTCCAGTTAAATAACATAATAAATACCATTTTAATATGCTCTACCATCACTTGATGTTTAATTATTAATAAGATACGCATCACCTTAATTTTTAATTAAAATTCTATCGTCTAATAATACAGAAACACCACCAATTATATTATTTGTTGTATTATTGATTTGAAGCGTATATATATTTTTATTTAATTAATTATTTAATATACTTTAATAAACTACATCATTATATTCAATAGTTGAAGCAACTTTAACACCATCTTTGATTCTTAAACCTTATGCGATATTATCAACATATGTTTTGACAGCTTTTAATGTTGGTAATATCTAAGAACCCCCTGTAAAATTAATACCACCAAGGGTTGCGTCATCACTAATTCCGGTAACAATATGGTGTGTTTCTCCAATTGGTCCAATTGATAAATTTCTTGTTTATAAAGTATCTTATACGCTTAAATTTTAAAGAATAGCTCCTAAAAATTAAGAATCAATAAGTAATTCAGAAGAACTTCCCAAGCGAGGTTAAGAAGAAATTCTTGCATGAGCATATTAAATAAATGATTCTTCTGGATCCAAATTTCTTGAATCTGGATATATTAATTTATATAAATCTACATTATAATCAGTTGTATAATCATATAATCTGTTTCTAATTGTTGTATCTCCTCTATCATAAATAACATATGCTAATCGTGTATCATCTATTTGTTATTAATATGTAGGGTTCAAATATGTATCAAATTCTCCGCTTTCTTTTAAATCTTCTGTATCTAAAATAAAAATTTTTGGATTAAAACTATCAGGAATATTATCATAATTATAACTAAGTCCTAAACTTGATCCTGTATTTACATAATGCGTAATTGCATCTTCTGGGCGTGTAATATTATTATCAAATTCAATTTCTGGATTTAGATATATGTATGCTTAGGGATCAAAATCATTTGGAACACTTGTATAAGACATATTTATTTATTATATATTATTATTAATTCTTATATTTTTATATAAACATACTTTTTTTATTTTTATATTTTTTAAATCATTTTTGTAAAAATAAAAATTAAAAAATAATTATTTTCAAATATTTTCAAATATTTTTTTTCAGTTGGATTATTATTGATTATTATTGGTTAATTATGATTAATTTTTACTTTAAATACTATATACAAATCTTTAACTTTTATTTTGTTATTCTTTTTTTGTTTCTTTCTTAACATTTTCTATCATATTAATGGTTTAATTTAATGAATTATCAATACCTTTTGTAATTTATGATATTGCTTATTGTATATCTTTTTTAGTTGTTTCTTATAGATTTAATTGATTTAAAATTTTTAACATTTATTATACAGTTTCTTCAAAAACTTTATCATGATATGTCATTACATTTCCAGCAAGTATCATGTATTACATATATTCATTGTTAAGTTTTTATGCTATATATTTGGCTTATTCTTAAAATTATGTTATTACATTGTCTTAAATTGAACTACTAAATCCTGTTTTAATTAAATTTTTTTAGAATTGTTATATATTTTTATTCTTACGAGCAACATCTATCCTATTTAAAATATATGAATCAAGAGGTTATTCGTATATTTATGATTATCCCAATAATTTTGCCAATTCTTTTAAAACTGCGGTTTTGCCTGATTCTGACAATTAACTAAAATCTTTCATAATATTATTTCTTTTTTATGTATTTGTATTAACATTGCTATTTGATTATTATTGCTAAGATTTAATTAATCTTTATAATTATTATTATGATGCCATAATTAACTAAGTATTATTTTTATATAATGTAATTTAATATTTATAAAAATAATTAAAAAATAATTAAAAATTTTTCAAGTAGTATTTTGTGGATAAAACATTTTTCTCATAATTTATCCGGTAGATTTTGTATTATTATTGGCGTTCGCTGATGCTTCATTAATACCATCAATATCATGTATCATTTTAGATAAATATTGTTATTAATTTAATGTAGAGTATTTAAAATCTTCTGATACTCTACCGAGTATTTTAATCATCATTTCAGGTGTAAAACTATCTTCTCCATTCATTTTAAATTGCCTTTGGTTTTCAAAATATTCAGACAATTTAGATGTAAATGCTTATTATTAAATTTATGACGATTTAATATCTTCTCTAATGTGATTTAAAATATTATTGATACTATTTATATATACTGATTTCAATAAATGAAAATTTAAAATCAAATAAACCATTTAAAAAGTTTTATATTATTTTTATACAAAAATCAAGAGTGCCGTTTCTCCTGCTTATTATGCTTATTTATAAATTGGATTTGACAGTTTTGGAACAAGTCCAATACCTTTAAGGCGATTTTCTAAACCCCTCATTTATTTAGATAATATTTCACTTTTTACAGCTTCATATGGTAAAATATACCCTTATTTTGTATAAATTTTACGATAAGTTTCAAATACTTACACTGTTTCTGGATCGTCACTAAAATAATATTTAATACCCTGTTTAAAATCTTCATCATTCATATAACTCTTTGAAAGATTTGTATATGCTTCTTTTATTTTTTCTTGATTTTATTCTAAAATTTTAATAAAAATATTTTTTGATGAATTTCCTTTTGTTATTTTTATTTCATCATCATTTGATTTAATATTTTCATAAAGTTTTTATTATAGTTATGGAGATTTCTATAATTAATTTTTATATTTATCATAAAATTATTATCCTTAATCTATATAACCTAATATGTTTCCTATTCTGCTTAACATTATATAGTATAATTTATATTTTAATAAAATAATATTTTATTTTATGTAATATAATAATTATAAAATTAAAAAATTTAAAAAATTTGAAAATACAATCATTAATTAATAGTTATTTCAAAAAGTTGTATTGTTAATTGGTATTCCCATGTCCATATTCAAAATATAATGTAGAATTTAGGAACTTTAATTTACTTTTTATTAATCATTGCTTGTTAACATTGTTACAAGTTAATCATATTGAGATGTTATAGAAGTTGGTATAGCTGGAACATTAATATTAAACATATTTGCAAAAGCTTATGGATGTTTATTTCTTATTTCTATTAATTATTCTTCAAGTTCTTGTTTTTAGTTTTAATGTTTCGGTAATTAATCAATTTAATTTTATCCAATACCAATCATTTATAATATTTCTTTCAAATTATCAAAAAGACTTTCTCTAATTTATGGATTTTCATTAATATCAATATATGTAAGAATTTATCTTTTAATTGGAACACTTTATCCAGTAGTTGTATTTGTTCTTGAATTTGATAAGTTTTCATTTCCTTAAACAATAACTTTTAATGAATTCATTATTTTAGATGCCATTTCGGTAGAACCTGCCAATTCACGAGCTTTTTCTAATGCTTAATTTTCTTGTTCTTAATTAGAATAATTAACAAACCTATCTTAATATTATTAAGATTATTACACAAGTTCTTGTTATTTTGTTTTAATTTTATTTAAGTCCATAACAAGTGTTCTTTCCATATCTTAAAGAATTTTGTTTTATTATGATGTTACATTGTTTGGAAGTCGAGTAGTTTATTAAAGTTAATTAAATTAATCACTAATAGTACTCATTGTTTTAACTAATACCGTCATAGCATTATCAATTGCTTCTGCTGATATTATTGTTAAGTTATCTATAATATCAATATAATTTTTGTAAAAGTTATAAAATAACAAGTTTGAAACAATGTATTTATATTAATAAATAATACTTTTTGCACTAACTTCTCCAATTGTGCTTGTAATATTTTTTGTTTATTTTAAGAGATTTTATGATAATTTACTTTATGTTAAAAGTTTTTCATCTTTAAATTTAGTATCTAATTCTGAAAGTGATTGTTATACTAAATATTATTTTAATGCTTGAATTTAACTACCGTCATCTGTACCTCCAATTCGTCCAAGATTTGTTTATAAAAATTATATAGTTTTTTATTAATCATTTGAAAGACCTTTTAAATATTTTGGATCAACTTTATTTTATGCTGCTTGTTTTACAAATTCCATTAAATCTTTTAATTTATCACCAATGGATCCAAGTGCTTTATCGGTTGTGGTTTATTGTTTTTATGTTTAAGAAGTTTAAGCACCAAACATTTATTCAAAAAATGAGGGTGAATTTTCTGAAGTTTTCATAATATTTTCTGGTTTAGGTGTAGGAGGTGATAATAAACTTCCAGATTAATATTTTGTGGCATTTTAAATTTTTGAATTAGTTTATTATCCCTAAGCAAGAGCACTAATTGCTTTATTTAAATCAATAGCATCACCTCCTTTTTAAGATTTGGTATTTTTTTAACTTTTCTTTTATTATTATTTTGGTAAATTTTACTTAACCATATTTACTAATAAATTTATTATATTTTATAATATTATTATTTATTTTATGAAATATAATAAAAAAATTATTATTGATATTTTAATTAAATTTTTATATAAACATTATTTAAATTTTAATAATAATAGAATATTATAATAAATAATATTATCGTAATATATAATATATTTTTTCATATAAAATATATATAATGAATTCCAACTCTAATATATAATTATAAGAACTTTATAAGTTCTATAAATCTAATGATAAAATTTAAGAATTAGAAAGTATATCTTAATTAGTAAAATATATTAATGATAAAAGTTAATATGATTAAATTATTGATTATTTTGATAAACAAAGTGAAAATAAAACTTTAATAAAATAAGTTTTAAAAAATTAAAATATCATTACATTAAATTATCCTTAAAATATTCGAGGAAGAATATATAATTTTAATAAAAAAATTTAATAATAAGATATTGAATATGAAAAAAAATAACTTATTTAAAGAGTTGAGGATTAAGATTATTATTTGATTTTCAACTTAAAATAAGAATAAAAATTAAATCCATAACAAATATAAAAATCTAATTTATAAACAAATTAAATTTAAGGAATAAGAATTATTAATAGATAATCATATGTTTTTAACAATAGCATTACTGTTGATATTTCACAAGTAATGAATTATAAATAATCATTTAATGATATTTCTTAAATCGAAAGACTTATTAATATGGAACTTAGTAATGAAGATATTAAATAATTAAATTTATAAAATTCATTAGTATCTTCTTATGAATTAGAATATGAATTTAATACAAATTCTAAAAGTAATTTTACTAAATAATTATAATTTATCAGAGATTAATAAAAAGAATTATATAAACTTTTAACAGATAGCAAAATATTTTTAAGTTAAAAAGAAGAATATGAAACTATTGTTAAATATATTAAATTATCTTAATAATAGGATTAATACCCAGTAAAAGAATAAGAAATTAAGTAAAAATTAATAAAAGAACCAAAAACTTTATTCTGGGGTTCATAACCTATGACACTTGAATAAAAAAATATTATAGAATATTATGATGAACCATATATCAATAATGGAGACTATACAGTTACGGAAAAAGCTGATGGTTTGAGAGTATAATTGTTTATAGACAATAATGGAACTTTGTTTGAACTTGATATGAGTATGCACATTAAATAATTAAGTTCAAAAGGTGAATTTAAATTAAAATTAGTAAATACATTATTTGATTGTGAAAAATTATAACTCAACAATGTTGATAGTTATGGAATTTTTGAATGTTATATTAATTAAGGAAAATTTTTATAAGAACTAAAATTTATGGATAGATTAAAAATAGGATATGAATTTGAATAAAAATTAGATAAATTATCAAAATCAAAAAATACATCAATTATGAATAATATTAAAATTTTTGTAAAAACTTTTTATATACATAATAAAGATAAAAACATATTTGATTTATCTAAATAAGTTTTGGAAGAAAGTAAAAAATTACCATATAAAATTGATGGTTTAATATATACTCCAAATAGTATTCCTTTTATCAGAGGAACATGGTCTCATTTACTAAAATGGAAAGATAAGACATTAAACAGTGTTGATTTTTTGTGTAAACCAATATAGATTGTGAATACAAATACAAACAATACAGACTAAGTATTGATATAATTGTTTTGTGCTTATAATTAAGTTGAAAACGGTTAAATTGACATAATTGAAGGTTAAATTAGAAGAAGAACTTTCAATATTCCACCATAATACAGATTTATTTAAAAAACTTTGGATGTTTAAGATTTGGGAATACCTAATTATATGATTTTAAAAATAGATAAAAAATTAGGATTACCTGTTTTTACAGACTATGAAAACTAAAAAACAATTTTTAAAACAAATTCTGTTATTGAAATGAGACTTTAACCAATAACTAAAACAAATTCATAAATACAAGTTATTAATCAATATGAAAAAGATTAATTTTAGTATAAATATAAATGGGTTCCAATTAGAGTAAGAGAAGATAAAACATAATTATATCAAAATACTTAATAAATTATTGGAACAGCAAATACATATTCAAATGCTATATAAATTATTAATAGTACATTATATCCAATAGAAGAAAAAATTATATCAAATGGTCCTGGTAAAATAATTACAAAAGATTTGGTATAAAAAAATATTGACAAACATGGACTTTACTATAATAGAAAAGTTTCAAGAGATAAAACCGGGTTTAAAAATATGGTAGATTTTCATAACAATGTAATTAAACGAGGAATGTTAATATAAAATGTATTAAATAATACATATGAATAAAATAATATCAATAATGTTTTTGAATTAGCTTGTGGTTAATTTGGAGATTTAATGAAATATTTTAAAAGTGATAATATATCTTCGTCGGTATAATTTATTTATGGAGTTGATATATTTTAATCTAATCTTACTAACAAATAATCTGGTGCTTTATCAAGATATATTAATTTGTTTTAAAAGGTTTCACCAGAAAATAGAAGAAATTTTCCAAGAATATTTGTAAATGCTGGTGATTTTAATAAAGATTTAACAATTTCGGATGGTTATAGTAATGATCCAAAATGTGAATGGTTATAAAAATTTATTTTTGGAAAACTACACAATTAAAATTAATAACAAATTATACAAGACATACATACAATGTATCCAGACTTAAAAGAAGATAAATTATCTGGACTATTAAAAAGTTTTATGTGGTTTAATGGAAAATTATAAAATCCATAAATTTTTGATTTAATTAGTTGTTAATTTGCTATACATTATTCATTTGAAAATAATAAAACTTTTGAAACTATGTGTAAAAATATTAATAATTTTTTAAGAAAAGGAGGTTTATTTATTGGTACTACAATGAATGGCAAAAAAGTATTAGAATTATTAAAACAAGAAAAAGGCAATGTAATTCGTAAAGATAAAAATGGAGGTCTATATTATAGTATTGAATAAATATAAAATTCTAAATCAAAATCAGTATCAAAAGCAATGTCAAAAAATAAAAGTTTATAAAAAAGTGATAATACTGGTCTTGGATAAAGTATTAATGTATTCATTAGAACAATTAATACTGTTAATAAGGAATACATTGTTGATTTTGATATTTTAGATAAAGGGTTGGCAAAATATGGAATTTTTGAAGCTCCACCCGAAATACTAAAATAATTAGGTTTAAGTAAAGCAAAAATTAATTTTGAAGATATAATTAAAGAAAAGAAATATAAAGAAGGTGGTAAAGAATATTCAGATATATATAAATAAATGGAACCACATGAAAAAGAATATTCATTTTTAAATACTCTTTTTATATATTAAAAATTTTCAGATTGATTTTATTTATAAGTTTAATTTGTATTTATTATAATTAAAAAAATTTAAACTTATATTAAACTAAAAAAATAATAATAATTATTTAATATTATGATAATTCATTTTAAAAAATGAATATATTTACTAAATAAAAATTAGTCTTAAATATGACTAATAATTAATAATTTCAAACAAATGATAATATATTATTGAATGATGAAAAATAAAAAATTTATTTTTAATAAAATTATAAATGCAACAAATAACTCATTATATGTAAGTAAATAATTAACAATGTTAAAGATTAGATATGGAATTAATATAAAAAATATACAAATGATTTTGAATTAATATAAAATAATAATTTAGTTAAAAACTTTTATATATGTAGATCATATTTTAAATTACATGAAATAATAAATGATTATAATATTTATGATTATTTGAATTAAAATTAAAATTGTGAATATTTTAATGCAATGTGTTTATGTGAAGCCCCAGGAAGCTTTGCTCAATGTATATATGATAATTTTAATTGTTAAAATATTTTTTTAAATTCATTAATTGAAACAAAAAACTAAAATAATGTTCAATAGTTATCATTTATTAATAATAAAAACAAAATGTGGAAATTTTTAATAAAATATATTGATTAAAAACAGAATACATAATTTTTTTTAAATAATAAAAAAAAAATAAAAACAAATTTACATTTTTTATCCGGTTTGGACGAAACAGGTAATGTTATTAATGTATAAAATATTAAACATATTGTTAAAACTTTTTAAAATAAAACAAATAATATGAAATGTAATATTATTACAGCGGATGGGGGAATAGATTATAGTGACCATTATGGAAATATAGAAAAAAAGTTTTTTGAATTATTTATTTCATAAACTGTTATTGCGTTATAATGTTTATAAAAGGGTGGAGTATTTATAATTAAAATTTTTGATATGTATTAAGTTTATACAATTAAATTATTATATTATTTGTATTTACTGTTTGATGAATAAATTATTATAAAACCGTATTCTTCAAGATAAGCGTCCAGTGAAAAATATATATTATGTAAAGGGTATAAATACAATAGCAGCATGGAATTTCCAATAGAAATATAAAAAATATTTTCATAAATGTTTAAATTTATAAATAATATCAATAGTAATTTATAAGATTTAGATTTTTTATAAAATAGTAATTATAATTAGTTTATGTATATTATTATAAACTAAAATTATATAAGAAATATTGTATTATTTAATGTAAATTACACACACAATTAAATTTTGAATATACTTAAAATTATAAAAAATATTTAACAAGAAAATTTAGAAAAATAAATAATAAATTATTAATAATATTTTTCATCAATTGAATGGTTAAAATAATATAATATTGAATACGATTTATAGCGTTTTATAATAAAATAAATCAGACATTAGTTTAAGTATTGATAATAAAAATATTTTATATTTATAAATTAAGATATTTGTTGAATTAATTATGAGTTAAATTAAAATAAATTCTGTTAAATCTTAAACTTAAATTTAATAAGAATAATAAAATGTAGAATATGAAGAAAAATCTTTGGAATTATTAGAAAAAAATAATAATACAAAAATATTTGATATTATATAAGAAATATAACGAGATTAAAAATCAGGGGCACAATATGGTGATATGATTAAAAAATATGGTGAAAAATATCCCGACCATTTCAAACAATATAATTATTTTATGAAATTATCTATGTAAAAACAATTAGAACCTGATGTTTTAAATTATTATAAAAAATTATTATAAAATATGAATGACGGGGCAATCAATAAAGATACTTGTGATAATCATGTATCACATACTATGTTTAAAAAATACTACAATGAAGATAAAACACCAAAAAACAAAAACTAAGAATACTTAGATAAATCAAACCCAAATGTTTAAACATTAAATTTGAGCGATTAGTCTCCAAGTTCAAGTAATAATTGTAATACAAATAATTAATAAAAT
>Ga0209358_10002955_pt1 | contig 12701 bp, 9 predicted proteins | sample LauGreFa1BDMLBSN_2_FD_187574 | JGI IMG/M metagenome (GOLD analysis project Ga0209358, IMG submission 187574) | Freshwater lake microbial communities from Lake Michigan, USA - Fa13.BD.MLB.SN (SPAdes) (version 2) | ecosystem: Environmental > Aquatic > Freshwater > Lake | place: Lake Michigan, USA...
ATGCGCTTCCTTTACACCCACAATATCATAGGTTATATGATGGTGGGCTAAAATTTTCAAACTTTCAATCACATTGTCTTGCAATAACCAATGATCATTGGCTTCGTTATGAATTAAGTGTCTGATGCCTTTTAAATAAGTGTTGGTCGCTTTCCAATCCACAATAAGGGCCTGTGTTTTTTTCGGATCTTCTAATGGCACCCAACCAACAACGCCTTTTATCCAATCATGATGTGTTGCAGCATTTAACATCAATTCAGTATCCGCTGTATTGTTTGCAGCTTGCACCAAAACTGCATTCGTCACATTGACCTTTGATAATTGCGGATATAATTCTTCAGGCAAATAGTTGCGGGCTAAAATGGAAGTGTCTCCTTGCAACCAACTATAATGAACTTTGATCAAGTCCCAAATATGTACATGGGTATCTATAATAGGTATCGACATAATTAAAAATTAATTGATATCGCTAAAATTTAAGTGCACACTATTAATTTAAACTTGGATCAAAATCGCCTTCATCCAAAGTAGACTCATCTACCGCCTCATCCTTGAATGCTTCAAGATTAGGGGTTTCATAGGAATCAAAAGTATCAATATGTCCAGGCTCAAGATCTTCTTCGCGGTTTTCATTCCATTCAATAATGAAATTATTACGTCCTTCGCCCACCAGTAACTTCATGTATTTTTGTTGTGCTAATTCAAGTATAGATAAGAAGAAGAACAAGGCTTGAACGCGGTCTTGACAAACATCAAACACTTTTTCAAAAGCCACCGTTTTTCCTTCCTGCACTGTTTTCAATAAATACTCCCTACTACTTTCCATTGTATAGTTATACCTAACAACAGTATGTACGGGACGATTTTGGCGCTCTTGCAAACGAGTCATTACTTTTTCAAATGACTTCATTAATTTAAATAAAGTAACTGTTTGCAACTCCGTTCCTTCTGCTGCTTCCTCGCCTACAATGGACATTTCTTGTTTGATATTTCCACGCTTCATCATTAACATCCTAAGGGATTCCAAATCGGCCATTTGCACCGCAGCTTCCTTATATTTTTTGTACTCAAGAATTTTATCAATCAATTCTTGTCTTGGATCAATCTCATTTCCTGAAGCATCTAGCTCCTTCCTTGGTAATAATAATTTTGCCTTAATACGCATTAAGGTAGAAACGAACAAAATGAACTCGCTACTTAATTCAATATTCAACTTTTCCTCTTGATGGATAAAGTCCAAAAAGTCATTGATAATTTTAGTGATTTGGATATTATAGATATCCATTTCGTCACGCTCAATAAAAAAAAGCAATAAGTCAAATGGCCCCTCAAATTGGTCCACTTTAATCGAATAATTAGAATGCTGGTTCATTCCTACAAAGAAAAGGAATCGTGATTAATTACGCGACAAATGCTAGATTATTTATCCACTTTTAATCAAAATATTGGCATCTTTGCCCAAATTCTACTTCATGGACAAAAAGTTGATCAATTGGGGCATTTTTATACTGCTTTCTATTATTTGGGGAAGTTCCTTTTTGTTAATGAAGATAGGAATGCAAGCCGGTTCTGTGCAATTGAGCCCTTATCAGGTCGCTTCATTAAGGATGGTATTTGCGGGTATTGTACTAGTGCCTTTCGCATTTAAAGCGCTGAAACAAATCCCTAAAAATAAATTAGGCCTCGTTATTTTTTCAGGTATCATTGGCAGTTTTATTCCCGCCTACTTATTTTGTATCGCTGAAACAAAAATTGATAGCGCTTTGGCTGGTATACTCAATTCACTTACGCCATTGTTCACCATTATCGTAGGAATGGTTGTTTTTAAAATCAGTATTGACCCCAAAAAAATAGGTGGCATATTATTGGGATTGGTTGGATTATGTATTTCAGTGGTAGCAGGAAAAACCTTGCATTTTGAAAACATTTCCTTTAGTATTTTTATCATCCTGGCTACGATTTGTTATGGTTTCAATGTAAATATGGTAGGTAAGCACATGCAAAATATTAGTGCCATCAATATCGCTTCTCTTGCATTTTCATTCTCTATTATTCCAGGCATGGTCATTTTATATATGACAGGTTATTTTAGTTATGATTTCACCAACCCCGCTTTATTAAATGCAACTTTAGCAAGTGGTACATTGGGTGTAATCAATACTTCCATCGCCTCCATTTTATTTTATGTTTTAGTAAAACGTGCAGGAATTTTGTTTGCTTCCACAGTCACTTATGCGATCCCATTTGTTTCTTTAGCCATGGGCTTGTTATACAATGAAGCAATACACCCAATGCGACTTTTGGGCCTCGCTATTATACTATGTGGTGTTTATATTGTAAATAAAAGAGGCAGTACAAAATAATTTTACGTTATCATAATACAGTCATTGTAATATTAATTACTACAAGATTTACTATAACAACAAAGGCCGAATCTGCAATGCAGATTCGGCCTTCCCATTTATTTTTAAAACGATGTCTACACCGTCATCATTTCCTTCTCCTTTGCTTCTAAATGTTTTTCTACCAACGCAATATACTTATCTGTCAAAGATTGAATGGTATCTTCCGCACCTTTACAAATATCTTCGCTCATACCATCTTTTTGTAATTTTTTTACTTGTTCAATATGATCTCTTCTGATATTGCGAATAGCAACCTTACTTACCTCCCCTTCACCACTTGCCTTTTTAAATAATTCCTTTCTACGCTCTTCTGTTAATGGCGGCATGAATAAACGAATATTGATACCATCATTTTGAGGCGTAATTCCAATATTAGCTGCCATGATTGATCTTTCAATTAAAGGCAACATATTTTTTTCCCAAGGTTGAATACTGATGGTTCTGGAATCCAACACCTGCACATTCGCTACCTGGCTAATAGGTGTAGGTGTACCATAATAGTCAACATTAATTCCTTCTAAAATGGAAGGTGTTGCTTTTCCAGCCCTAATCTTAGTTAATTCAATTTCTAAGTGATTAATGGCCTTTTTCATGGCCAATTCCGCTTCCCCACTAATTTTTTGTAATTCGTCCGACATATTAGAATGATTTGAGTAAACAAAGCTACGCAAATCATCGTATTGTTCATCCCTCTTTTTAAGCATTTTTAAAAGTTTTCGCCAACATTTAGGGGATGAATTCTATCTTTGTGCCCTACTGATATAAAAATTATGGCAACGACCGATTTAACTAAAATTGCATCTCAAATTAGAAGAGATATCGTAAGAATGGTTCATGCGCAACAAAGCGGCCACCCTGGTGGTTCTTTAGGCTGTACCGATTTTTTAACTGCCTTGTATTTTAAGGTGTTGAAACATGATAGTAGTTTTTCAATGGATGGAAAAGGAGAGGATCTTTTCTTTTTATCCAACGGACATATTTCACCGGTTTTTTATTCTGTACTTGCAAGATCTGGTTATTTTGATGTAAAAGAATTAGCCACATTCAGAAAAATAAATTCTCGTTTACAAGGGCATCCAACCACGCATGAACATTTGCCAGGCATTCGTATTGCGAGTGGTTCATTAGGACAAGGGATGAGTGTTGCCATTGGCGCAGCATTATCAAAAAAATACAATAACGATGATCGCACTGTTTATTGTTTACATGGAGATGGCGAATTGCAAGAAGGTCAAATTTGGGAATCCATCATGTTTGCTGCACATAATAAAGTAGATAATTTAATTGCAACAGTAGATGTGAATGGCCAACAAATTGATGGCCCATTAAGTAAAGTATTATCACTAGATAGTTTAGAAGATAAATTCAAAGCATTTAATTGGACCGTTTTACATATGGATGGTCATAATATGGACGAAATTGTTTCCACCCTAGATAAAGCGAAAGCATTAACTGGACAAGGAAAACCTATTTGCATATTAATGAAAACCGAAATGGGTAAGGGTGTTGACTTTATGGAAGGTAGCCATGAGTGGCATGGTATTGCACCTAACGACGAACAACTTGCAAAAGCATTAGGTCAACTAGAAGAAACTCTAGGCGACTATTAATTTTATACCATCACTATATCTCATGAATGAGATATAGTATCAGTTTATAGGGATTTTTTACTTTTCGCCCTCGTTATATTTTTTCTTGAAAGGAGTCTGCTGCGCGTTTTGCAGGAATCCAACCTGCTAGTATTGAAATAAATAACACCAAACTTATAATGGCGATATAATCAATCAACATTGGTTTTACTGGATAGTAATCAATGACGAATGAGTTGCCTTCCAATTTAATTAAATGGTATTTTAATTGCAGCCAACAAAATAAGCTAGACAATAGTCCGCCAATAAGTGCACCCATAAAAGCCATGATACCGGACAATAGTAAAAATATTTTTTGAATATCCCAGGACCGCGCTCCCATTGCCTGCAGTACATGAATGTCTTTCTGCTTTTCCAATACCAACATGGTTAATGCGCCAACTAGATTAAAACTAGCCACAATCATGATGAGTGCTAATATGAAAAAAATAATCCACTTTTCCGTTTGCATGATTTTATATAAATCAATATTTTGCTGATACTTATTTTGCACTTGTACCCCAGTTCCTAAAATATTTTTTATACTTGCCGTAATTTGCTTTTCATACTTAGGGTCAATGGATAATTCAATACCCGAAATTTCATTCGGAGCTAAATCAAACAAGTATTGCGCAAAACCATCGTTGGTGAAAATATATTGTTCGTCAAATTCCTGTTGAATTGAAAACGCGCCCGATTGCACTACTGATAGTGTGTTTAATTGATCCAATTGCGCTATTGATTTACCGGTTCGATTCACTGCATATAATTGCATCGTGTCGCCCAATGGTTCCTGAAACAGGCCTAACCTTTGTTCCACCCCAATGCCTATAATTATTTTCGGACTTGCTACAGTGCCTAAATCAAATTCACCTCTTTTTAAATAATTAGAAACTTTATTAATATTTATATAGGAAGGTTCCACACCTTTCACCGTCACCACTGATTGTTGATTTCCTTTTACAAGTAGTGCTTTATTCACTATGACCTTACTTAATGCATTAACACCCGTGATTTTTTCAACAGCTTGGTATTGCGCATCCGTAATTTTTATAAACTTCGCATTATTTGGCGTTACACTGATATCAGCATAAAAATCCGAATATAAACCCTTCACTACTTCTGTAAATCCGTTGGATACGCTTAGCACTGTGATTAATGCTGCTGTGCCTAATGCAATGGCAAATACACTGACCCATGCAATAATTTGTATTGCCTGGAAGGCATACTTACCTCTAAAATATCGCCAAGCAAATAAAAAATGCACTTATAAATTTTTTAAAATCTCGTCCATTTTAAAAACATAATCCAAGGTGTCATCTAAATAAAAATGTAAAACAGGAATGCGTCTTAATTGGTGCTTCATATTGTCAGCAAGATGCTTCTTAATTTCCCAAGCTTTTGCCTCAATTTTTTTAAAACAATCATCTGTGTCATTTACTTGAAATAAGCTGAGGTATATTCTGGCCTCTAATAAATCCGGTGTCACTTTTACGCTCGAGATGGAAATCATCCCCCCTTGTAAATAATTGAGTCCCAGCTTTAAAAATATCTCGTTTAGGGCGGTTTGTATTGCCCCAGCTACCTGCTTTTGTCTTTTACCTTCTTCCATACAATCAAAATCGTTGATTCGATGTAAAATTAGTTACTTTGCTGATTATTTCGTGGAATAGTTTTAATATGAAGAAATTTTTTCGCATCATTAGTTATATTAAGGAATACAAGGCACAAATGGCCTGGTATGGCCTCTTTATTATACTTTCAATTGTATTTAGCCTTTTCTCGCTCGGGATGCTAACCCCGTTTTTAGACCTCATTTTTGGCAAAAGCGCATTGAGTAGCTTACCTGTTAACGCCATCGATGCGAGTAGTATTAAAGATGTCATTTATGGCTTTTTACAAAACAATATTGCCAAATATGGCAAATCATACGCCTTAGGTTGGATTTGCTTATTTATCATTGTATCTATTTTCTTAAAGAATTTATTTCTTTATTTATCCTACTATTTTTTAGCACCCATCAGAAATGAGGTCACTAGGAAGTATTCAAAATTATTATACAATAAAATATTAGCGCTTCCTATTGGCTATTTTACCGAACAACGAAAAGGAGATATTTTAAGTAGGTCATCCAATGATATTGCTGAATTAGAAAATTCAGTGGTAGGCGCTTTAGAAGGTTTAATCAAAGAGCCGCTTAATATAATAGGCATTTTAATATTTTTATTTTTCATCAGTTTTAAGTTGACTTTATTTGTTTTTGTTTTACTTCCCATTGCAGGCTTTGTTGTTGGACGCATTGGTCGAAGTTTAAAAAAACAAACCAATAAAGCGCAAGTTAAATGGGGGGAGATTTTAAGTCAAATGGAAGAAACTTTGACTGGATTAAGAATCATAAAAGGTTTTAATGCAGAACAAAAAGTTAAGAAACAATTTTACGGCCTGATTGATGACATCTTTGGAATTAAAAATAGAATTTCCTATCGTCGTGATTTAGCATCGCCCATCTCAGAATTTTTAGGGGTAACCATTTTATCAGGTGTGTTATGGTTTGGTGGTAATTTGGTTTTAAGTGGAGATATATTATCGCCAGGTTCCTTCATTACTTATGTTGCCTTATTTTCTCAAATAATCAATCCAGCAAAAGCCTTGTCACAAGCAGTTTATAACGTTAATAGAGGTACTGCAACCTTGGATCGTTTGAATGAAATTTTGGAAGCCCCTGTTACCGTGAATGATATTGCAAACCCCATCCAATTGTCAGAATTTAAGGACAGTATTACTTTTGAAAATGTGGGGTTTTCCTATCAAGACGATACCATATTGCATAATATTAATTTAACTGTAAAAAAAGGAAAGTTGGTTGCCTTAGTTGGTTCCTCGGGCGCGGGTAAAAGTACCTTAGCTGATTTAGTGCCGAGGTTTCATGATGTGAGCGAAGGACAGCTTTTAATAGATGGCATTAATATCAAAGACTATAGCTTACACAGTTTAAGACAACAAATTAGTATTGTTACGCAAGAACCTATTTTATTTAATGATACCATTGCCGCTAATATCGCATTGGGCAAACCAGAAGCGACAGAGGAAGAAATAATAGCAGCAGCAAAAATTGCAAATGCCTACGATTTTATCATCAAAAAAGAAGGTGGATTTAATAGCACCATTGGAGATAGAGGTAGCAAGTTGAGTGGTGGTGAACGTCAACGCTTAACCATTGCACGCGCTGTTTTAAAAAATCCACCCATTTTAATTTTAGATGAAGCTACTTCTGCATTAGATACCGAAAGTGAAAAATTAGTACAGGATGCCATTAATAATATGATGCAAAACAGAACTTCCATTGTTATCGCACACCGATTGTCCACCATCCGACACGCAGACGAAATTATCGTAATGCAAAAAGGGAAAATTGTGGAAAGAGGAAATCACGAAACACTTCTTGCACAGAATGGTTATTACCAAAAATTGATCGAGATGCAGGAGGTAAAATAAAAACCCCCGATATTGCTACCAGGGGTTCACTATTTTTTCATAATCACTTAGCTTATTGTTCTGAACTATTTTTTACATAGCCTAATTTAGCTTCTAAGCTTAAGGTTGCATGTGGCACTGCGCGTAAACGAGCCTTGTCAATCAAACGACCAGTGACTCTACATATACCATAGGTTTTATTTTGAATACGCATTAACGCTTTTTCAAGATGGTCAATGAAAGTAAGTTGACGACTCGCCATTTGGCCAAGTTGTTCTCTTTCCATGCTAATGCTACCATCTTCCATTGTCATATATCTCGCATCATCATTATCGCCACCTAATTCATCCTTACGCGTAATTAAACCTTGTAAGTATACAAGTTCCTTTCTAGCAGCTTCTAATTTCTTTGAAATTAAATCTCTAAATTCTGCTAATTCAGCGTCGGAATATTTAACTAATGTTTCAGTTGATCTTTCTATTTCTTTTCTCTTCTCCATTGGAACATACCCTGGTTGGTAAGGCACACTACTTTTACTATTAATTTTTGGAACTTTTACATCCTTAATAGGCTCTAATGCTTTACGTACTGGTTTTACTGGAGGCGTTGGAATTTTTGGTACCGGCTTTGCTGGTGGGACATATTTCTCAACTGGTTTTACAACAACAGCAGGTTTTGCTGGTAGTGTTTTAACAGGAACTGCTTTTTTAACAGGTACTACTTTTTTCGCAGGTGCTGGTTTTTTTACTGGTTCTGCTTTTTTTACAGGAACAACCACTTTTTTCGCAGGTGCTGCTTTCTTTATTGGGGCTTTGATAGGGGTTGCTTTTTTAATGGGTGCTTTAACTGGCACCGCTTTTTTTACAGGAACTGCTTTTTTCGCTGGCACTACCTTTTTTGCAGGCGCTACCTTTTTTGCTGGTACTACCTTTTTTGCAGGCGCTGCCTTTTTCACTGGCGCTGCTTTTTTTGCAGGCGCTGCCTTTTTCACTGGCGCTGCTTTTTTTGCAGGTACTGCCTTTTTTGCAGGTGCCGCTTTTTTTGCAGGTGCTGCCTTTTTAGGAGCTGGTTTTTTTGTAGGCATAATTATCCTTTTTGTAATACTGAAATCCTTAATTTTTGGTCATTTATTTCGACATCCACCCCGTCTTCTAAAGCCGAGACCCAGTCTATTTCCAATGCCAGGACTTCGCGGCAAATATAATCGGAAAATTCATTAATAGCATCCTTCAAATCTGTGTTATCCACAATTCGGAGTAAAATTTTGTCTGTTAGCTCGAAATTGGCCTCTTTTCGGATGTTTTGAACCCTATTTACCAACTCTCTTGCATTACCCTCCTTCAATAAAGCCGGGCTTAAAGTGATATCAAGGGCTACCGTGAGGGCATTTTTAACCGCGACACTCCAACCCGGTATATCTTCCGCAATAATTTCTACCTCGCTCAATAACAAGGGGATAGGGGTTCCTTCAACGTCCAAATTAAGGGAACCTTCCTTTTCAAGCTGGCTAATTTGTGTCTGACTTAATGCCGTAATCACTGCTGACGCTTGTTTCATTTTAGTGCCCAATTTGGCACCCAATAATTTAAAGTTGGGTTTTAGCTTTTTGCTAATCACCCCTTCCGTTTCGGTTATATAATTAATTTCCTTAACGTTTACCTCTGCCAAAATAAGTTCTTCCATTAGGCTAATCGCATCCTTCATTTTCGGATCTAAAACTGGAATTAATATTTTTTGTAGCGGTTGACGCACTTTGATGTTTACCTTTTTACGAATAGACAATACCAAGGAACAAATATCTTGCGCCATTTGCATACGCTCCTCTAAAGCGGTATCAATTTTTGTCGTATCTGCTTTAGGGAAATCAAGATGATGAATCGATGTTTGTGAATGTCGTGCAGTAACACTATTTAAATTTCTAAATATTTGATCACTAAAGAAAGGTGCAATGGGTGCCATTAAACGAATAATGGTTTCAATACACTCATGCAATGTTTGGTATGCTGAAATTTTATCCTCCGTGTAGGTGCCTTTCCAAAAACGACGACGACACAAACGCACATACCAGTTACTCAAATGTTCATCTACAAAAGTTTCTATAGCACGACCTGCAATGGTTGGTTCAAAATCGTCCATTGCAATCGTTACGGTTTGCACCAAACTATTTAAGGAAGAAATAATCCAACGATCAATTTCTGGTCTTTTATTTACGGGTATATAATCTTGTTCAAAACGAAACCCATCCACGTTTGCATACAACACAAAAAATTGATAGGTATTGTATAAGGTGCCAAAGAATTTTCTTTGCACTTCCTGTATACCGGATAAATCAAATTTTAAATTATCCCATGGTGATGCGTTAGTGACCAAATACCATCTGGTTGCATCTGCACCATAGGTTTGTAAGGTTTCAAAGGGATTCACCACATTACCCAAACGCTTGCTCATTTTGTTGCCATTCTTATCTAGCACCAAACCATTACTCATTACATTTTTGTAAGCAACGCTATCAAATAATAATACACCTAATGTATGCAATGTGTAAAACCAACCGCGTGTTTGATCCACACCTTCACAAATAAAATCAGCAGGGAATGCTTGTCCTTTGTCAATTAAATCCTTGTTCTCAAATGGATAATGCCATTGCGCATAAGGCATCGCACCTGAATCAAACCAAACGTCCACTAAATCAGCAACCCTTTTCATGGGTTGACCCGTTGCACTTAATAATTCAATTTGATCTACAAATGGTTTATGCAAATCCACATCTAATTTGCCATCTACTATTTGTAAATTCACTTCTTTGTTATAGCCTTTTTCTTTTGCTGCAATAAAAAGTGTCGTTAATTCTTGTATGGATCCAATACAAATTTCTTCCGTACCATCTTCTGTTCTCCATATAGGTAATGGTGTGCCCCAATATCTGCTTCGAGATAAATTCCAGTCCACCATATTTTCTAACCAATTACCAAAACGACCTTCTCCTGTACTCTTTGGTTTCCAATTAATCGTTTTATTCAATTCTACTAAACGATCTTTTACTGCAGTTGTTTTAATAAACCATGCATCTAATGGATAATACAAAATTGGCTTATCTGTTCTCCAGCAATGCGGATAATTATGTTCATATTTCTCCACTTTGAATGCCCTGTTTTCTTTTTTCAACTTAACAGAGATATCTACATTCACATCTTGAAAATCTTTTTCATCCTTGTAGTTTTTTACATACCTACCGCTAAACTCACCTACCCCTTCAACAAATTTTCCTTGTCTATCTACCAATGTAATAATGCCTAAATTATTTTTTTGACCCACTTTGTAGTCATCCGCTCCAAATGCGGGGGAAGTGTGTACAATACCAGTTCCGTCTTCGGTCGTAACAAAATCACCTAACACTATTTTAAAAGGATCACCTTCAAAAGTTGCAGGATCATTGGCTTCGAAAGGCATGAGTTGCTCATAGCGCAAACCATTTAAATTCGCCCCTTTAAATTCAGCAATCACTTTCCAAGGAACGATCTTATCGCCTTCGGCAAAAGTTTCAATCGTTAACCCTTCTTCCTTAAAATATTTTGAAACCAATGCTTTTGCTATAACCACATTCACCGGTAATGCAGTATAAGGATTATATGTTGCTACTAAAGCGTAATCAATATTGGGGCCAACGGTTAAACCTAAATTAGAAGGCAATGTCCATGGGGTGGTGGTCCATGCCATATAATACACTGCTTGATTTTTATCATTTGTGGCAGCGGCATCAAACAAAAATTTACTTTCGGCCGATTGTACCGCTTTAAACATAGCAACCACCGAAGTATCTTTTACATCCTTATAAGTACCTGGTTGATTTAATTCATGTGAACTTAATCCTGTACCTGCCGCAGGTGAATAAGGTTGGATACTTACACTTTGATACAGGTATCCTTTTTTATATAGGGTACTTAATATCCACCAAAGTGTTTCAATATAATCATTTTCAAATGTGATATATGGATTATTCAAGTCAACCCAATAACCCATTTTGTTGGTGATATCATCCCATTCTTTTTTATAACGCAATACTGCTTCACGACATTTTTTATTGTAAGCTTCTACCGTGATTGTTTTTCCAATATCTTCTTTGGTAATGCCCAATTCTTTTTCGACACCTAATTCCACAGGTAACCCGTGCGTATCCCACCCACCTTTTCGCTTCACTTGAAATCCTTGCATGGTTTTATATCGACAAACCATATCTTTTAATGTCCTTGAAATAACATGATGTATCCCTGGCATTCCGTTGGCACTCGGTGGCCCCTCATAAAAAACAAAAGGCGTTTTGCCTTCCCTTAAGATGACCGATTGCTCAAAAGCTTGTTCTGCCTTCCAAGCGGCCAAAATTTCTGCCTCAATTGTAGGCAGATGCAGTCCATTAAATTCAGTGTACTTTTTATTCATAAAACGCTTATCCTAGCTCATTTTTAGGGCACGAAGGTACGAATAAGCTTGTAAAAAAGGCCAGACCATTTTTTGGTCAAAATAGGGTAAGTACCCCTACGAAATAGGGTTAGATGGGCTTTCAGATGCCGTAGCTGCTGGTTCCTTAAAAAATTTCCCCTGAAAAATAAACAATGAAATCACGCCAGTACTAATTGCCGCATCTGCGACATTAAAAACAGGTCTAAAAAACTCAAACTCCTCGCCGCCCCAAATAGGGAACCAGGAGGGGAAATGTGCATTTTGAATTATAGGGAAATAAAACATGTCCACTACTTTTCCTTGTAGTAAAGGGGCATACCCCCCACCCAATGGAAATAGGTTTGCTACCATCGTTGTATAAGGAACACTTGCTTCAAATATAACACCATAAAAAATGCTGTCAATTAAGTTGCCTAAGGCGCCTGCAAAAATGAGCGACGCACATAATAAAAATCCGTTGTGGTATTTTTTTTCAATAAACCCTTTTATTAAAAACACGCCCCATATAACAGCCACTAATCTAAACAGGGTTAATGCGATTTTTCCAATATTACCTCCCCACTTCAATCCCCATGCCATTCCTTCATTCTCCACAAAGTGAAGCCTGGCCCATGTTCCAATAATCGCATGTTCTTCCCCAATAAAATAATTTAATTTAATATAAAATTTTAAAGCTTGATCAATAAAAATAATCAAAGCAACTAATGCAACTATTTTTTTTCCGTTCATATCAATT
>Ga0209358_10002956_pt1 | contig 12699 bp, 8 predicted proteins | sample LauGreFa1BDMLBSN_2_FD_187574 | JGI IMG/M metagenome (GOLD analysis project Ga0209358, IMG submission 187574) | Freshwater lake microbial communities from Lake Michigan, USA - Fa13.BD.MLB.SN (SPAdes) (version 2) | ecosystem: Environmental > Aquatic > Freshwater > Lake | place: Lake Michigan, USA...
ACACCGCCATGCTGCTGGCAGCGGCCCAGCACCTGGCTAAGCACCGCGACTTTGACGGCACGGTGGTCGTCATCTTCCAACCCGCTGAAGAAGGCGGCGGCGGTGCGCGCGAGATGATCGCCGACGGCCTGTTTGAAAAATTCCCCGTCGAGGCGGTGTTTGGTCTGCACAACTGGCCGGGCGGCGATGTGGGCCAATTTGCCGCCAGCCCCGGCCCGGTGATGGCGTCCAGCAATGAATTCAAAATCGTGGTGCGCGGCAAAGGCGGGCATGCGGCGATTCCGCACAACACAATTGACCCGGTGCCCGTGGCCTGTCAGATGGTGCAGGCCTTTCAGACCATCATCAGCCGCAATATCAAACCGATAGAGGCAGGTGTGATTTCCGTCACCATGATCAACGCTGGCGAGGCCACCAACGTCATCCCCGATAGCTGCACCTTAGAGGGCACGGTGCGCACCTTTACCGTCGAAGTGCTGGACAAAATTGAAGCACGCATGCGCGAGATCGCCAAGCACACCGCAGCCGCTTTCGGCACCGAATGCAGCTTCGAGTTTTCGCGCAATTACCCGCCCACCATCAACTCCGAAGCCGAAGCCCTGTTCGCGCGCAAAGTCATGGCCTCTATCGTGGGCGCAGACCGGGTGCAGGTGCAGGAGCCGACCATGGGCGCAGAAGATTTTTCGTATATGTTGATGGCCAAGCCCGGCTGCTACGCCTTTATCGCCAATGGCGACGGCGCCCACCGCGATTTCGGCCACGGCGCCGGCCCCTGCATGCTGCACAACCCCAGCTACGACTTCAACGACGCTTTGCTGCCGCTGGGCGCTACTTACTGGGTAAGGCTGGCGCAGGCTTGGCTGGGGTCTAAAGCCTAGGCTTGGGCGAAACGCCGCGCCGCCATGTGCAGCAGGCCGTCAAATATTAGGTTGTCGACCAGCTCGAAGGGGCGGGTCATGGACGGGGCCATTTTCCAGCCCGCGCCGCCGGTCATGATGCACAGGGGCTCAGCCCCGCAGTGGCTGCGCACATGCTGCACCATGCATTCCACCGCGCCGGCAATCGCGTAGGTGCCGCCGCTGGTCAGGGCATCGCTGGTATTGGTGGGGAAGGGGCGCACTTCGCCGGTGGGTACATGCAAACCGGCGGTGCCAGACTCCAGTGCGCGCAGCATGATGCCGTGCCCCGGAATAATCATGCCGCCCAAAAAGCGCCCCTCGGCTGATACCGCTTCGACGGTGACTGCCGTGCCCACCATGACTACGACCATGGGCCGTGGTGCGCCTTGGGCCAGCATGCGGTGGTAGGCGCCGATGATGGCTACCCAGCGGTCCGCGCCCAGGCGGGTGGGGTGGTCGTAGCCATTGCTAACGCCCGCTTCGCTGTCGCTGGCCACCACCCACTGCGGCGTGACGTCCCACAGTTCCATTTGCAGTTCCACGCGGCGCTTGACGGCGTCGCCAGCCACCACGCTTCCCAGCACCTGGGTGGGCGCTGGCAGGCGGCTCCAGGCGCCGTCGGCCAGCTTGTCAATGTTTTCTAAAAACTCCGCGCCTTGGGCCAGCAGGGCTGCGCCGGGCTGCGCTGCGCGGTATTGGGCCCATTTGAGGCGGGTGTTGCCGATGTCGAGGGCCAGAAAAGTCATAAACAGAGGAAAGTTTGGGCGCATTATCGCCAAGCGACGGGAATGGTTTACAGTTGACGTTTACGTAAACGTCAACGCCGCCACCGGCCAACCCATTCGCACCCGCACCAAGGCTGTTTCACCATGACCGATTTATCCGCAGAATTCAAGGCGCTTGCCAATTACCGGCCCACGCACAAAGTGCGTTTTGTTACCGCCGCCAGCTTGTTTGACGGGCATGACGCCGCCATCAACATCATGCGCCGCATTCTGCAAGGCATGGGCACCGAGGTTATCCATTTGGGCCACAACCGCAGCGTCGAAGAAGTGGTCACCGCCGCCTTGCAGGAAGACGTGCAGGGCATTGCGATTAGCTCGTACCAGGGCGGGCATGTGGAGTATTTCAAGTACATGGTGGATTTGCTCAAAACCCGGGGCGGCGCGCACATCCAGGTGTTTGGCGGCGGCGGCGGGGTGATCGTCCCAGCCGAAATTCGTGAACTGCAAAGCTATGGCGTGAGCCGCATTTACAGCCCCGAAGACGGACAAAAAATGGGCCTGGCCGGCATGATTGGCGAAATGGTGATGCGCTGCGATCGCGAGCTCTCCAGCTTTGCGCCCCAGTCCTTAAGCGCCATCCAAGGCCATAGCGACGCCGCTTGGCGCGCGTTGGCGCAGTTGATGACGGCTGTGGAAGCTGGCAAGGTAGCGCCGGACCTGCTGCAAGCCCTGCGCACGCAGGCGGCGGCTGCCAAAGTGCCCACCATCGGCATCACCGGCACCGGTGGCGCCGGTAAATCCTCCCTCACCGATGAATTGATTCGCCGCTTCCGCCTGGACTTGGGCGACAGCTTGCGCATTGCGGTGATCTCCATCGACCCCTCGCGCCGCAAGAGCGGTGGCGCATTGTTGGGCGATCGCATCCGCATGAACGCGATAGCGCCCTGGGCTGCGGGCCAGAACGCGCCGCGTGTGTTTATGCGCTCGCTGGCGACGCGCGAATTCGGTTCGGAAATCAGCCAGGCCTTGCCCGACGCGATTGCCGCCTGCAAGGCCGCAGGCTTTGATCTGGTGGTAGTGGAAACCTCAGGCATAGGCCAGGGCGACGCCGCCATCGTGCCTTTGGTCGATGTGCCTCTTTACGTGATGACACCCGAGTTTGGCGCGGCCAGCCAGCTCGAAAAAATCGACATGCTGGACTTTGCCGAGTTTGTGGCTATCAACAAATTCGACCGCAAAGGTGCGGGCGATGCGCTGCGTGATGTGTCCAAGCAAGTGCAGCGCAACCGCGAAGCCTGGGGCCAGCCCTTTGAGGCCATGCCAGTGTTTGGCACTATGGCCGCGCGCTTTAACGACGACGGCGTGACCGCGCTGTACCAGGCCATGTTGCTGCGTTTACAGGCCCTGGGTTTGCAAACGCCGGTGCAGGGCGTGCTGCCGCGTGTGAACGTGCGCTTTAGCTCCAATCAAACCCCAGTCGTGCCGCCGGCGCGCACCCGCTATTTGTCCGAGATCAGCGACACCGTGCGCGGCTACAAAAAGCGCGCCCGTGCGCAGGCCGCGCTGGCCCGTGAAATCCAGCAACTGCACGCCGCTGCGGCCATGCTGCAAGTAGACCGCCCGGTCAAAGCCCGCGCTGCCGAAGCCGCTCTGGCGCTGGCCGGTGAGCGCGAGGCGCAGCAACACGCCGATGCCCGCACTTTGCTGGCGCAATGGCCGCAAATGCAGCAAGACTATGCGGGCAGCGAATTGGTCGTCAAAGTGCGCGACAAAGAAATGCGTACCGCCCTGACCACTACCTCGCTCAGCGGCACGGTGATCCCCAAAGTGGCGCTGCCCAAATACCAGGACCATGGCGAAGTCTTGCAATGGCTGATGCTGGACAACGTGCCCGGCCATTACCCCTACACCGCAGGTACCTTTACCTTCAAGCGAGAAGGCGAAGACCCGACCCGCATGTTCGCCGGTGAGGGTGATGCCTTTCGCACCAACACACGTTTCAAGCTGCTCAGCCAGGGCATGCCGGCCAAGCGCCTATCCACTGCGTTTGACTCGGTCACGCTGTATGGCAACGACCCGGACTTGCGGCCCGACATCTACGGCAAAGTAGGTAACTCGGGTGTCAGCATCGCGACGCTGGAAGACATGAAAGTGCTCTACGGCGGCTTTGATTTGTGCAGCCCCAGCACCAGCGTGTCCATGACCATCAACGGCCCGGCGCCCAGCATCTTGGCCATGTTCATGAACACGGCGATTGACCAAAACTTGGAAAAATTCCGGGCTGAAAAAGGCCGCGAACCCGATGCGCAAGAGGCCGCCGACATCCGCGCTTGGGTCAAGCAAAACGTGCGCGGCACGGTGCAAGCTGACATCCTGAAAGAAGATCAGGGCCAGAACACCTGCATCTTCTCTACCGAGTTTTCACTCAAGGTCATGGGCGATGTGGCGCAGTATTTTGTGGACCATAAGGTGCGCAATTTCTACAGCGTCTCCATCAGCGGTTACCACATTGCCGAGGCCGGTGCCAACCCGATTTCGCAACTGGCCTTCACGCTGTCCAATGGCTTTACGTTTGTAGAGGCCTATCTGGCGCGCGGCATGCATATTGACGACTTTGCGCCCAATCTGTCCTTCTTCTTTAGCAACGGCATGGACCCGGAATACACCGTCATGGGCCGCGTCGCGCGCCGCATTTGGGCGGTGGCGATGAAAGAAAAATACGGCGCCAACGAGCGCAGCCAAAAGCTCAAGTACCACATCCAAACTAGCGGTCGTAGCCTGCATGCGCAAGAGATCCAGTTCAACGACATCCGCACCACGCTGCAAGCGCTGATCGCGATTTACGATAACTGCAACAGCCTGCACACCAATGCTTTTGACGAGGCTATCACTACCCCCACCGAAGACAGCGTGCGCCGGGCGATGGCGATTCAGCTCATCATCAACCGCGAATGGGGGCTGGCGAAAAACGAAAACCCCTCGCAAGGCGCTTTCATCATTGAGGAATTGACCGAACTGCTAGAAGAAGCCGTGCTGGCCGAATTTGAAAAAATCTCCGAGCGTGGTGGTGTATTGGGCGCGATGGAAACCGGCTACCAACGCGGCAAGATCCAAGACGAATCCATGCATTATGAAATGCTTAAACACACCGGCGAGTTGCCCATCATTGGTGTCAACACCTTTCGCAACCCGCATGGCGAGCAGGTGCTAGAGACCCTGGAGTTGGCGCGCAGCACCCCGGAAGAAAAGGAAAACCAGTTGGCGCGCCTACAGGTATTTCACGCGGCGCATGCCCACGAAGCGCCTGCCATGCTCAAGCGTCTGCAACAAGCAGTGATTGACAACGGCAATGTGTTTGAAGTGCTGATGGACGCAGTGCGCGTCTGCTCGCTCGGCCAGATCACCAACGCCTTGTTTGAAGTGGGCGGGCAATACCGGCGCAATATGTGATTGCGGTGCTGATGGCTTGCTCAGATCACCAACGCTTTGTTTGAAGTGGGCGGGCGGTACCGGCGCAATTGGTATTTCAGGCGCTAAGCGGCTGCAATTTCTATCAAGCCGTAGCGCCGCACTAGCGCGGCACGGCGCGCGGGGTCCAGGTTGATATTGGCGGTGTTGCGACCCACACGCGCCAGCAGGCGCTCGTTCATCATCCAAAACCACAAGGGCGGGATATAGGCCACCACAAACATGCCAAAGTAGCCGCTAGGCAGCGTGGGCAAGTCCTCGAAATGGCGTAGCGATTGGTAGCGCCGCAGCGGGTGCGCGTGGTGGTCCGAGTGGCGCTGCAGCTGAAACAAAATCCAGTTGGAAAAAATATGGTTGCTGTTCCAGGAATGGTGTGGCTTGCAAGTTTCGTAACGTCCGCCTTGCGTTTGCTGGCGCAGCAGGCCGTAATGCTCTACGTAGTTGGCCGATGTCAACTGAAAGTTGGACCAGAAAGAAGCCATGATTAAAAACAACAATATCTGCGGCCCCAGCCATGCCATCAAAGCTGCCCATAGCAGCAGAGTGAGCAAAGCCGGTTGCAGGATATGGTTGTGCCACGAAAAAATGGGCAAACCGGCCTGGCGCAGGCGTGTGCTTTCCAGTTCCCAAGCGCGCACCCAGGCACCCGGCATCTCGCGCAACACAAAGCGGTAAATCGATTCGCCCATGCGGGACGAAGCCGGGTCTAGCGGAGTGGCTGCATCCCGGTGGTGGCCGCGGTTGTGCTCAATAAAAAAATGCCCATAGGCAGAAGGCGCCAGCACGATTTTGGCCAGTGCTTTTTCCAGCGCAGTATTTTTGTGGCCCAGCTCGTGGCCCAGGTTAATACAAAAACCGCCGACCGCGCCGCAAATCATCACCATGGCCAGCCAGCCGTACAGCGGCAACTCCCGACTGGCCACAAACCAAGCGCTGAAAATAAACGCAGCCCACAGCACCGGTGCCAAAAGGTAGGTAATCCAGCGGTAAAAAATATCCGCCTCCAGGGCCGGAACCGCCGATTCGGGCGGATTGCTCAAATCCTCGCCCATGAAGTAATCGATCAAGGGAATGATGCAGTAGAAAAACAACACCGGCGCCCAGAGCAAGCGCGCATCGCCCGTCCACACCATCAAGCCCGGGCCTACCAGTACGGTGGTGGGGATTAAGAGCGATAAGAGCCAGGCGTAGCGCTTGCGGTCGCGGTAAGGTGTGGCGGGCAGGGTAGTTTCCATGGTGGGGAGATTACCACTTAGGGGTGGGGGTTGGGAAGTCAGGTTTCGGCCTTGAAGGCCGAGTTACTTTCTTTTGCTTCGCCAAAAGAAAGTAACCAAAGAAAAGGCGAGCCAATAGCCCTCTGTGTTTGGCTTGCAGCCGGCTTTTTTGCTTGCTGCAGGGCATGCGCCTGCCGCGGGCCTTACTTTTCTTTGCTTCGCCAAAGAAAAGTAAGCAAAAGAAAGGCGAGCCAAAGGCCGTGCCCCTGCGGGGTGCCTTGCGCTACTCGCGTCGCGCGGGGTCGGGCGCAAACTCGCTACGCTCAAACAGCGCCCGCCCTGATCCGCACACCGCTGCGTTGCTCAGCACGGCCTAATGGCCCCGAACGCCCGAATACCGCGTGTGCTCGTTCGCTGCGCTCACATTGCACACGCTTTTTGGCGCGCTGCGCTCGTGGTGGGCGCATCAACCGCTCGTATCGCAGCATCCAAAGCCGCATCCGCGCCAACCATCAATCCATTAACTACGACCGCATGGTTTACCAATCGGGACAAACAAACCCGTATCGCAGCCTCTCGCACCAACAACCCTATCCGGCGCAAAAAACAAATTGGCTGTTCAAGCTCCCCTTCACCCCCCGAGGGGGTGAAGGGGCGGGGGGGAAGCGGGGGACAACCAAGCGGGGCATACAAAAGTCCCACAGGGAAAAATGTTTGTAAAAAGCAACTTCAAACCTGACCAACTTAACTGGAATAAGGCCCCCGTTTGGCTAAGCTACCTATCGCTAAGCATCTAGGTTCTTCCGCTCTCACGCCCCAAGTTGCTGCACCAACCAGTTGCACAAAGTACTGTCCGCATTTTCAAAACCATGGATAACGGTGAAATGGTTAGCGCCATCTATCGCACGCAACTCAGCACTATTCCCCTGCGCAATCCAAGCACCGTGCATCAGCCGCGCTTGCCGGTCAAACTCAGGCGTCTCCGCACCGCCCCAAGTAATCCAAACCGGCGTCTTGCAAGGGCGCGCCATAAAGGCCGGGCTGTTGCGCCGGATGATGCCGTCGTCAAGCTGAATCATGGGCTGCAAATAACTAAAGCGCAGCGGCGTGATGTCGTAAATACCGCTGATGCAGATAGCCGCTTTGATCGGGTCCTGCGCCAGTCCGTAGTCCTGCGCCCATTCAGTTTGCAGGCACATGGCCGTCAGGTGGCCACCAGCAGAATGGCCACCGACTGCAATACGCTCTGGGTCACCGCCGTACTGGGCGATATGGCGTACCGTCCAGGCCACGGCTGCCCGCACTTGGCGCGTGATTTCGTCAATCGTCACATGCGGGCAGAGGGCGTAATTCACCACCACCGTGGTGATGCCGCGCGCCTGCAAGCCCAGCGCCACGCCGCTAAATTCTTTGCTGGTCAAGGCCCGCCAGTAGCCACCATGGATGAACACAAACACCGGCGCGTTGGCTTGCTCGGCCGGGAAAATATCCAGCGTTTCATGCAGCGTGGGCCCAAAGGGAATGTCCAAGGTGCAGCGCAAGGTGGCGCGCGCGTGCTGCGCCCGTTCCACATAATGCCGCCCAGGCGCCGCCGGGTCGGGCAGCGTCAGCGAGGTGTTGTACTGCGCATCAATTTGCGCTTGCTGGGTAAAGTCGCGGTAAAGCGCGGGAGCGGCCGGGGTGGATTGGCTCATAGTGTTTCTCCGTGAGGGCTGGGGGATGAAAAGCTTACCAATCGCGTGGGCACTTACACCAGCCGCACCTTCACGCTTTTGCCCTTGATGCGCCCGGCGTTGAGCTTGGCGCAAGCGGACTGGGCAATATCGCGGGCCACGGCCACAAAAGTACAAAACTCGGTGACCTGGATTTTTCCGATTTGCTCGCGCGTGTAGGCCGGGCCGCCTTCGATGTTGGTGAGTGCGCCCAGTACATCTCCAGCACGGATTTTTTCTTTGCGGCCACCCAAAATTTGTAGCGTCACCATGGGCGCGAGTAAGGGTTGGCCGCTGGCTGGCGTGAGCGTGTCCAAGCCATACCAGGTGCTGGACATTTTTTGATACACCTCAATCGCACCCACGCGGCCCATGTCGTTGAGCGTTGCCAAACTCAGCGCCAGGCCCGCTGCTCCTGCGCGCCCGGTGCGGCCTACGCGGTGCACATGCACTTGCGGGTCGGGGGTGATGTCTACATTGATAACGGCGGCCAACTGGTCAATGTCCAGCCCGCGCGAAGCCACATCGGTGGCCACCAGCACCGCGCAACTGCGGTTGGCAAACTGCGCCAGCACTTGGTCGCGCTCGCGCTGTTCTAATTCGCCGTACAAGGCTTGGGCGTCAATGCCTTGTTGCTGCAAATAGTCCACCAGGTCTTTGCATTGCTGCTTGGTATTGCAAAACGCCAGGGTGTTGACCGGGCGAAAATGCAGTAGCAGTTTGGCTACGACTTCAAACTTTTGCGGGCGCGTGATTTCGTAAAAGCGCTGCTCAATAGTCACTTGTGCGGCCTGGGCTTTGATTTCGATATGCACCGGCGTACGCAAAAAGTCTTTAGCCAGGCTGGCAATGCCTTCGGGGTAGGTGGCTGAAAAAAGCAGGGTTTGTCGAGCGGACGGCGTTTGCCGCACTACGGTACGGATGTCGTCCAAAAAACCCATGTCTAGCATGCGGTCGGCTTCATCAAGCACCAGGGTTTTCAGACCTGCTAAGTCCAGGCTCTCGCGCTCCAAGTGGTCCATGATGCGCCCGGGCGTACCGACCACGATGTGCGCACCGTTATCCAAGCTGGCACGCTGGCCGCGCAAGGGCACACCGCCGCACAACGTGACTACTTTGATGTTGTCCTGCGCGCGCGCCAGGCGGCGGATTTCGACGCTGACCTGGTCGGCCAGTTCGCGCGTGGGGCAGAGCACCAGGGCTTGCACCGCAAACCAGCGTGGATTCAGGCCCGCTAGTAAGGCCAACGCGAAAGCCGCCGTCTTTCCACTGCCGGTTTGCGCCTGGGCAATCAGGTCTTTGCCCGCCAGCGCCGGGGGCAGGCTGGCGGCCTGGATGGGCGTCATCTGGTGGTAGCCCAGTTGCGCCAGGTTGGCAAGCGTGGCCTCGTTCAGAGGCAGGGCGGAGAAATCCAGGGGCGCAGCAGTCATGCCCGATTATCGGGGGTGGCCTGCGCCGTAATGGCCTTGATGCTTATTTGCCGCCGATGGCCAGCAGTTCCACTTCGAACAAAAGCGTAGCGTTAGGCGGGATGATATTGCCGGCACCGCGTGCGCCGTAAGCAATGGTGGATGGGCAAGTGAGTTTGGCCTTGCCGCCGACTTTGATTTTTTGTACGCCTTCGGTCCAGCAGGGAATGACAGCCCGCAGCGGGAATTCGGTCGGCTCATTGCGTTTGTAGGAGCTGTCAAATTCACGGCCATCGGGGAAGGTGCCACGGTAGTGGACCTTGACCGTGTCACCAGCATTCGGGCTGGCGCCGGTGCCCTCTTTGAGTGAGCGAAAGACCAGGCCGCTGGGGGTGACTTGGGCGCCCGCCTCTTTGGCGGCGGCATCGAGCACAGGGTCGGCAGCGCAGCCTAGGGCGGCGGTCAGCAGAGCGGCGAAGGCGAGAAGACGTGTTTTCATGGTGCGTGGTTGCAGTAGGTTGAAAACCGCCATTCTCGCAGCGCCGCTGCCGCTAGCGCGCCCTGGCTTTAGACCAGCAGTGTATTCACGCGTTTGACGTAGGCAGCCGGGTCTTCCGGCAGGCCGCCTTCGGCTAGCAGCGCCTGGTCAAACAAGATGTGCGCCAGGTCGTGGAAATGCACCGAGCCGTCGAGCTTTTTCACCAGTGGATGTTCGGCATTAACTTCCAGCACCGGCTTGACATCTGGTGCCTTCTGGCCTGCTTGTTTCAGCATGCGCGCAAGTTGGGTGCTCATGCCGTCGTCCTGCACCACCAGACAGGCCGGGCTGTCCACCAAACGGGTAGTGACGCGCACGTCTTCGGCCTTGTCTTTCAGCGCTTCTTTGAGCTTGGCTAGCGTGGGCTTGAAGGTCTCGGCGGCATCTTCAGCGGCTTTCTTCTCGGCCTCGTCTTGCAAGCTGCCCAGGTCCACCGCGCCTTTGGCTACGCTTTGCAGCGGCGTGCCATCGTATTCATTCAAATAGTTCAATGCCCATTCGTCCACGCGGTCGGTCATGAGCAGCACTTCGATGCCTTTTTTCTTGAACACTTCCAGTTGTGGGCTGTTTTTCGCGGCGGCCAGGGTATCGGCGGTGATGTAGTACATCGCCTCCTGGCCTTCCTTCATGCGCGCCTTGTAATCGGCAAAAGACACGCTGAGCGCATCACTCTGGGTGGAGGCAAAACGCAGCAGCTTGGCAAGGCGGTCTTTGTTAGAAAAGTCTTCGCCAAGGCCTTCCTTAAGCACTGCGCCAAACTCGTTATAGAAGCGGGTGTATTTACCGGCCAAGGCCTTGTCTTCCTCGCTCACCACATCGGTGACACCTTCGGCGCTGGCCTCGGGCAGTTTGTCGTTTTTCGCCAGGTCTTCCAGCATACCCAGCACGCGCTTGGTGCAACCTTCGCGGATGGCCTTGACGTCGCGACTTTCCTGCAACAGCTCGCGGCTCACGTTAAGCGGCAGGTCCGCCGAGTCCACCACACCTTTCACGAAACGCAGGTAGGTCGGCATCAGCGCCTCGGCCTCGTCCATGATGAACACGCGCTTGACGTAGAGCTTGATTCCAGCAGTCTTTTCGCGGTTGTACAAATCCATGGGCGCTTTACCAGGGATGTAGAGCAGCTGGGTGTATTCGGTGCTGCCTTCGACCCGGTTGTGCGTATGCGCGAGCGGCGCTTCAAAGTCGTGGCTGATTTGCTTGTAGAAATCGTCGTACTGTTCCTGGCTGATGTCTTTTTTGGCGCGCGCCCAGATGGCGTTGGCTTTGTTGACGGTTTCCCATTCGCCGGTCTTGACCATGCCGCCTGGCTGGCGTCCGGCTTTTTCATCGTTCGGCTCAATCAGTTCGCCGTCTTTCCATTCCTCTTTTTCCATGAGGATGGGCAGGCTGATGTGGTCCGAATATTTGTTGATGATGCCCTTGACCTTCCAGGTCTGCACATAGTCCAGGGCGTCATCGCGCAGGTGCAAGATGACGCTGGTGCCACGTGCGGCGCGGCTCATGCTTTCCACCTCAAAAGCGCCACCGCTGGCGCCGCCGTCGCTGATCCAGCGCACGCCCTCGGACTCGGACGCCCCGGCGCGGCGGGTTTCAACAGTAATTTTGTCGGCCACGATAAAGCCGGAATAAAAGCCCACGCCGAACTGGCCTATCAGTTGCGAGTCGACCTTTTGGTCGCCGCTGAGCTTGCTAACGAAGTCTTTGGTCCCGCTCTTGGCAATCGTGCCCAGGTTGTCAATGGCCTCTTGCTGCGACATGCCGATGCCGTTGTCGGTGATGGTCAGCGTCTTGGCGTCTTTGTCCAGCGTGACCTTGACTTGCAGCTCGGTGTCTCCGGCTATGAGGCTGCTGTTGTTAATCGCCTCAAAGCGCAGCTTGTCGCAGGCATCGGACGCGTTGGAGATCAGCTCGCGCAGGAAAATCTCTTTATTCGAATACAGGGAGTGGGTGACCAGGTGCAGAAGTTGCGCCACTTCGGCTTGGAAAGACAGGGTTTGCTTGCTCATGGGGTGAAATTGCCTCAAAAATTGCGGGTTGCGCGTGTAGTGCGCCCATGCCCGACTACCGGGCAACCCGCAATTATGGGCGAGGGTGTCAATTGCAAGACCTGAGCGGGTCCTGCACACCGGCGCTGGCTTACATGCCCAGCATTTTTTTAGCGTCGCCCAAAGCCTTCATCGAGTCGTCGTGCTTACCGGCTTTGTGCATGGCTTCACCGTCGGCACGCAGGGCTTTGACTTTGGCCAGGTCGGCATCAGCCAATTTTGCGGTGGACATCTTGGCGTCGATAGCCTTCATTTCATTGGGGCAGTTGTGGGCAAAAGCGGCTGCGCTTGCCAGTGCAATGGCGGCAACAAGTAGTTTTTTCATGGTGGGTTCCAAATAGCAGATGCCAGAAAATGCTGGCGACGCGTTCTAAGCGAAAACGAAAAATCATGACGTCGGCAGGGGTTTTGGGCCATATCCTCGCCCCAAGCTTGCGCTGGTCCGGGAACCTGCATCCCCTGGCGCTGGGGCGAGACCGGACCGACGATGCTGAAAAAGTGAGGGGCCCGTTTTGCGGGTGCCAGCCAAGGCCGCATGGCCGACACTGGCTTGCTTCAAAAACGCTCGTGCGGTGCCAGGTAGCGCCACTGGCCCACTGGCAGATTGCCCAACATGACTTTGCCAATACGCACCCGTTTGAGGCCCACCACCTTCAGGCCCACTTGTTCGCACATACGCCGGATCT
>Ga0209358_10002957_pt1 | contig 12698 bp, 9 predicted proteins | sample LauGreFa1BDMLBSN_2_FD_187574 | JGI IMG/M metagenome (GOLD analysis project Ga0209358, IMG submission 187574) | Freshwater lake microbial communities from Lake Michigan, USA - Fa13.BD.MLB.SN (SPAdes) (version 2) | ecosystem: Environmental > Aquatic > Freshwater > Lake | place: Lake Michigan, USA...
CTTCGGGCGCCTGCTCCCCGGGCAGTAGGCAGGCGCTCCGCTCGGGGCTCCGGGCATCTTCCTGTTCCGTCCACCCGTTCGGTCCCCCTCGTCAGCTCGTGAGAGCAGGTGCATCCGCACTTGCGTCCCATCAAGCAGGCCACGCCGCAGAATCAACTGATTGGCCGTTGACCTGCCCGCCATTGCCGGCTGTCAACGAGGACACGACACCCCCCTGAAACACTCGCGGGCCGAGGCTCATCACGCCTCTTCACCCAGGAGATTCAGGACCATGCTGCATCCCATATCAAGCGGGCTCAACGGTTCACGCCCGACGGGCGTGCCGCCCGCCGCCCCTTCCCCCTCGCGCGCCGCCTGGCGCACCACACTTGCGATCCTCGCGCTGGGCGCGCTCGCAGGCTGCGGCTCGAGCGGCGGGGGAGGTACCGGCACCGAGCCTGATACCGCCGCCCTTGCCACGCCTCCTGCCCCGGTAAGCGGGCTGGTTGCCACCGTTGGCAACAGCCCGTCGATCACGCTCAAATGGACGCCGTCAGTCGGTGCCGACGGCTATATCGTCTACTGGTCGGAGTCGCGCGGCGTGACGCCGGCCACGGCCAAGGTGATCCGGGAAGCTTCATCACCTTTTCTTCACGACGGACTCCCTGCCGGAAAGCCCTATCACTACGTCGTGACCGCAGTGAATGCCGCAGGCGAAAGCGCGCCCTCTGCCGAGGTGTCGGCGCTGCTGCCGCCCGGTGCACCCACAGGCGTGACCGCGCTACCAGGCGACTCCATCAATACGGTGTCCTGGCAGGCCGTCCCGCAAGCCGAGCAATATCGCGTCTACTGGTCAACCCAACCCAACGTCAACAAGACGAACGGATCACGGGTTGATGCGGCCCCCAACCCGCTCGTCCATACAGGCGTTCAGAACGGATCGACGTATTACTATGTGGTGACCGCCGTGGGCGCGGGCGGCGAAGGGCCAGTGTCACAGCAGGTGTCAGCGAGCCCTCGTGTGCCCGTCCCCGGGGCCCCGCGCGATCTGACGGCACAGGCGAGCCCGGATGCCGAACGTTCCATTGCACTATCCTGGCTGGCACCGACGATACCGGCAAATATTGCCGACATCATGGGCTATCGGGTTTATCGGTCCGTGCAACCGGATATCGCGGCCAATTTGGGTGCAGCCACCCGGATTGACGGCTCCACGCAAACTGCACTGACCGATTCGGTGCCAATTGGCGGCATCACCTACTACTACATCGTGACCGCACTCACCGCGGCGGGCGAAAGCGCTCCATCGGCGGAGGTCTCCACCACGTCCACCGATGACAGCGGCGGATCGGGTGGCGGAGCGGGCGGTGGCTCAGGGGGTGGCGGCTTGTTTGACTGTGGCGAGCCGGTAGCCTGCTGGCAGGACAGCACCCCTCGTTAAGAAACCCGCCCGGCCGAGAGACAGCACACTCGGCCGGGCGCGATGATCTGTGCGGTCAGCGCTCGATCATCGCGCGTCGGAACTGCTCACGCAGCGGCTTGAGCAGATAGTCAAGCGGCGTCTGTTCGCCCTCCACGAAATAGACCTCGGCAGGCATGCCAGGCTGCAATTCAATCGCGCCCGCGAGATGGCGATCAATTTCCACCTGGGCAACAAAATAGGCACGCTGCCGGGCCGTGTCGACGAAACGATCAGGCGATACGCGGCTGACACGTGCCGTGAAAACCGGCGTCGCACGGCTGTTGAACGCCGAAAAGCGAACCTCAGCGGGCATGCCAGGCCAGATCCGGTTGATGTCCTGCACTTGAACCTGAGCCTCGACGACAAGCCGGTCACCGGTAGGAACGATCTGCATGATCGGCTCTCCAGCCGCAACGACGCCACCTGCGGTGTGAACCTGAAGGCCGATCACGGTACCTGCGTCCGGGGCAACCACTTCGGTTCGCGACAGCACCTCGGCCGACGCGTCGATCCGTTCGGCAAGATCGCGCAGCTTTGCCCGGATGTCCTGCAGCCGATCATTGACTTCGCGCCCGAGCTGATTGCGCAAATCGATGATACGAAGCTCGGTCTCGCCGATCTGCGCCTGCGCCTCCGCCACATCGGCGGTCAACCTTGCGATGGTGCCTTCCAGATTTGCTTCGGTTCGCTTGAGCGCGTAGTAGCGCGTTCGCAGATACATGCCCTGTTCGAGCAGCGACTCCGCCCCGCGCAACTCTTCCAGGATGAAATCGAGTTGAGTCCGTGTCGCCGCAATCTCGGATAGCCGACCGTCGATCTTTTCGCGCGCCTGACGCTTTCGCTGCTCGAGCACATCGACCTGACCCACAAATGCGGCTCGGCGGCTGTTGAACAGATTCAGTTCGCCAGCAAGCAGGCGGGAAACCGCATCGTTCTGCCGCCGCGCGATGAGCGTCTCGGAAAAGACCGGGCTCGGCCGGTTGTCCCGCTCGGCCTCGAGTCGCGCGAACTCGGCAAGCAGGGCGTCATGCTCCATCATCAGGAGCGCCTGCCGGGCGCGCGCCGTGACATCGACCAGCCTGAGAAGCACCTGCCCCTTGCTGACCGTCTGCCCTTCCCGCACCAGAATATCGCGCACGATGCCGCCCTCGAGATGCTGGATCGTCTTCCTTTCTCCGGCCACCTTGACATATCCGTTTGCAAGCGCAGCGGTCGTGAGCGGGGCCAGGGCAGCCCATGATCCAAGCGCGCCCGCCCCAAAGAGGAGCGACAGCGAACCGGTCAGCATCAGGCGCCGACTGCTGCGGGCCAGATCGTGATCCAGACGCGCTGCTGCGGTCGTATCTCCCCTGGACCTGCCCTGCGCTTCTGCTTTCGCGTTCACCTCGTCGCGGCGGGTCATGACAGTGCTCCGGCTGCTGCCGGTGCTGCGGGCCCCGACGCCCCCGACAGTGCGCGCATCCCGGACGCCGCGCCCTGGGCAGGCACCGCAGGCGGTACCAGCCGCTTTCCGGCCAGATGTGCCATAACCTTGTCAGCGGGCCCCACCATTTCGATGGTTCCGCCATTCATGACGGCGATCCGGCTGGCGTTTCTGAGCAGGGCCGGCTGATGCGTGATCATGACCACAGCCGCGCCCCGCGCCCGTGCCTGCTCGATCGAACCGAGCAAGGCCTGCTGGCCTGCGTGATCGAGCCAGGCAGCCGGCTCATCGAGGACCACCAAACCCGGGTCGCCGTAGAACGCGCGCGCAAGCGCCACCTGCTGACGCATTCCTGCAGGCAATACCGTGCCACCGCTTCCGATGCGAGTGCTGTACGACGCCGGCAAGGCGGAAACCGCCGTATCGAGCCCCACGACGCGCGCAGCCCGACACACCTCTTCACGCAAACCATCAGCGCAAGTGAAGCGGTTGATGTTCTCTTCGATCGTTCCCGCAAGCAGCTGCGGTTCCTGCGGGCAATAGCCCACCATCGATGACCGTTGATGCGGGGGCCACTGCGCAGCGTTTCGACCATCCAGACTCAGCGATCCGCTTGCGGGCGGCCATGCGCCGGCGATCAGCCGCCCGAGCGTGGATTTGCCCGACCCGCTCGCGCCGACGATACCCACCAGCTCACCGGGTCGTGCGGCGAGCGTGATCCGATTGAGCAATACCGAGCCAGTGCCGGGTGCGCGAACCGAGGCGCGACGCAGTTCGAAGCGTGACGGGTCAGGCAACTCGGCAGCGCGCTCGAAGACAGGCTCGACCGCGGGATCCTGCAGCAATGCGCCAAGCCTCCGGACGGCCTCGCGCGCCTTGATCGCCGCCCGCCAGGACGGAATTGCGGAATCAATTGGCGTCATCACGCGACCAAGCAGCACCGACGCTGCAACCATGGCACCCACCATCACCTGATCACTCAGGAACAGCCACGCACCCGCGCAGTAAAGCGCGATCTGCAGACCGATCCGAAGCGCGCGCACCACTGATCTGAGCCCCGATGCCCGGTCGGCGCTGCGCTGAAACCAGAGCAGGGACTCGCTTCCGGCTTCGCGCAGACGCGCCGCAAGCGCTGACACCATACCCATCGATCGGATCAGGTCACCGTGACCGATCACGTCCTCGGTCAGTGCCCGGCCGCGTTCACGCGCCTCCGAGGCCTCGCGCATTGGGCGCCTGAGCAGGGCATCGCCTGCGGCGGCGATCAGCAATTGCAGCACGGCCCCGGCCAGGGCCAGCGCGCCCAGCACCGGATGCAGCCATGTGATGACCATCAGATAGAGCGGCACAAACGGCAGATCGATCAGCGACACGAGATGGGTGTCGGATACAAAACGCCTGAGCTCACCTGCATCGCCGAGCACGCGCGCCTCCGATGGCGAGGGGTCGCGATGACGCTCAACCAAAGACTCCACCACCCTGGGTCCGATCGCCGCTTCGACCGACAACCCAACCCGAACCAGTAGTCGCGAGCGCACCGCGTCAACCACCGCTTGCAAAAGAAGGGCGCACAGCGCAACCAGCGTGAGCAGCCACAGCGTGTCCGCGTTCTTGCTGGTGAGCACATGCGAAAAGATAGACAGCATGTAGATCGGCAGGGTGAGCATCAGCGCGTTAAAGAACAGGCTGAAGACCCCTACCGAGACGAGCGCCGGCCAGTGGCGCGACAGTAAGGTTTCAAGCGGTCTGGAAGGCATGGTTCGGCGACCCCCTAGGAAGTGGACGCCGAACCTGGGGCCGGCTACCCCGACGATCGGTCGACCCACACCGCTACGGACGTTGCGGTGCGGGCCGACCAAACCGCCGGATCGCTAGCGTAGAGACTCAGACAACTTCGATATTGATGGAACTCAGAAGCTCGGTGAGCGATGAGATGCCCTCTGAACCTGGAGCAATGCCAGTGCCTCGCAGGATGATGGCGTCCTCGGCGTCACCGGTCCAGCTGTCGTCACCATCGCGATTGAAAAAGATCATCACGTCAGTGCCATCGTCAATCACAAAGACGTAGGCCTCCAACTCGTCGACGGTGTCGATTTCGGGATCTTCGACCTCAAAGCGCAGTACGTCGATCGACTCGGGGTCCAGAATCTCGTCGGTGCTCGAAAGCTCCAGCGAGTCGAGCCAGCTCATCATGCCCTCGCCCTGGCCGGTGCTCACGGTGAAGACGAACTTGTCTGCGCCGAGCCCACCGGTCATCGTGTCGTCCTGGTCGCCGCCCGTCAACGTGTCGTTGTCGCTGCCGCCATCCAGCATGTCGTTGCCAAGTCCGCCACACAGGGTGTCCTTGCCCGACTCGCCGTAGAGCTCATCCTGCTGATCTCCACCCGACAGCATGTCATCCTGCGCCCCGCCATACAGGGTGTCGTCCTCGGTTCCGCCGTAGAGCCCGTCTCGCCCCAATCCGCCCATCAGCAGATCGTTGCCTTCACCGCCGGCCACCGAATCGTTACCCGAGCCACCATCGGCGGTATCGTCACCGAGCCCTCCCATGAGCGAGTCGTTGCCGCCATCGCCACGCATTGAGTCGTCGTTGTCGCCACCATCAAGATCATCGGCACCTTCGCCACCGACCAGCGTGTCGTCACCATCGGCGCCCATCAGCATGTCGTTGCCGGCTCCACCCTGCAGCACATCGTTACCTGTGCCGCCATCCGCGGTGTCGTTGCCGTTCTCTCCCCACAGCCGATCGTTGCCATCGTCGCCGTAGAGCATGTCGTCATCGTCGCCGCCGCGTACCGTGTCGTTGCCTGAGCCGCCAGACAACGTGTCATAGCCACCGTTGTCGATCACCAGATCATTGCCTTTGCCTCCATCCTGAAGATCGTCACCCGCACCGCCATACATCACATCGTTGTCATTGCCGCCCATCAGGGTGTCGTTGCCGTCACCACCATCCAGACTGTCACCCCCATCGCCACCATCGAGCTCGTCGTCACCGGTTGAGCCGAGCAGCGTGTCGTTGCCGGTACCGCCAGCCAGCATGTCCGCGCCGTCACCGCCATTCAGACTGTCGCTGCCATCGTCGCCGCGGAGGGTGTCGTTGCCCGTGCCGCCGTTGAGGGTGTCATCGTCGCCACCGCCGTTCAACACATCATCACCGGCGTCGCCATTGAGCGTGTCTTCACCTGCGCCGCCCGAGGCGGTATCCGCGCCCCCGCCGCCTGACAGCCGATCCGAACCGGCGTCGCCCGCGAGCTGGTCCGCGCCGGTTCCACCGGTGAGGGTGTCATCATCGTCGCCACCACTCATCACATCGTCGCCGTCGCCACCGGCCAGCACATCGTTGCCTTCACCACCGTTCAGAGAATCATCACCCTGATCGCCGGCAAGACTGTCATCACCTTCATCGCCGTTCAATACGTCGTCGTCCTCGCCGCCACTCAGGGTGTCGTTACCCACCCCGCCGTTGAGGGTGTCGTAGCCGATTTCGCCGAACAACCGATCGGCACCGTCCTCTCCATTGAGTTCATCATCACCGTCGCGGCCGTAGATCGAGTCGTTGCCGCCACCCGCGTAGACACGCGAGCTCGCGCCAGCCACCACGTCCTTCCAGATGTTGTTGCTCGCCGAGAGGATGTAGGTCTTGTCGAAAGCCATGGTCTTGCTCCAAACGTTTGATTTGAGAAAGCCGGTCATCGGCGCGGCCTGTGGCCCGCGACACGCCCGGTGGATAACCATCGGCAAGTCCTGTGCCATCGTGGCAGGGCATTGATTTGTCAGGCAACGACCCGGCCCTCTTGTCCGAGCGCAAGGGCCCGGTGTTCAGCGCCCGATACGGTCGTGGTTCGGATCCGATACACCTGTGGCGCCGGCTGTCGGTGCTGAGGACAGATCAGCGGCGGAAGCATCCAGCAGCCCGGATTGTTCGCCCGCTTCGAGCAGGCGCGCGGCCTCCTCGGGGGGTAAATCCCCGGCAAGCTTGAGACGCGCGACAATCCGGTAAAGGGTCACACGCGACACGCCCAGTTGCCGGGCGGCAGGCGCGATTCGTCGTCCATGCAGGCGCAAGGTCTCGCGGACCAGCTCGCGCTCGAACGCCTCGCGCGCCTGGGCCAGATTAAGCGGGCGCTGCGCAGCCTGACTTCTTTGGAGACCCAGCGCAGCAGCATCGATCCAGACGCCTTCGGTGAGCACCACTGCGCGCTGCACGCAGTTCATCAGCTCTCGAACATTGCCCGGCCAGCGATGCCGCTGCATGGCCAGCACCGCATCGGGCGTGAAACCCCTCACGGGGGGCCCCCGGCGGTCCGCGCCAAAACGACTGAGGAAACTCTCAGCGAGCACCAGCAGGTCATCTCCCCGGTCTCGCAAAGGCGGCACCTGAAGAACGAGCACGTTGATCCGGTAGTAGAGATCCTCTCGGAATCGTCCGTCAATGATCGCCTGCTCGAGATTGACATGCGTGGCCGCAAGCAGGCGGAAATCAACCGGGACCGGTGTGCTTGCACCCAGCCGGGTGACGAGCCGGTCTTGTAACACGCGCAGCAGCGCCGGTTGCAGCGCGAGCGGCAGCTCCCCGATTTCATCGAGAAAGAGGGCCCCGCCATGCGCCGCCTCAAAGCTGCCAATCCTGCGTTGCCCCGCGCCGGTGAATGCATACCGCTCATGGCCGAACAATTCGGACTGGATGAGTGTCGGGGCGATCGCCCCGCAGTTGACCGCGACCAATGCCCCGGCAGCGCGGCGCGAACGCTGATGAATCGCGCGGGCAACCAGCTCCTTCCCGGTCCCTGTCTCGCCCACGATCAGTACGGGTGCATCGGACTCGGCAACGCGGTCGATGGTTCTGAGTAACGACCGGATGGCCGGGCTATCGCCATGCAGAGTGAAGCGGGGGTCGATTGATGGAGATCCCATTGCCTGTCGCGAGTTGTCCGGTTGGAGTACGACGCGGCACTGTAGCGATGCGCAGGCTAGCGGGCTTACGACAGGTCAACCGGTGAACACTGGAGGTGCGAATCAGCACGCACTGTGCTCAAATGCGGATCAGCGGAACCCGTTGATCCGAATCGCCCCTCATTTTTAAATGACCATCGATGAAAACGCTGATTGCCTCGATTTTCGCTGCGCTGACGCTCTTGTTGTCTGGTTGCAGCGATTCGCCTGCACCATCTATAGAACATTGCTACCCGTCGGGCATGGCAGCCGATCTCGCCCTGGGAGATCCGAACCGCACGCTGGGCGCCACCGGCAATTACAGCTATACCCTGTGTTCGGCGCGCTATGAGCGGGTCGTCAGCGAAGCGATCGTCACCAACGGCGCAATTCCCGACACCACCCAGAGCCGGGGACCCTTTGTAGGCATCGACGGCGCGCATTTCGCACTGGGATTCGATCCCGTCTGGAACGTCACCCTCACGCCCGCCAACCTTCGCCAGACGCTCGACACGTACTGCGCAGGCCCCACCGCCTGGAGTTCGATGCTCACCAGGCTCGGGCGCGCCAGCCCGGACGCATCGTCACGCTTCGAGCGAAACCAGTGCGCCAATTCCACCTATATCAACACCGTGCTCTTTGGTAACAGCGGCTTGTTCCGCAACAACGGCTCGACCTTCATGCGCACAGTAAGCTCCAGACAGAATGGCGCCACGGTGCTCACCTGGACCCGGGGGTATCTGTTGCAAAGGTACGGAAAGCCCGGCTGCGCCGATTGCCAGGTCACAGGCGAATACCGCATCGTGATCGATGCCGGAAGCAGTGGCACGCGGCTCTCGCTCTATCAGATCACCGCCGACGGCAACGGCGCGTACCCCCAGGTCACCTGGCTCACCACGCTGGAGCGAAGTGACGCCGAAAACGGTATTGACGATTTTGTTGGCACAGCCAACCCGGGCGAGGTCAACACCAAGGTGATCGGACCGCTTTTCACCAAGCTTCGAACCGACTATGTCGGTGATGCAAATTGGCTTGCTACAGCCCAGAATGTGAAGGTTGATCTTCTGGCGACCGCGGGCATGCGCGAGGCCGAAGCAAAATTCGGCAAGACTGCGGTCGACAATTTCTACGCGCTCATCAAGACCTACATCACGAATCAGGCAAAGACAGATTCCGGCGCACCCGCGAACCGAACGTTCACCGCCGAGGAGGTCCGCACCAGTGATGGCAACAGCGAGGAAGGGGTCTGGAGCTGGATCAATCTGAACGACCACTACTGCCGCTACTTCAAGGCCAACCCCGACCCGCAAGCGGAGTGCGCCAACACCACGAGCGGCATGGTTGGCGTTGTCGAGGTGGGTGGCGCCTCGATGCAGGTCAGCTTCCCCGTGGCAGGAAACGCCGACCCCGCCAACAACCGCTATGCGGTCACCATCGGCGGCAAAGCCGTCACGGTCTACAACAAGACCTTCCTCGGACTGGGACAAGACCTTGCCCGCAGGTCGATGGCGGCCCAATAACCGGCCGTTCATGATGCTGGGCCCCGCCGCCGCCCGTCGCCGCATGCCCGGCGGGCTGCGGCCTCGCCTCGCAGCAGCCACGCTGATTGCGCTCTTGCCGATCGGCGCTGCCGCGCAGGAGGTGCGCATGACCTGTCAGCACCAGGGCAAGAGCTACTGGGTGAGCTATGACCCGAAGCAGAAACTCTTTCGAAGCGGTGATCCCGATGCCGGATCACGATTCCGCGTCAAGCGCGATCAGGTCGATGGCGATGGCGTGCTGGTGTGGGTGGGCGCGCAAATGCTGGGCGGTGAACGCGACCTGCTCGCGTTTTTTGGCAACGACACCAAGTGGCTGCGCCATTTCTACGGCAACGGCAGCCAGATCATGCATCGCTGTCAATAGGGCCGGCCCAGCCACGCCCGGCGTGCCCCACAAGACGCTCCCGGTCAGACCGGATCCCAGTTGAACACGTCGGGCGAGCGCTCAAGCGGATAAAACGACGCCCGAAGCGCCGGCATGGCGCGCTCGGCAATGCTCTGCGCGGTCCAGCCCTCGCCACTGTGAAGGCTTCGTATCGGCCGATTCTGGCTGATCAGAAAAATCTCGTTGGCCCGCACCGCGAAGATCTGGCCGCTCACCTCGCGCGCCGCCTCGCTCGCAAGATAGACCGCGAGGGGCGCAATCTGGTGGGTCTGCATGCGCTGCAGCCGCTCTACCCGGGCCTGCTGCTCGGGCGTGTCGGTGGGAATCGATCCGATCATCCGGCTGTAGGCAAATGGCGAAATGCAGTTTGATCGAACACCGAACTTCGCCATGTCCAGGGCAATCGACTTGGACAGTGCCACGATGCCGAGCTTTGCCGCCGAATAATTGGCCTGGCCTAAGTTTCCGATCAGCCCCGACGTGGACGTCATGTGAATGTAGGCGCCCGACTGCTGGGCCTTGAAGTGGGGAGCGGCGGCGCGCGACACATAGAACGTGCCGTTCAGATGAACATCGATCACGGTGCGCCATTCGTCGGCGCTCATGTTGTGGAAGAAGCGGTCGCGCAGGATGCCGGCATTGTTGATGACGGCGTCGATCCGCCCGAAGGTATCGAGCGCCTGCTCGACCATGCGGTGCGCCGCCGCCCAGTCGGCCACGCTGTCGCCGTTGGCGCTTGCCTCGCCACCGGACGCCCGAATCTCATCCACCACGGCCTGAGCCCGAGAGCGATCCTGGCCTTCGCCCGCCACGCTCGAGCCCAGGTCATTGACCAGCACCCTTGCGCCCTCGGCTGCCAGGGCCAGCGCAAGCTCACGGCCAATGCCGCCACCGGCCCCGGTGACCAGCACCACCTTGTCCTGCAGAAATCTTTCTTTCATTGAGCGACTCCGGGCGAATTGGCGGGGTGTTGTGGCTCGCCGGGGCAAGCCGCCGGTAAAATGCCACAGATGAAACGCAAACTCCATATCCGCACCTTCGGCTGCCAGATGAACGAGTACGACTCGGACAAGATGGCCGAAGTGCTCGCCGAGAGCGAAGGCGCTGTCCTGACCGATCGCCTGGAAGAGGCCGATATCATCCTCTTCAACACCTGTTCGGTGCGCGAGAAAGCCCAGGAAAAAGTGTTCTCCGACCTCGGACGGCTGCGGGCCCTCAAGCGCGAGCGCCCCAGCCTGGTGGTGGGCGTTGGCGGTTGCGTGGCAAGCCAGGAAGGCGCCAACATCGTTGCCCGGGCGCCGTTTGTCGACGTGGTGTTCGGGCCCCAGACCCTGCATAGGCTGCCGCAGCTGCTGCGCGAGCGCGCGCAGACCGGCCGCTCGCAGGTGGACATCAGTTTTCCTGAAATCGAAAAATTCGATCACCTGCCGCCAGCCCGAACCGACGGTGCCACCGCCTTCGTCTCCATCATGGAAGGCTGCAGCAAATATTGCAGCTTCTGTGTCGTGCCTTATACCCGTGGCGAGGAGGTCTCCCGTCCCTTTGACGATGTACTCACCGAGGTCGCCGGACTCGCCGACCAGGGGGTTCGCGAAATCACACTGCTGGGCCAGAACGTAAATGCCTACCTCGGACCGATGGGCGACACCGCCGAGAAGGCAGACTTCGCGCTGCTGCTGGAATATGTTGCGGAGATCCCGGGTATCGAACGCATCCGCTACACCACCTCGCATCCGCGCGAGTTCTCGCAGCGCCTCATCAACGCCCATGGCGCAATCGAGAAACTCGCCACCCAGGTTCACCTGCCGGTTCAGTCGGGTTCCGACCGAATCCTTGCCGCCATGAAACGGGGCTATACCTCGCTCGAATACAAGTCCATCATCCGGAAGCTTCGGGTGGCGCGTCCCGAGGTTTGCCTGTCGTCCGATTTCATCGTCGGCTTTCCCGGCGAGACCGAGGCCGATTTCGCGCAGACCATGCGGCTGATCGAAGACATCGGCTTTGATGCATCGTTCTCGTTCGTGTTCAGCGCGCGCCCCGGCACGCCCGCTGCCGACCTGCCGGACGACACAGCGCAGGCGGTCAAACTCGAGCGCCTGCAGCGGCTGCAGGCCCAGATCGACACCCAGGCCCGCGCCATCAGCGCTGCCATGGTGGGCAGCGTTCAGCGGGTGCTGGTTGAAGGTCGCGCAAAAAAAGACGCCACCGAATTGAGCGGACGCACCTCCAACAACCGCATCGTCAATTTCCCGGGGCCCGACCGTCTGCTTGGCCAGTTCGTCGATATCCGGATCACCACGGCGTTCCCGCATTCGCTGCGTGGAGACGTGCTCATCCATGACTGAGGCCCTGACCCCGCGGGGTGCTGGTGCAGCACGCGGACGGCGCGACGCGCGGCTCGAATTCGATCTCACCGACGCCGGGAGCACAGGCGACAACCAGCGTCTGGCCAACCTGTGTGGCCCGCTCGATGCCAACCTCGCGCAAATTGCTGCTGCCTATGGCGTGCAGGTAAGCCGCCGCCATGCGCACTTCACCATTGAAGGCCCGGGCGTTGCCAACCGCCAGGCACGCGATGCGATCATGCATTTCCACGGACTGTCGGCGGGGTCACTGTCACTGGACGACATCCAGCTCGGGTTGGTCGAGCTTCGCGGTCGCGCCAGTGCGGCAGCAGCCGGCGCCGAGCCCGCCGGCACCGACGACTCACCGGTTCTGCACACCCGCCGCACCGATCTGCAGGGCCGCACTCCCAGGCAGCGCGAGTACCTGCGCAACATCCTCGCGCATGACGTCTGTTTCGGCATCGGGCCCGCGGGCACCGGCAAGACCTATCTCGCGGTGGCGTGTGCCGTCGATGCGCTCGAGCGCGACGCAGTCAAACGCATTGTGCTCACACGACCCGCAGTGGAAGCCGGTGAGCGCCTGGGTTTTCTGCCGGGCGACCTGTCGCAGAAAGTCGACCCCTATCTT
>Ga0209358_10002958_pt1 | contig 12698 bp, 14 predicted proteins | sample LauGreFa1BDMLBSN_2_FD_187574 | JGI IMG/M metagenome (GOLD analysis project Ga0209358, IMG submission 187574) | Freshwater lake microbial communities from Lake Michigan, USA - Fa13.BD.MLB.SN (SPAdes) (version 2) | ecosystem: Environmental > Aquatic > Freshwater > Lake | place: Lake Michigan, USA...
GGCTGAAGACAAAGAGTACAATAGCCCCGTTCACGCGGGGCTTTTTGCGTTGGGGGTTACTGGCGTAAAGCGTCGTGTTAACACGACACTGGCATCTTTCCGGTCGCTCTACCCCGCCAAGCGAAGCTATTTTGGTGCTATGTCCAAAGTCACCAATCCTGCGAGCATCCGTGTTAGCCCAAATCTGCTGCTAAAGCCGCAACCCAATAGCAAAAACCTGCAAGCCCACGCGCACATACACGGCAAGACCTATCGCAAGAGCATGAGAACTTGGGACGCTGAGCTCGCAAGGCAACGCGCTTGGGTATGGTTCAACGAGCTCGACAAAGAACCAAAGCACACTCAATCACGAAGCTCGATAAGTTGGCGGGATTTGACTGAACGCTACGATGCCACACTGGCAGAGGGATCAAAGCGCAGATATCACACACAAACGCGAGCACGACACTTTGATGCATTCTTCTCCCACTTCCACGACATCCGTGAGATCACCTCAGGCACGATCCTTGATTACGTGATCACTCGTCGTAAAAAAGGACGCGTCGAGCCATTACCACAAACGTTAAACCGAGAGAACACGAACCTCAGGCAGATGTTCTCATTTGCACTCAAACATCAATGGATAGATCGCCAGCCACAAGTTCCGTTCATTGCAGAGGCTTTAACACGACGCAGGCGCAGGGATTTTACGCTCGATGAATATTGCACGCTGCGTATGATGGCACTGAAGCGGATCAGAGAAGCGCAGCGTGGTAGTGGGCGTGAGCGTATCTCGGTAGCACCCTATCGACAGCTGCTTTACGATGCGATCCAGATCTTGGCTAATAGTGGTCTGCGTGTCGACGAACTGCGCAGCATTACATGGCGATGCATTGATTGGGAGAGGGGTGACATCGTATTAGAGCGTGCAGGAAAACGCCGCAGCAATAGACGCCTCATCCTCATGTTGCCTGCCATCAGGGCAATCTGGCGCTTATCTGCGAGGCGAAGGCGCTGGCAGCGCGAGCATGATGAGGCAGAAGCGCTGCCACCAAACGAGCTCGTCATAGCGCTGCCCTGTGGGACTGCTGTGCGCCAGTTGGACACAGGATTTGACAATCTGCTCAAGGCTTGTGGCTTCAGCTTCAAAACCGCGATCGAGAAGCATGCGATGACCAGCCTTCGCCATACCTATGCCACGCAAGCAATGACCCGAAAATCCCACAAACGCATCAGCGTTCATGTACTCGCGTTACAGATGGGCACCAGCGAACGAATGATCAGGGCTCACTATGGTCATGATACTGTCGAGGATTACCGGGACGAACTCAGAGGTTGAACCGTCGCGTTACGCGACGCTTGGACCCCCCAATACGATAAACCACACTCTGAAATTGAACCACTGCGTTCGTGACCAAATAGGTGGGCTTCACAAAGCTCTTGCTGCTCGCAGCAAACATGTAAGCCTGCGCGTTGTACTAATGGGTGCAAGCTTGGTTCAGATAATATGTATTTTCTGAACCAGCGCAGGATAGCTACCATATTGTGATCATTGGGTTTTCAGGAAAAAATCAATCCGGTTGCATCGTCTGACATCAGAATACATGCTGTTTTGCAACCAAAAGTGAACCAAGCGAGGAACTGATGAAGCAAGCGCCAGTGCTTAGCGAGAAAGACATAAAGCGCGTGCTGCAGAAATGCACCCAGACGGCATTCCCCCAACGCAACCGCTGCGTGTTCATGCTGGGATGGCTGAGTGGCATGCGCATCGGAGAGATTGCAGCGCTGTGTGTCGGGGATGTGCTAAATGCCCGCGGCGAGGTGCGCACGGAGATTGCGCTGAGTGCCACGCAGACCAAGGGTGATGAGGCACGTACCGTTCTGATAAACACGCAGTTGCAAGGTGAGATCGCTGCCTACGTCAGCAGTCTTGGCAAGTTGCAGCGCGAGGCGACAGTACCTCTGATCACGAGCAAGACTAAAAAGCGCTTCTCAGCAAACGGATTGTGCCAGCTCATGCTGAGATTATACGACGATACGGGGCTGGATAAGGCTACGTCCCATTCAACAAGGCGCACATTCATATCCACCTTGGCGCACAAGGGCATAAATGTGCGGGTGCTGGCAGCTTTGGCAGGGCATAAGAATATATCCACTACGCAACGCTACATAGAAGTGGGCGAACACCAGTTGCGGGCAGCGGTGGAGATGGTTTGACGAAACCGGGTGAGCGACACTGGCGCCCGATGCGATCAATGCCTTGGTGGCGGCGCAAAGCGCTTAGAAGTTTGGTAATCCCCCCGTTAAAAATGGCGAAATTATCAACGCATCTGCGCGTCCGAAACCCAAATCAATTCATCCATCTCGAAGCTCTTCCAGACCCGGGAGTTAATCGGATGCTCGCCTATTTGTGTGTCCCTTTAATTGGTTCTGAGCCTAGCAAAACCTAATGATAATTAGACGCCCTGGTTTAATTCGAACTGGGATATCTTTGTTTATGTCAAGGCGTCCGCTACGAAATCAGTCAACTGCGATACGCGTGGTGCTCCCCACCAGTCACAAAGGCTGAGATAGGAGAAGTCGCTGACGCTGTCGCCGTATCCCACAATGGGGCGGTAAGGTTCATCCGCGCGCGCAGACGCTGTTCGATCTCAAAACATTCAGGGGCCTTGATGTCTTCGAGATTGATGCCGCCGAATGTGGGTTCGAGGGCGGCGATCGCGTCGACAAGCTTATCGACGTTCGTTTCGGCCAACTCGATATCAAACACATCGATGTCAGCAAACTTCTTAAATAGCACCGCCTTGCCTTCCATCACTGGCTTGGCGGCGAGCGGTCCGATATTGCCTAGGCCGAGGACGGCGGTGCCATTGGAGATGACGGCAACCAGATTGCCACGCGCCGTGTACTTGAAGGCCGCACTGGGATCGGCGTGAATGGCGGACGAGACGGCCGCAACGCCCGGCGAGTAAGCGAGCGCAAGGTCGCGCTGGTTGCCAAGCGGCTTGGTGGCGCGGACTTCCAGCTTTCCGGGCCAACCGGTCTCGTGATAGACGAGAGAGCCGGACTGCAAGTCCATCGAAATCTCATTGTCCGCCATTTTCAGCGTCAGGAGTGGTGCGCGTGCCAGTGCCGCGCAATGTCAACCCTCAAGGGGATCCAAACATTGTCCTTGGACTGGATGTAGTCGATGAATTTTGCCAACCCCACGGCGCGCCCCGGCCTTCCGACAAGGCGGCAGTGAAGCCCCACCGACATCATCTTCGGCGAACCGTGCCGACCTTCCTCATAAAGGCAGTCGAAACTATCCTTGAGGTATTGGAAGAAATGCTCGCCGGTGTTGAAGCCCTGCGGAGTGGCAAAGCGCATATCGTTTGCGTCAAGTGTGTAAGGAATAATCAGATGTTTTCCGCCATCCGCCTTCTGCAACCAGTAGGGCAACTCGTCAGCGTAGTCGTCGGAGGAATAGAGGAAGCCGCCTTCCTCCATCACCAACTTCGTGGTGTTCATCGAACAGCGGCCCGTGTACCAGCCCAGCGGACGCTTGCCGGTGACTTCGGTGTGGATGCGGATGGCCTCGGCAATCTGCTGGCGCTCCACGTCTTCCGGCATGTCCTTGTGTTCGACCCATTTGAGACCATGGCTAGCGATTTCCCAGCCAGCCTCCTTCATGGCAGCAAATTGATCAGGCGAACGCTTCATCGCTGTGGCCACGCCATAAATTGTCAGAGGTACTTTGCGGTCGGTGAACATGCGATGCAAGCGCCAGAAACCAGCCCTTGCGCCATATTCATAAATCGATTCCATATTCCAGTGGCGTTGCCCCGGCCAAGCCGCGGCACCAACAATCTCGGAAAGGAACGCTTCCGAAGCGGCGTCGCCATGGAGGATGTTGTTCTCGCCACCTTCCTCGTAATTCAACACGAATTGAACGGCAACATGTGCACCGCCGGGCCATTTCGGATCCGGGATATCCCGGCCATAGCCTTTCATGTCACGGGGGTAGGAGTTCAAACTTCTCCTCCTAGATACAGCGCCCGAACGCGGTCATCCTTCAGCAGTTCAGCGGAATTGCCCGACAGCGCAATGCTGCCGGTGGTGAGGGCATAGGCACGCTGTGAAATGCGCAGCGCCATTCGCGAATTCTGCTCAACGAGCAACACGCTGACCTTTTCATCGCGGTTGATCGCGACGATCGAACGCGCAATGTCCTGAACCAATTTTGGAGCCACACCCAAAGATGGCTCATCAAGTAACAGAAGCTTTGGCTTGGCCATCAGGGCGCGGCCAATCACCATCATCTGCTGTTCGCCGCCGCTCATGGTACCAGCGGCCTGTCCATAACGTTCCTTCAGACGCGGGAAACGGCCCAACACCATCTCGAGGGTGCGGGCAATATCTGCTTTGTCGTTTCGTGTGAACGCCCCCATCAGGAGGTTGTCCTTGACGGTCATATAGGGAAAGACCCGGCGGCCTTCAGGCACCATGGCGATGCCGGCTTTGACGAGATCGGCCGGATTGCTGCCGTCGATACGTTTGCCCTGGTAATGAATTTCGCCCGACTTGACCTTTCGCAAGCCCGTGATGGCGCGCAGGATCGAGGACTTGCCCGCACCATTGGCGCCAATCAAGGCCACTGTCTCGCCTTCGCTCACAGACAGCGACACGCCTTTCAACGCGTAGACGTGGTCATAATAGAGTTCGACATTCCTGAAATCGAGAATCTGATTCATGGTCAAAGTTCAATCGCCTCGTCTTCGACACCGAGATAGGCTTCGATGACTTTGGCATCATTCTGGATTTCGGCAGGCGTGCCTTCCGCGATCTTCTCACCAAAATTCAAGACCACGATGCGATCTGAAATTTTCATCACAGCGGGCATGTCGTGTTCGACAAGCAGCACCGTCAACCCGCGATCACGGAGCTTCCGTACCATGGTAACCGCCTTCATCGTTTCATCGTGGTTCATGCCAGCAAAGGGTTCATCCAACAGCAGGATCTTCGGGTCAGTTGCAAGGCCGATGGCAATGCCAAGTGCGCGCAAATGACCGTGAGGCAGGTTCTTTGCCGTTTCACTGGCGATGTCGAGCAGTCCAAGGAATTCGAGAATTTCGTCCGCCGATTTGCCAAACGCAGCCTGGTCCTCATTGGCGATCTTCGTGCCCAGAAAATAACCCAGCAGCGACGCTTTGGACCGCAGATGGTGCGCGATGATGATGTTGTCGCGCACTGTCATGTTGCGGAAGATTGTCGTTTCCTGAAATGTCCGCACCACACCTTTGCGTGCCGCAATGTGCGGCGCTAAGTTTGAAATGCGCTCGCCTCTGAAGGTGACTTCACCCGTCGTCGGTTTCAGAAAGGACGAAATCAGTTTGAACAGCGTTGATTTGCCGGCACCATTAGGACCGATGACGGAAAGAATTTCTTTTTCGTTTACAACGAAACTGACATTGTTCACCGCCGTTAGTCCGCCGAAGCGCTTAGTCATACCTTTGACTTCGAGAATGTGCGCCATGATTCACCCCTTCTTCCAGAGTGAACGCAGGCTCATGAGGCCATTCGGCAGCACCAGCATGAGAACGATCATCAGCGTTGAGTAGATGAGCAACTGGAACTTGCCTGTCTCGAACAAAAGGTTCCAGCCAAAGTAAAGCACCAGCGTTCCCATCATGGGCCCGAAGACATAGCCAAGACCGCCGAGGAAGCAATTGAGCATGAAGTTTACCGAGTCGGTGACAGTAAAACTGGATGGATAGACTGACTGGGTGGCAGCTACAAAGACTGCCCCACTGATACCACCAAGAAAGGATGAGATAGCATAGGCGATCACACGCAGTGCTGCGATATTGACTCCGATAGAAGAGGCGAGTTCCTCGTTTTGTTGCAGCGACATGCAGATGTGGCCTATGCGCGAGTTAACGAGCCGGTACATGCCTGCAAAGCACAGGACCATCAGCACAGCCGCCAAGTAGTAGAATGCAATGCGTGGATTTTCCATGGTGGCAAAGTCAGGGATGATGGTGATGCCGAAGATCGACAGTGCTCCAGGCAGGGGGATGCTGGTGATGCCTTTGGCACCACTAGTGATTGGTAAAGCAAGGGCCAGCAGACGTGTGACTTCAGTCAGCACCAAAGTGACCATAGCGAAATAGACGCCGCGCAGCCGTAGGATGGGAAAACCAATCAGGATACTGGCCAGAGCGCACAGGATGCCCGCGACCGGTAACGTCCACCAGAAGGACCAGCCGTAGGACATGACGAGGACAGCAGAGACATACCCGCCCATCAAGGCGTAAGCGCCCTGACCGATGTTGATGCGGCCAATGAATAATGTGAGCCACACGCCAGCACTGGCGATCGACAGCAACGCCACTGACGTGAGCGTATAATAGAAGTCCTTGCGACCCGTAGTGCCAATCAGGTACGGCACAATCACAAATACAGCCAAAAGAAAAACTGCAAGGGCGAGAGTTTTTTTGTTGTTCAACATGGCGCGATCAACCCCAAGGCTTGCCCATCAGGCCATTGGGTCTGATGCTGAGGAAAATCATCAAAGTGGCAAAAATCACCAGATAGGTCACGTCGCCATATTCTCGAAGAACCGTGAGGCCTACTGATTCCATCATGCCAAGAATAAATCCGCCAGCAATGGCACCGCCAACGACGCCAGCGCCACCAATCATGATCATCGTGAATGCCTTGATAGAAATGGGCCCTCCGATGCCGGCATTGATCCCGGTGATAGATGCCAGAAGTCCCCCGGTAACACCCGCAAGCATGGCTCCAAGCGCGAAGCCCAACATGGTGTATCGCTCAACTTGAACCCCCATCAATTGGGCAGCGACACGATCTTGAGCAAGCGCTCTCATAGCCCGTCCGGGCTTGGTGTATTTCAACGCCAGTATGAACGCGATGATGCAGAGTCCCGCCAGGATGCCAACCAGAATGCGGTCATAGGGCAGGATTACTCCAAAATCATTGAAGACTCCTTTGACGATCTTGGGAACACCGCGCTGCTTTTCGCCAAAGATCAGTAGAATTACTGCATCGAAGAAGAAGGCTGTTGCCGCCGCCAGCAGCATGGTGCTCTCCTCGCGATGACTTCGCTTGATGACCGTTCGGAAAAGGTAACGTTCCATCAGGCCCCCGATCACAAAGAGTGTGACCCCCGATGCAAACACCGCTAGCGGGAATGGTAATCCTAGTTGACCATAGACGGCATAGGTGATGAACCCGCCGAGCACATACATCTGACCGTGCGCGAAATTCAGCACGTTCATCAAACCGAATATAAGCGTCAGGCCAAGGGCAATCAACGCATACTGCGCACCGAGATACAGCCCATTTGCAATGACTTGTTCCATAGCCGAGGTCCCAGCCCGCTGACGTTCAAGAATGAGGCCCGGATGTTAAGCCGGGCCTCAGTGGTACCGGTCTCAGGGAGGTTAGTCGACCGTTCCGACAAACAGGGTCTGGAATGCACCATCCTTGTATTCGTTCACGACCATCGGTACCGCGACCTGGCGCTTCTGCCCAAACGAAGACATGCCAACGTAGCTCAACTTGGCATTCGGATCTTTCAGATAGGGATTTGGGGCAGAGAAGGTGTCCATTGTCTTCTTGAATTCTTCAACATTGTCGATCGCCGCAGGATTGGCCTTCAGCGTTTCAAGAATGTAGTCGAGGGCATAGACCTTGGTGTTGGACTCGTCGTTGTACTCACCGAACATCTCGGTGTATTTGGCAACGAAGGCTTTCATCTGGTCGGAGGCGATTTCAGGCGTTGAAGCGCCACCCACGGAAATAAAGCCATTGGCGAGATCGCCAGCACCTTCGGCCAGAACCTTGGCATCCTGGGCAGTTTCGGTTGATATCAGCCCTTCATACCCCAACTCACGCGCCGAGCGGATCAGCAGCGGGGCATTGGCAGGTGCCACACCCGAAAGCACTAACAGGTCGGGCTTCAGGGCAACAATTGGCGTCAGCACGGGCGTAAAGTCACGCGTGTCGTTTTGATAGGTATCGTTGGCGGCAACCACTTCAAGGCCGAGGGCCTTGGCGGCAGTGACACCTCCATCACGCTGGCTAAGCGGATCGGATTCGTTGGCTGCGACAAAGGCCACTTTCTTCACGCCCCTGTTGTCCATCAGGTATTTGTAAATCGCAGGACCCGATTGATAGTTCGCGATCATGCCAAGGACAGCGTTCGAAGCAGGCTTCGTGTAGAGTTCCTTCGGGAAGGCATAGGGGAAATAGATGATGTTGTTCTTCTCGGCCACGGGACGCACGGCTGCGGCTCCGTCATCGACGTTCGGGCCCACAACATAGTGAATGCCTTGCTGGGCCATCTTTTCCATGCCTTCAACAGCGCGCTTCGGGTCCTTCTGGTCATCAAATGTGACGACCTTGATCATGTAAGTTTTGTCGCCGATCTTTACGCCACCAGCAGCATTGTAAATGGCTTCAAGCGTTTGCATGGACCGCACATTGGACGTGCCCCAGGCGGCGGCTGGTCCGCTGGTCACGCCGACGAAGCCGATTTTCAGCTCGTCCGCCGCAAGGGCGCTCATCGAAGAAACAGAGACGGCGGCAATGCAGGCCGAAGCCAGAAGTCCGCGCCGTGAAATCAATGTTTTGATCATTTGTGTCCTCCTCAGGGAACTGGTTTGCATTTTCTGGTGCGATTACGCCGCTGACGTTCTGTGCGACACCTTACTGACCTCATGGACCATGGACGAGAGAAAAGCAAGAAGAAAAACATTCTTGTATACAAATGACACCCCTGTTAGTGTTGTTTGACCACTAGGAAGAATGTAACAACAAGATGCGCATCCGGATCATCAACCCCAACACAACAGCCTCAATGACGCAAACCATCGCCGAAGCGGCTCGCGCCATCGCGGCACCAGGCACTGAAATTTCTGCAACGACCTCCAAGTCAGGCGCGGTGTCGATCGAAGGACACTATGATGAGGCCATGAGCATCGTAGGCTTGGTCGATGCAATCAATGAAGACCCGGGCGCAGATGCCTATGTCATCGCTTGCTTCGGTGACCCCGGACTTCTCGCGGCACGAGAAATCGCCACAGGCCCAGTCCTAGGCATTGCGGAAGCTGCGATGCATGCGGCAAGCTTCATTGCAACGGGGTTTTCAGTTGTAACGACGCTTGAAAGGACGCGGATCATTGCCGAGCATCTGGTGCGCAACTACGGTATGGAACATCATTGCAGGCGCGTGCGCGCTATCGATATTCCGGTTCTGGAGCTCGACAATCCGAAGTCCAATGCACGGCAGATGATTCTTGCGGAATGCGAAAGGGCCATCATCGAAGACAAATCCGGCGCGATTGTGCTGGGTTGCGCTGGCATGGCTGACCTCAACAAGTTCTTGGAAGATCGGCTGCATGTGCCAATCATTGACGGCGTGGCCGCCGCCGTCAAGTTCGCAGAAGCGTTGGTCGGCCTCGGTCTCAAGACCAGCAAGCGCGGTGATCTCGCTTACCCGTTACACAAATCATACGTGGGAAGCCTAAGTGGCTATGCTCCCCCTAGGCGCGGCAACGGCAAAGGCACTCACCCGTGACGGTGTGAACTGAATTCACTTCTGCGTTCTTTGTTTTGACCCGAACAACTTGCCGAAGTCTGGTACTTGAGTCCCTTGAGTGAGGTCGATCTGGGCCTCAATGTGACGCAGATGATTGTCCATGTATTGAACGGCCTTTGCGCTGTCCCGCGCCACCATCGCATTGGCAATTTCAAGGTGTTCAGTGTGCGAGCAAGGCACAGCTCCCGGCGACTCATAAAGCGCGATAATGAGCGACGACCGCGACACAAGTTCCGCCAGAAATGTCTGAAGAACTGCATTGCCGGAAAGGGTAGCAAGTTGCCGATGGAAGTCACCTGAAAGCTTGAGGCGCTGGGACTTTTCCCCTTCCTCGTGCGCCCGTTGTTCAGTCTTCGCGAGTTTTACCAGTTCCTTCAAGTCGGCATCACTGGAGTGCAGGATAGCTCGCTTCACCAAGGTTTGTTCAAGTTCGCGCCGCGCATCAAAGACCTGTCTGGCTTCATCCGCACTTGGTTTGGCCACCGATGCGCCCTTGTTGGGAACCAAATCGACAAGCCGCTCATGCGAAAGTCGCTGGAGGGCCTTGCGTATGACCGTTCGGCTGACCTTGAAGGCAGCAGCGAGATTGTCTTCCAACAGTGGCGTGCCAGGCGGAATGCGGTGATCGATGATCGCCTGATTAAGCGCCAAATGAACGCGCAGATCAGCTGGCTCCTTGCTCGGCTTTCCCTTAAGCTTTCTAACCATTTTCACTGATCCCAACTTCGATAATTGTCTGTTGCATGCAGAGTTATTCCGAATCCTGCAAATGCAGAAGCTTCAAATTCACTACGTCTTGTCAACTCGCCCTTTGATCTCTGCTTCCATTGCAAGTGCGGCAAACCGCCTTGCCAGCGGCTTGGCATCGACAGCTGTCAACACATTCACGTCAGCACGGGGCGACTTCCCGTGAAGCAGTAAGTAGCTCAGCCCCGAGTTGCGTCCGATTGAATCAGGCACGAAGCCTACTCCAAGCCCAGCCGCAACAAGCGAGACCACTGTAAAGGCTTCGACCACTTCCTGAACGATCTTTGGTGAGAAGCCCCCCTCCACGCAACAATGGAGCAAATAGCGGGCATATGTGGAATCAGACAGCCGGTAGAAGACGAACTCCTCGTCCTTCAGTGTCCTGATGTTTACTGATTTGCGTGCCGCCAGGCGATGTGTTGGCGGCACGACGATACCCATGCGTTCCTTCCAAGCTAGCTCCAGCCGCAGTCCGGCATCGTCCGGCGCAAATCTGAGGAAGCAGATATCCAGCCGATCTGACTTCAGGCGGTCGATCTGTTCCTGTGGCGGAAGCTCGTGGATCCTGATTTCAACGTCGGGATGGTTCGCTTTGAATCTGGCAATGCGAGAAGAGAGGCCGGAGTATAGAACCGAATTGGTTGTCCCTACCTGCAACACGCCAAAGCGGCCGTGTCCGATGGCCCTAACTTCGGCCTGGGCAACCGCCACTTGCCAGAGCATCGCATCCGCATAACGGCGGAATGCGAGGCCAGCTGCCGTCAGCCGGACGGAGCGGCTGTGCCTGTCAAAGAGCCGTGCGCCAAGCTCCTTTTCAAGATCGCTGATTTGCTGGCTCAGGGGCGGCTGCGAAATGTTCAACCGCTTGGCAGCTGCAGTGAAACTCAGTTCGTCGGCGACGGCCAGGAAGTATCGTGCGTGCCTGAGTTCCATATGCAAAACCTCTCAATCATACCGAACAATATATTGGACTTAAAGCCGGGGATAGAGGGAAAAAGCTCGCCGCTGGTATCTCTATGGGAGGCGCAAGTGCCAAAGATGACTGCCGCCGCAGCTGCGGTTCTGATTCTGGAGTTGGAAGGCGTTGGCACCGCCTTTGGCGTGCCCGGAGCCGCGATCAACCCTAGTCTGCCCCCACAAGGTGGTCCAATTTGAATATTAATGCATGGTTGGCGTTTGGTCTATTGGAATGATCGCTTCGGGAGCTGGGGGTCGATACCCTAATGAACTATGTGGTCTGAGTTTATTGTAATAGCTCCGCCATTTTTCGATGATGATTTGCGCTTCCTTTAATGAGTAGAAGATTTCGCCATTAAGCAACTCGTCCCTGAACCGTGCATTGAAGCTCTCGCAGTATCCATTCTCCCAAGGTGACCCTGGTTCGATATAGGCTGTCTTGGCACCCACTGCCGCAATCCAGTCCCGAACCTTTTTGGCGACAAACTCGGCCCCATTGTCGGATCGGATAAAAGCAGGGGGGCCCCGAAGGATAAAAAGATCGGTAAGAACATCGACAACGTCGATTGAGTTTAGCTTTCGTTTGACCCGGATCGCTAAAGCTTCCTTTGTCCATTCATCAATAATGTTGAGTGTTCGGAAGACACGGCCGTCATGAGTTCGATCCTGGACGAAGTCATAAGACCAAACATGGTTCGGATATTCCGGACGAAGCCGGACACAAGATCCGTCATTCAACCATAAACGTCCCTTCTTGGGTTGCTTTTGTGGAACTTTGAGCCCCTCGCGTCGCCAAATTCTTTCGACCCGCTTATGGTTCACATGCCAGCCAGAGTTGTTCAGCATTCCGGTAATCATCCGGTAGCCATAACGGCCATAGCTCCGCGTCAACTCGATGATGTCCTCGGTAAGCAGTTCTTCATCGGGTTGGCCGCAAGGTGTTTTGCGTTGGGTCGACCGGTGCTGACCAAGTGTCTGACAAGCTCGGCGTTCAGATACGCCGAGGGCCTCGCAGACACGGTCAATACAGTGGCGGCGGCGCGAAGGGCTTAGTAGTTTCCCCGTGCTGCCTCTTTCAAAATCAGTTTGTCTAGGGTTAAATCCGAGACAGCCCGACGAAGCCGGACGTTTTCCGTTTCAAGCTCTTTTAATCGCTTCGCCTGGTCCCGGTTCATGCCGCCGTATTCTCTGCGCCATCTGTAATAAGTTTGAACCGTCACCCCAATGTGCCGTACCGCGTCGGAAACCGACTTGCCTTGACCTTGTAAAACCTCAACCTGCCGAAGCTTCATAACTATGTCTTCGGCCTTTTCCCGTCTGACTGTCATCTTTTGATCCTCCATATCGAGGGATAAAATTATCCCAAAACATGGACCACTTCACGGGGGGCACTCCATGGCCACGATACGTC
>Ga0209358_10002960_pt1 | contig 12691 bp, 10 predicted proteins | sample LauGreFa1BDMLBSN_2_FD_187574 | JGI IMG/M metagenome (GOLD analysis project Ga0209358, IMG submission 187574) | Freshwater lake microbial communities from Lake Michigan, USA - Fa13.BD.MLB.SN (SPAdes) (version 2) | ecosystem: Environmental > Aquatic > Freshwater > Lake | place: Lake Michigan, USA...
CATGTTATTTCTTGATTGCAAGACATTTATTTATATGCTATGTTAGTATTTTATATTTATATTTATATTTATATTGTTTTAATTATTTTATTTAAAGAGGCTTGGATGCTCATTGCCCATTTCTTTGCATCAAAAGTTGCAAATCATCTTATTCATTTTTACTATACCCAAGGTCTTTGTCTTGGCCACAATTACTTCACAATAATTGCTTAGTAGAATAAGTTTTAGGGGTTTCAAGCAGTTTGATTTTCTTACCAGGGTTATTCTATTGTCTATGATTGACAAATCCCTGATTAACATCAGTGGTTCTTCTTTTTAAAGAAAAGTCCACAAAAGGCTTTATGAATATCTTATTTTTTTGATATTCCCTGATGTTTTTCTACCCTACAGGCTTTTAAGGTAAACGTCTTGAGCGCCGTAAGCCACGAGTTGCATTAAACCACCTCCCATTTTATAATATTGCTAAAGAAAAAAATTTTCCTAAAATTAAATTAATTGTTTTATTAATTTAATTCACTCCCTACATACTATGACAAAATATTATTTATATTTGCATTATCCTTCATAAATATGGCCAAATAACCTTCATCAAATATTTCTTTTTTCCCTTCATGATTTTTTGTAAAAATATAGGAATCCTGTTTTTTCTTGATTGACCAACCATTATCTAAAGCATTGTATAGAAACACCATTTTCTTAAATTTAATTTGGTCTATTTCTACTTGACCAGGTTCTAAAACATTCACTAATATATTTGTTGAAGTATTCATTCTTTATTCTTTAATGTATTGACTGAAACTTTTATTTATCTTTAAACCAATTTTTATATCTTTTTAAAAATTTCTAATTAAATAATACATTACTCTTTAATATATTATGCTTAGTTTTAAGCCCAAATCGAACAAAAAAATCCGTGTTTGCAAAAAATACACAACCACTTTAGATGGTAAGCATAAAGAGTTTATCAATGAATTTGACAAGAATGAATTTGATACTATACCTAAATTAAAACAAGAAAAGGTGGATTTAAAAAATAAAATAGAAATACTCGATAAAACTAACAATATTGACCAAATTATGGATATGAAAGACCGAATCAATGAAATTGATGATACTATTAAAGGGCTTAAAAATAAAAAAACTAATTATTTTTTAGATAATTCTAAATTCATTTTTGAATACTTTGAAAATAAAAAAAATATAAATAATATCGATTCATCGTCTACCGCTTCAAATAATAAACCTATAACTTCTAAAAATCAAATGCTTTTTAATTTCTTCAAAATTCAAAACAATAATCAAGAAGAAAATGTCGCCGAAAATAGAAATAAAAATATCGTTCAAAAATATCTCAGTAATATCGACGAAACATTTATTGATATGAATTCATTTATTCGGACAACCGATATATGTCAGCATTGTTTTAAGGGTGAACTTATTCCACTTGACGACGAGGGTGTCCTTATTTGCAATGCATGTGCTGTCAATATTCCGTATCTTATTGAAAATGAAAAACCTTCATATAAAGAGCCACCCAAAGAGGTCTGCTTCTATGCTTACAAAAAAATAAATCATTTCAAGGAAATTTTGGCTCAATTTCAAGGCAAAGAGACGACACAAATACCCGATGATGTTATTGACCAGATACATTTGCAAATCAAAAAAGAGCGAATTAGTCTCGAACAACTAACACATTACAAAACTAAGGAGATTTTGAAAAAGTTGGGATTTAATAAATATTATGAACATATTGCATTTATTAAAAATAAATTAGGATTAAAACCACCCGTTTTTAGCCCCGAATTAGAAGATACCTTATGTAACCTTTTCATGGAAACGCAGTCACCTTATGCCAAAACTTGCCCTGATTATCGTGTTAATTTTTTGAACTATTACTATGTTTTATTTAAATTCTGTGAGCTTCTCGGGGAAGAACAATATCTCGATTCTATTCCTTTACTGAAAGATAGAGAAAAACTCATTGAACAAGACGAAACATGGAAAAAAATGTGTATTGAATTAGATTGGGAATTTATCCCTACCGTTTAGTCCACCTTTTCTATAAAATAAAACATAATAAAATAAAATAAATAATTTAATTATTCTGATGCATACATTATATAAGTATCTCTTGATACAATTCTATATATTTTTCCATCATAAAATAAGTGAATGCATTCATTTGCAACATCAGATGGACTATTTGATAACCAAATAAGTAGCCTTTTATTTTTAGCAGGAAATATTGTTGGTCCATGGTGTGTTTGTATACCTCTGTTTTTAGGTAAAAAAATTTTACTTGACTCATTTATTATTTGTTTGAATGCTGTATAGTTCATATTGCAAACATTATCTGTATAATCTCCATAAATATAAAGTTTAAAATTTGTATCATTTATAATACCTTCTTTTAATATTTGGCCTGCAAAAGAACCAAAAAAAGTTCCAGTTAAATTTATTAAACCTGTTGTTGCATTCGTGTTATTTTTTTGTATATAACTCATATTATTAGACATGTCATACCAGAATAAATACATAGCTTTTTCTAAATAATTATATTGTATTAAAGCGGGTCCTGCAGAACTTGCCTGACTTATTTTAGTAAATGCTTGCACTAATGGTGTAGGTGTTGGACCTAATACTATTTTACTATTTTTGCATGAAATAAATTCACCTGATATATAAAAATCACCATTTGCTTCCGTCACAGTAATATCAGGGCTAGTTATATCACCACTAACACCAACAGGATATACATCTGTAACATTATAATTATAACCTAATGTTAATACAGAACAATATTCAAGCTTAATTGTAGTAGTGCTATCCTTTATAATATTAGCATATTCACCAACAACACAAATAATTGAAATATCGGTTACATTAATATTAGATTTAACTGTTATGCTGTATATGTCTCCGTCAAAACCAGTATCCACTTGATTATTTAATGCATATATTGTGTTCTCGGTTAAATCCAGTGTGGCAAATTTTAAATATGTTTCTGTAGATATTCCTGAATCATTTTGTAATGCTGTAAATTTTCCGCCAAAATAAATAGTTGGTTTTGAATCTTGTAATCCGTTTAAATCTGTAAAACCAGATGTAATACAGGTTACTTCATTATCAAATCCAAGATAATCATCTGTTCCGTCAGTAAATATTACCGGTCTGACTATGTATGAACCATTTAGAATTACTTGAGCTATTTTATAACAATTGATAGTAGAATTTATCATATCACATGATATAAAAAGACCTCCAATAAATAAACGTAAGGGTTTTCCATTTTCATCCTTATGCAAACATAAACATGTAATACCACCTAAAAACTTTCCAATAAAAATCATATCTTGAGAATAAAAAGAGTTTTTATCTGATACATATAACTCTCCGTTTCCAAATCCGATATAAAATTTTAAATTTCTATCATCATATACAATAGCAGAGATATCGTTTCTTAAATTATTAACAACAGCTCCATTAAATGTCATTGTTTTTTCTAAAAATAAATATATATCATGAGGTAATGGGTTTTCAGCTGATTTTATTGGCAATTCATAATATGCAGGTTTTATATTTTTTATAATAGGTTTAATCACACCAAATGCGGGTGATAATGATACACTAGGAACTGCTTTCAATTTATTATCATTTACTGCCTTTGCCTTTGCCTTTGGTTTAACTAAACTATGAATCTTGTTAGGAACAGAACGAGCATTTATTAATCGATGCATTATAATATTATACAAAATAATAATATTATACAAAATAATAATTTGCAGTGAAATGAAATATTATTATTTTAAATAATTTGAGTTCGACAAAGAGGACATATTATAGTTTCATTGATACTATTTACCAAGTCAAAATTACATTTAGCGCATAATATATGTCCGCAAGGGTTTAATGAAACATTTTTTTCATTCTCACCATAGCAACCATCAATTTCACATATGTTTAATTCGTCTAAACATATGCAACATTTTTCTTCTTCATTTGTCTCTGGAATTTGTAATTCAGTTTTTTTAATTTCTCTCGATTCTTGACGTTCACTCTGAAACGCAAATAATTTATTTTCTTCATATTTTTTTAAACATTCTGCACATTTCCATCCATCAATTTCTCCTCGTCCATCTTCTATTCCACAATCATCGTAACAGTGAAAATAAATGCAGTTACAGTCTAAACATTCTTCAGTTATGTTTAGCATTGAACTAAATAATGTTTCATATTCATCTCTAAGTTCTATTCCGTTGATTTTTGTTTTTTTTAAAAACGAAAAAGCCTTTGCAATAGATTTATAAAATACATCGGTAGAAACATTTTTTTCAATATATTCTTTTTCATAAATAGCATATGACATTCTTGTATAATTTATATAATTTGTATAATAAAGAAAATATCTCTTTATTATATTTCAATTTTATATTATGTTAGTTTGGATATAAGTTTACGAAACCTTACCCGTAGGGAAAAGTTGAATTTAAAGTCCGCCCGGGAATCCTACTAAATTGGCTCCAATTCCAAATCCAGCTCCTGTTCTAGAACTTACACCCATGCTAGGAACATATGTATCCAAAATGGCAAAAGTGGCTGCAGCAGTTAGCGCTAACAAAGCAATTTCTTCTAAATTCATAGATTTTTTGGGAATAGCATATGCGGCTATTGCTACCATAAGTCCTTCCACGATATACTTAATAACTCGCTTAATAAGTTCGTTTACGTTAAACATCCTATATAAAATAAAAAGAAAATAATTAATTAATTCAATAAATTAATAATTTATTTATTTAATAATTTAATAAATTAATACTTAAAACGAACTAAATTAATTAATATATAATGAGCGGAAAATCAAAATCAAATATCGCCAAAAAAATGGCATATGAACGAAAATTAACCAAAGATGGTTCTACAAATCCTAAATATGTAGACTTACTTGATGTTGACAAGCCAATTGCAGGTCAAACATTTGGATGTTTTTCTTTCATTACTCCTGAGAAAATCTTGAAGCAAAAGGAAATGTTCTTTTTCGAAGAATTCCTAAAGAGATGGGAATTCTCTAAATCCATGGAAAAGTTTCATCAATTTATTAATTTTGTATCTTATAAATATAAGTTATCCTTTGAGGATGTCATGAAGGACTATGAGGGATTCGTTAAGGAAGAGCGTGACAATATTATTTCGTCTTCTATCGAGGATGACTACAAGACGTTCATGGATAAAGAAGAGGATGAACTAGAAAAGCAATTCAATATCAAGCATAATTTTCAAACATCGGTGCGTGGTTTCAAGGCACGTGGTCATTTTGCCTCACAAGAAGAGGCCGAATTGCGCGCCAAACTTATCCGAGAAGTGGACCCCAGTTTTGATGTATTTGTTGGACCGGTTGGCACTTGGTTGCCCTGGGACCCTGAGGCCTACAAAACTGGACGCGTTGAATACATGGAGGAGGAACTCAATCAGCTCGCGCAGGAGAAGCAGAAGAATGAGTCGGCTGCTAAGAATGCATTTGAGGCTCGAGTCAAGGAGACCAAGCAGAAGGCGATTGATGAGAATAAGAAGAATGCGGAGAAGCATGGTAACATTTTGACGCAAGATATTGACCAAGAAGGTAATTTGGTCGGTGTTAGTGCAACTAGTCAGGAGAAAGCGCTAACAACTGAAAGTTCTGATACCATTTCTGTTGCGGATATTCGTTCGGAGCTTTTTGATGGCGAAAATGTTATTACGGGTAAGACGGATTATGGACGCTCTGAGCTTGTTAGTGGACCTTTTTCTTTAAAGGAGAAAGAGAAAGAGAAGGATGAATAGATGATATATAAAATTGAAAAGAATTAAATAATTATATTAAATACAAACTAACATAATTATTATCAATGGAACAAATTCAAGATTATTCCAATAATGGGAAATGGATTGCTATTACTACATTAATTTGGAATGAATTATTTAAACAATTAATTTTATCTTGTATGAATGAACCAGATTTTATTATAAAATTTTCAAATCCAGAAAATTATTGTATTTATTGGATTAAATTAACAAAATTTATGGCGAAATATTATGATGGAAAAACACCTGAAAAACCAGATAAATTTATATTCTTATTATTATTAACATATCCTAAAAGTTACATTTTACAACTAAAAAGCTTTTTACAGCTAAAAATAGCATTTAATGAATTAAATGATGACCAAAACAATAGCGATAATTCAGATTTCACTTGTTCTTCATACAGACATGATGATGAAAATGATGGTTCTCATACTTGCATATGCAGTCAGCCAATAGAAAATGTATTTGAATTTGAAAATAACTTATCAGGAGTTTGTTTTAATGTAGGCAGTGTTTGCAACAAAAGACATCGGGTTATTAGTGAAAATGATGAACAATATAAATTAATGCAGAGAGCAGCTAGAGATAGAAAAGATGAAATCAAAAATGGATGGCCGCAAGGATATAAAGAAAATCAACGATACATTAAAAAACAACAAATGGTTGAAAAAAATAAATCTAGTTCTAGTTCGGAATCTGAAACAGAATCAATTAAATATAATATTAATAATAGATGTATTATATGTCAAAAAGATAAAATTATATATAGTCCTACTAACAGCAGTAGCATCAATGGTATTTGTTCTTGTATTCCAAATAAGATTAAAAAGAAGTCCAAAAAACTAAATAAACAAATTTTGAAAGAGATACAGACAATTTCTTGTTTAAGTTGTAAACAAGAAACTAGAAAAATAAAAAATAAAAAATTGTGTTCTGTATGCATTCAGATAAAAGAAGTAGCTGTTTGTTTAAAATGTAACATTGATTTTACATCACCTATAAAGTCAGATGCTAAATTTTGCAATATATGCATTTCTACTGTTAGGAGTTGTCTTGATTGCAATGATTATATAATGACTCCAGAAACTTACAAGACTAGATGTGCTGATTGTTTTAAACAAAATAAACAATCTCAAAGACATATTTATATCGACTGTATTGAGTGTGGAGATGATGTATTAATACCTGAATCAGATAAAGAATGGAGGAAAACTTGTAGCAGTTGTTTTTTGAAAACCAAAGGAACTTGTGAAAAATGTTCTTTGAGTGTTAAAATATTAGCTGTTAAAAAGGAAGGACCAAATAAAGGTAAAAAATTTTATAAATGTGATACATGTGGATTATTTAAATGGGTTTAATAAGTAATTTAATTGTAAAATAATGTATAATAAAATAAATTATATATTATTTAGTTTGATTTCAGACGATAATAATAATCTGTGAAAATTTTTTTATTTTTAATACATTTTGACATTTTTGATGCGGCAAAATTTTCAGCGATGCCTGCTTTCGCAATGGTATCCCAGGTTTCTAATACTAGTCCACTAGATAACTCAACTTTTTCTACCTTTTTTCCTGATACAGAAACTATTTTTTTAACATATTCTTTATTTTTTAAAGCCAAACCATAATAACCATCATTATTACCAAATTCTGTCCATACGACTGATTTAATTACATATTCGCACGAGTTTAAATAATCTTTTAATTCTTTTATATCTGTTTCTGTTGTATCTTTTAATATTTTTTCATTCCATCGTTTATAATCTTCAAATAAAACGGAATTTAATATTTTATTGCTTGGTGAAAATTCACATGATTGAAATAAAAATGTTTCTATTGCATTTCCTACAAATTGTTTTTTATATTCAATTGGTTTAAGTTTAACACCACTATATCCATGAACATTTTGTAATTTATTTTCATTATTTAGTTTATTAAATCGTATAGGTTTAAATCTGATATCTAGATAGTGTTTAAATGCATGAAATATTTCTTTTTGTGGTTTGATTTTTAACCATATACGCAATTGACCTTCCATATTTACAGATGATTCATTAACATCATGTCTAATTATACACATTGTATCAATAAATTCATTAAACTTGGCTGTAGTATCATTTTCAGGTATTAATTCATTTTTATAAACAAATTGGTTATCCGCATTAGTTATTGCTGACACTGATTTGTTTAATACCCTGACAGTTACTTGTTCTTTTAATTCTTCATTTTCTTTTTCAAGCTCTCTAATTTTATTTTCTAATTCTTCATTTTGTTTTATTAATTTATTAAAATTATCTATGCTATATGTCTTTGAATGGATAATATCTTTTATATAATTTGTTAGTTTTTCTATTGTAAAATTTGACAAATCATAGGCAATTATTTCCTTTTTAATTTTACCATCTATTTCAATATGTCGAATTTGTCTTCTAATTTTTACACAAGTTTTTATTAATCCTTCTATTTCGACCTTATTTTGAACTCGAAATGCGGTAATTAATTGAAAATTATCATATGTTTTACGATGGTCATTTACTCTTGTTTTTAAATCATTCGAATGACCAAATTTAATTAATTTTTCATTCGCTTCATTTGTATTGTCAATAGTTCCGATATAAATGCATTCTGTATTTACTGGAAACTGAATAATGGTTGCAAGTTCCTTTTCTTTTTTTAATTGTAGTTTTTCTTGGTTGAATACACCTTTATTTTGCTCTAATTGTAATCTTAATTCATCTGTTTCTTCTTCTACTATTTCATGTAAAACTTCTTCCATTTTCATATAATATTCGTGAATTTCTCCCGCTTTTTTTGTTTGCGCTTTTAAGCAGAGTGACTTGAAACATTTAATTGTTAGTAAAATAGTTTGTTTATTATGACCACCCCATTTTTCTTCATTAGCACTTGCTTTGGGCTGTCCCAAAGTAAGTTTATAATCTATATCAATGTTAAAATATTTTTCTAATAATCTTTTAGCGTCTATTTTTTGACTAAACCCTAACCATTTCCACACATTATCTAAGTCTACAACAAAATCTGTATTCTTATTATAATTCAGGTAACAATAAAAGCTACTAACAAATAATTGTTGTTCAAACCCTGTAAAATTTTCTTGAATTTTGGTTATTAATTTACCATTATATACATGCGACAATTTTGTTATTGGATTGCTCTCAATAAGTTCAACGATATTTAGCTCTTGCATCTTATTATATATTAATAATAGGATACTCTTTAAGTTGTTTTTTCTTGCTTTTAAATATTAAAAGCAATATCATGAAAGCAAGACTGTTGCTTTTATATTTAAAAGCGGATTTATAAAAGCGCTTTATTTCTACCATTTACTCTTTTTTACTGCAATTTTGGGTCCCGCGCCACGTTTCTTCACGTTATTTGGGTCATATTGTTCCTCTTCGTCTTCATCATTTATCTGTTTAGATAGCTCCCAGAACTCTTTTGACCCTAACCTGAAGTCATTGTGTGCGTCTGCCTTATACCAGAAGACCTGGTCTTGCAGCTTATTTGATTTTGCATTATTATTTATCACTAAGCACTCATAATTCTCTGTGCATTGGTCCATTACCTGGCAAAATGACTCCAATGTAGGAAACATGCCTGCATAATTCTCGTAAATTCGCTTCCTGTTAGCTATATACGGCTCTCTTAAAATAAAAACGTAATCTATATTTGTTCTTAGTGTAGGTGGAATTCCTAGAGGGTATTGCATTGTAATAATTAGCATGACCTTCCAGTGTCGTCCATTCATAAAAAGCAGACGCATCATCTTGTCGCGCGCCCAAGTGTTATCATATAAGCAGTCATCTAAGATGACAAAAGTTCGAGGGTCTATAGTGGACCTTTTAAATTGCTCCATTTCCTTTTTTATTTGTTTCAAAACTTGTCTCTGTCGCTTCAAAATGTTCTCGATAATAGCAGTGTTATATTCATTGTGGATGAACAATTTTGGCACCAATTTTCCGTAAAATCCGTTTCCTTCTTCAGTTCCAGAAATGACAGTTCCGATTGGAATATCTTGATGATAATATAATAAATCTCTTACCAAAAATGATTTACCCGTGTCACGTCTCCCGATTAAAACAACGACTGGACCTTTTGACTCATTAGGCTTAAAACTGATAGATTTCATGTCGAACCGTTTTAGCTCTAAATTCATTTACTATTATATTATATATTTTTTAAAAAGAAATTAATTTACGCAGACAATAAAGTCATTAATATTTTGTCATATAGTAATATTTTTTGTTATTGTTATTATTTGTCATTGTATAATATTTAGGCATAGTTTAACTATTTTGTTAGTTAAAAGATATTAAATAATTATAAGTTAAATATAACTTATAATTTTATTTTTATTAGCTATGGCAATCACTGTGAACTATCAAAAAAGGAAGAACATTAATTTATTCAACAAGTTTAGCTCAAATTCCAATATTTCATTATCACATGTGCAAAATTATATCCCCATTTATGATAGATTTTTTTCGCTAAATAATACTAATTTTAACTCTATCAATTTGAATCATGTATGGAGCATTTCAGATATAAAGGATACCAATTCAAAATCACAAACTTTTGAGCAGTTGCATATTTATAACTGCAAAATTAAAAACATGTCGAATGATGACGATGATATGACGATTAATCAAAAAGTATTTATCAAAATGGCGCCATTATTGGACCCATTTAAGTATTTGGTCGGTAAATATAATCACACGGACTCGCATTTATTTAACTTACCATCGATTGATAAGACTAAAAAAACACATCCTAAATTAGAAGACCCAAATAATTCGTCTTACATAGATGGTTTTTTTTCTTTTCTGACAAGCCAAGTATTGCATAACCATCATTTTATTCATGGTCTGGATTATTATGGCTCTTTTTTAGGAATTAAAAATAATTATAAAATAAATATAATTGATGATATTGACTATTTATTACAATCGGATTTCTTTAACAAGCAAAAAAATACTCTGTTTACGGTAGAAGATTATTCCCATTTAATTACGACTTCCTTAACTCAAGAACCGGGTTTAAAACCATTAAATATTATGAACATTTCGCAAAAATCAAATTTATCTATAAAATCGATTGATGATAGTATGTTTGAAAATATTTTTGAAAGTGAAACACTTGTTGAAACTAATAAAAATGCGTCTATATCTTTAGATGATGTTAAAATGCTGAATATAGATTTGGTTGACATTACAAATTCGATTGATGTTACTGACCAAAAAAAGTCAGCAAGCCTTAAATCAGGTTCATCATGTTCATCGAGAACTTCTCATACAAATGAAAACGATGATGAGAATGAGAATGAGAATGAAAATGAGAATAATGAATCTAAATATTTAAATGATGATATCAGCAATAGTAATGATTGCTCTAAATCTAATTCTAATTCAGATTCATGGTCTGGTTCGTATGAATCAGAAGATAGTAGCTACGAAGAAGAAAAACTCATTTTAACATTACATAAATTTCCTGTTCAAGTTATTTGCTTAGAACATTGTGAAAACACATTAGATGATTTAATTATTAATAATGATTTATCTCATGATGAATGGATGTCTGCTCTAATGCAGATTATTATGACCCTAATTGTATACCAAAAAATGTTTTCATTTACACACAATGATTTACATTCAAATAATATTATGTATATACCAACTAACAAAAAGTATTTGTATTATTTGCACAAAAATAAATATTACAAGGTTCCAACTTTTGGAAAAATATTTAAAATTATTGACTTTGGGCGTGCCATTTATAAATTTGACAACAAAACATTTTGCAGTGATAGTTTTCAAACTGGAGGGGATGCGGCGACACAATATAATATTGAGCCTTATTTTAACGATAAAAAACCAAGATTAGAGCCTAATTTCAGTTTTGATTTGTGTCGATTGGCGTGTTCTATTTTTGATTATGTTATTGATGACATGGATAGCATTAAAAATATTCATAGTTGCGAGCCAATTGTAAAAATAATTGTAGAATGGTGCACGGATGATAATGGTATCAATGTGCTTTATAAAAATAATGGAGCGGAAAGATACCCTGATTTCAAATTATATAAAATGATTGCCAGGTGTGTTCATAATCATAGTCCAAATGCACAATTAGATAGACCTGAATTTAGCAAGTTCTGCGTTTTGAAAAATGGTGTTGCAAAAGGGGAAACTATTATGGATATAGATAAATTACCAGTTTATATTTAGGCTGTTCGTATTTATTTTAATTAAAGTTATATTATTAAAATAAATTATAAAATAATATTAATATGGATTATGGTTTTATTCTTACAAGACATGTTAACTCTGAGGTAACTAATAAATATTGGAACCAATCTGTCAAATTAATAAGAACACATTACCCTTTAAGAAAAATAATTATTATTGATGATAATAGTAATTATAAATTTGTAAAAGCCGACCATGATTACCAAAATTTGGAAGTAATACAATCTGAGTTCCCTAAACGTGGCGAGTTACTACCATATGTTTACTTTTTAAAATATAAATGGTTTGATAATGCAGTCATTTTACATGATAGTATTTTTATTCACAAAAAAATACCGTTTGAAAATATTAATATTCATGTATTGCCGTTATGGCATCATAATTATGATAAAGAAAATTTAGGCAATTTGTTACGAATTTCTGGATATTTAACTAATAATTATGAGATTAAAAAAAAACTAACTGATAATAAGCATGTTATGGGAATGCCAACAGATAAAAATAATTTCGATTTATGCTTTGGTGCGATGGCATTTGTTAATTTAAATTTTTTAATAGGAATCGAGAATAAATATAAAATTAGT
>Ga0209358_10002962_pt1 | contig 12689 bp, 8 predicted proteins | sample LauGreFa1BDMLBSN_2_FD_187574 | JGI IMG/M metagenome (GOLD analysis project Ga0209358, IMG submission 187574) | Freshwater lake microbial communities from Lake Michigan, USA - Fa13.BD.MLB.SN (SPAdes) (version 2) | ecosystem: Environmental > Aquatic > Freshwater > Lake | place: Lake Michigan, USA...
ATAAAACCTCAATTAAATAAGGTATTTCGATATTTTCCTGATTTTTAAAACGCTTAATTTCTTGTTTAGTAATGGCTCTACCTAACTCGTTGGTTAATGGATAATGGGTAAAAATCTGACTTTGAATACGATCTTTTAAAGGAGTTATAATAGAGCCTCTATTGGTATAATCTTCGGGATTAGAAGTAAATACAAATTGAATATCCACAGGAATACGCAATTTATATCCACGAATTTGCAAATCGCCTTCTTGCAATAAATTAAAAAGCGCAACTTGAATACGAGGTTGTAAATCGGGTAATTCATTAATTACAAAAATTCCACGATGCGAACGCGGAATAATACCGTAATGAATAACCTCTTCATTATCTAAACTCAATTTTAAATTTGCAGCCTTAATGGGGTCGATATCACCAATTAAATCAGCAATATTTACATCTGGCGTAGCTAATTTTTCGGTATAACGTTCCTCACGATGTAACCAAGCAATAGGTAAATTGTCGCCCATGTTTTGTACCAATAATTTTGTGTTGGGTAAAATAGGATTAAACGGACATTCGTTAAGCGGCGAACCCTTTACAACAGGAATATATTCATCCAAAAGCTGTACTAACAAACGCGCCATTTTAGTTTTTCCTTGACCGCGCAAACCCAAAAAATTAATGCTATGTCCCGCTAATATAGCTTGTTCCAACTCGGGTAAAACAGTATCGTCGTAACCAATAATATTAGTAAAAACCTTTTCTCCATTGCGTAATTTCGCCGATAAATTTTTACGTAACTCTTCTGCAATAGACAAAGATTGATACCCTGCTTTTTTTAATTCACCCAAAGTGCTAATATTTTGCATACAATTTATTTTAAATATTAATTATTTTCTTTTTTTATTTTTTTTCATTTCGTAATCGCTAAAAATAAAATCGCCTAAGTTATCCAGTCCCGCATAAAACGCTTTACCATTATTAGCCAAAGTAAATTCCTCCACAAATTGTCGCAAATAATAATCTTGTGCAATCATAAAAGTGGTAATAGGGATTTTTAATTTCCTACACTGCATTGCCAAATTAATAGTTTTATTCATCACCTCAGGATCCAATCCATTGCTATTTTTATAATATCTACCATCTGGTAATTTTAAGCAAGTAGGTTTGCCATCGGTAATCATAAAAATTTGTTTATTCCCAGTTTTACGTTTTCGCAATAAATCCATAGCCAATTCCAAACCAGCAACAGTATTGGTATGGTAAGGGCCCACTTGCAAATAAGGTAAATCTTTAATAGGAATTTGCCAAGCATCATTTCCAAAAACAATTACATCAATATGGTCCTTAGGATATTTAGTTTTGATTAACTCCACCAAAGCCATAGCAACTTTTTTTGCAGGCGTAATACGGTCCTCGCCATACAATATCATAGAGTGCGAAATATCAATCATTAAAACCGTAGATAACGCACTTAAATGTTCGGTTTCATTCACCAACATATCCCTTGCTTGCAAATCAAAATCATCAATCCCCCCTCTAATTTGGGCATTTTTAATACTTTGATTAAAATCTATCTGAAAAAAACTATCTCCATACTCAAAAGCCCTTTGCTCGGGTAAAACCTCCTCCCCTTTTCCAATTTTACTAGAAGAATGATTCCCTCCAGGAGATTTTTTAAGTTTACCAAAAACCTGATCCAGAGAGCGTTTACGAATAATTTGTTCGGATTTGGCACTTAACTTACTACCCTTACCCTTAGCATCTTTAGTTAAATAGCCATTATCCTCCAAATCCTTTTTAAAATCCTCTAAAGTATAATCGGGAGTAGTAATTTTATTTTCCTCATCAATGTATTTTAACCATTTAAACGTTTCGTCCACATCGCCCGAAGTATGCACCATGATTTCTAAAAACAACGACAATAACTGTTCAAAAACAGATTGCTTTTTATCGTTAATTATCCATTTATTAAACCTTATTCCTAACATAATGCTAAAGTTAAAAATAGATTGTGAGCAAAATATTTAAAAAACATAAATTAATGATTTTTAAACTTTTGAAACAGAAACAGGAAAAATAGATAAATACCACTAAATTTGCACCATGCAAAAAAAATCATTTATACAGTTTTTTAAATTAATGACTCAAAACTACCGATGGAAAGTAGTTTTTATTGTTTTGTTTGGTGCAATATCATCCATATTTCAGGGTTTTGGTATTATAATGTTGGTTCCATTGATTGAACGGTTTCAAAAATTTGAAGAAAATACCAATGAATCCTGGATAAACAAAATTATTCCTATACAACAATTTAGTATAAATCAGGTAATTATAATTTATTTTATAGTTTTAATTGGCATATCCGTATTTAAAGTATTACAAACCCTTTATACACAACGAACAATTGCCAACTTTTCTAATTTATACTCTATACAATCCATACAAACTATTTTAGGCGCACAGTGGGACTTTTTTTTAGAATATCCCTCATCCAAGTTAATTAATTTAATGAATACGGAAGCACGCTCTATTCGCTCCCTTACATTTTTTACACTTAATTTAATTAAAAACTCGATTCTTTTAATTGTGCAATTGGTTTTTGCATTATTAGTTTCGTTTAAACTAACTTTATTAATTATGGGTATTTTAAGTATTGTAATTGTTAGTCAGCGATTTTTCTTTAAACAAACCTTTAAATTAGGAAAATCTAGGATTAACATGACCGAGGAAATGCAGAAATACTTAAAAGAAACCTTTGTTGGAATAAAAGAATGGAAATTACACGGATTAGAAAATATGCGTAAAACAGATTATACACAACGCATAAAAAACATAGAAAAAAACGAAGTTGACAAAGCCAAAAACGAAGCTATTGCAGAATTAATGTACACTATTACGGGTGCAGTAGCATTAATTTCTATAGTATATTTTTCGTTAAATCATCAATGGATTTCCATTGCATCTTTGTTGGTATTAATCGTTTTATTTTCGCGCATGGTAAATTTAACCAATGGTGTAATTAAACAAATATCACATATCAATAATATGCTACCATCATTTGTACATTTTCAGGAAGTATTAAAAGATGCGCAGCAATCTCAAGGCAAATCAATTCCTACATTTAATTACCAAAAAATTAACCGATTAAAACTTGAAAATATACATTATAGCATAAAAAATAAAGAAATATTAAACGATGTAAATTTAGAATTTGAAAAAGGTAAATTTTACATTTTAACAGGCTCTAGCGGTATAGGAAAAACAATTACATTTGATTTAATAAGCGGATTAATTAGTCCGCAAAAAGGACAAATTTTAATTAACGAACAAGAATTATCTACCGAAGAAATTAAAAAATACCAAGCATCCATTAATTATGTTCAACAACAATCGATTGTTTTAGGAATGACGATTAAAGAGAACATAAACTTTTTTAGTAATCCAAGTGAAGAAAACTTACAAAAAGCAATACAACTGGCAGGATTAGAAAAACTGATACAAAAACTACCCAAAGGTTTGGAAACCAAAGTTAGTGAAGACAATAGAAATTTTTCGGGTGGAGAAATTCAACGTATAACCATTGCTAGAGCTTTAGTAAATCCTCCATCTGTTTTAATTTTAGATGAAGTTACCAATTCCTTAGACAAGGAAAATGAAAAATTAATTATCGAAAGTTTACAAAAAATAAAACACAATTGTATCGTAATTATGATTACCCATAAGGAGTATTTATTTGATTATGCCGATACGATTTACACTTTAAAATAGAATTTAAACTAATTTACCTAAATCGTTTAAAATTTGGATGTAATACGGCATGGCATTTTGCAACTCATCTATAAAAATAAACTCGTTGGCTGTGTGTGAACGAGCCGAATCTCCCGGACCAATTTTAACACTTTCGCAAGGCATCAAAGCTTGATCAGATAAAGTTGGAGATCCATAAGTTTTTAAACCCATAATTTTTGCTACTTCACGGATAGGATGTTGAGCACTTACACCACTAGAATTTAAACGTGTAGAACGAGCTACTGCTGTAGAATGAATATTTTGCTGTACAATGTCCAAAACTTCGGTATTGGTATAACAATCATTTACACGAATATCCACCACAAAACTACATTCTGCAGGAACAACATTATGTTGTGAACCCGCATTAATTTGCGTAACCATCATCCCTACTTCACCTAATTCGTCCGAAACTTTTGGGAATTGGAAAGTTTGAAACCATTGAATATCTGGCAAAGCCTTATAGATAGCATTTACACCTTCTTTACGTGCAGCATGTCCTGCAATTCCAGTTGCAACAACATCTAACACCATTAAACCTCTTTCTGCAACAGCAATTTGCCCTAAGGTAGGTTCGCCAACAATAGCAAAATCAATTTTTGGAAGAATTGGAAATAAAGCTTCCATACCATTTTTTCCAGAAATTTCTTCCTCCGCCGACGCTGCAAAAACCAAATTAAACGGTAAATTATCTTGGTTATAAAAATGAATAAAAGCACCCATTAAACCCATTAATGCTCCACCAGCATCATTACTACCCAAACCAAACAATTTACCATCTTGCTGAATAGGTGCAAAAGGATTATTGGTATAAGCAGGATTTGGTTTAACCGTATCTATATGAGAATTTAATAAAATAGTAAATTTACCTTGTGTAAAGTGTTTGTTTACTGCATAAACATTATTTAAATAACGTTGCGTTGGTATAAAAAAATCATTTTCAAGAATGGATTGAACATACTGTGCAGCGAAATCCTCTTCTTTACTAAAAGATTGAATACGAATTAATTGCGATAAGTAATTTACAATATTAAAAGAAATCATTATAAAAATTATGTATAACCGTTCGTAAACCTATGTAAAAGTAAATATTTTTTTCTTCTAATCTTGCATTACTATAAAATCTATTGGTCATACCAATTTCAAACATAAAATGCGCTTTAGGATTCACTAAATAACTGTATCGAGCATCAAAAATTTGTAAATTAGTTTGTAAGCCTTGCCCAGTTTTTTGTCCGTATAATGCACCATCCCCCCTAACATCTACACGGTTGGTATTGTAACTATATAAAATATTACCTCCATGATTAATATTATTGGTATCTAAACCAAAAATTGCACTTGAATATCTAATTTGGAAATAATTACGTTTATAATTGTATCGTAAAAAACTAACGAACTCTTTAAAATTTGCACCTAAGGGATGTGCCATAGGTTCGTTCATTTGTGTATGTGAAGTGATAGAATCAAAATGTGAATAAGTGTATGGACGAACATAATTATACTCTGCTTGAAAATTTAAATTTTCTATTTTCAAAAAATCATAAACCTTAGCTCCTGTTTGGAAACCATATTTATTTCCCCAATAATTATCGTTTCGTTTTAAAGCTTGGATATTTAAATCATCTAAAACAAATTGTCCGTAAACCACAACCTTTGGTGTAATTTTATACGATGTATTTAACCCTAACATAGCTCTATCAGCCGAACCTTGTTGCCATTCGATAGGACGCATAATAACAACTGGATTTAAGTAATTTAAATCAAAAGCACGTTTTTCGGTTATTTTCCATGTGATATTTTCGAATAAACTAATGTTAAATTTTTTATTTACATTCCAGCTTAAATAATGAATAGCATTAAATTTTGCATCCAAAAGTCTGTCGCCTTGCCCAGCAAATCCAAAATGATTATTACGTTGGATTAACATCACATACTTCATTTTCCAAAAGTTGGCTTCTGTTTTAAAATATACAGAAGGAAAAGCATGGTCACTTAATAACAAAGAGCGATAACCATCTCCTAAAAAATGTTTACCATGCCCAAATTCGAAATTAAAAAATTGATTAGGACGATAACTTAAAGCACCCATTGCAAAACTCCAATCCAATGCCCCGGAAGTTAAATCTTCTCTAAAGTTTTTGTATCTACCCTGTCCAAAAACAACATTTTGTGCACCCGCATAACGCAATTCGTGAGGTAAAAATCTTGCTTGATTTTCATACAACATCGAATTAAAAAACAACTTATTTTTAAAGCTACCTTCAATCCAATAACCACGTGTGTTTTGCCATGTTCCATAATTACTGTTTTGAAAATCTCTACCCAAACGTAAATTCAACAATAAATTTACTCTAGCTTTAAAACCAGCTGTGTCAATTTCGATTAAATTTTCATCAAACAATTTATTTTCGCTCCAAATAAGCGCTTTTGCCCATATTGAAGTTGGCAATAGATATAATCGATTAGAATCCTGCAAAGCATTATGAATACTATCCACATTATTAAAGTTATTTACCTCATCGTATCTAAAAGGTCGTATAGATGTATGCATTTTTGCATTAGGATGATACAAACGTTTTTCAACCGCATTTTGTAATTGCTGATCCAAAACAAAATTCATTTGCTGGGCAAAGGAATTAAAAACGAAAACAAAACTAAAAAATGCAATAAGCCTATTAGTAATCATAATTATAATTTAAAAAAGCAGTGCGAACACCAATAAAAAAGTGTTGGTAATTGGTTTGATTATCTTTATTCCAAATGGTTCTTAAATTATATCCTCCTTCTAAAAACATGTGGTTAGCAGGGTTTAACAACCATGAAAATTTAAACTGATGAATTAATGTGGTATATAAATCTCCTTGTAACAAAGTATTTCCGTATTCCTTTTCACGCAATTCATAACTTCTAAATACATCGTTTCCAACAGAAGTAAGCTGGTTATTATCTTTTCCCACTTGATGATAAACTGTTTTATACTGGGTAAAAAATCTTTTATATCGATACGAAAAAATCGCCAATAGTTCCTGAAAATTAGCCCCCAATGGATGTGCTAAAGGTTGATAAAAATGTCCGTATGCTTGAGCCGAATTTTTATGCGCATACGTAAATGGACGAACAAAATTATACTCTGCTTGAAAAGTAAAACCTGGAAACTTTTTTAAATTACTAATTCTAGTCCCTGCTTGCATTCCATATTTATTTGCCCACCAATTGTTACCACCAAAAAGTTCATCCGTTTTTAACTCGGTTAAAACCAATTGAGAGTACAATTTCCAATAGTTTGTAGGAATAACTTTAGCTGTAAAGCCAATTAACATATTATCAGGCGAGCCTAAATTAAGCTCCTGAGGGCGCATAATCACAAAAGGATTTAAATAATTTATATCAAAAGAGCTACGTTGTAAACTATCCCCTTTCCATATAACGGCTTCTACTAAACCAACATACCACCATTTACTTAACTTTATGTCTAAATGATGAAATGAACCATAAGATTTTTGACGTAAAGCATCTCGATTTGGGCGATTATACATATCAATAAATTCGCCAACTATTGCACTATATTTAAAACGCCAAAACTTAAAATCCATTTTTGCAAAAGGGTAACTGTTAGCATTATCTGATAACAACAAAGAGCGATGTCCATCTCCAATAAAATTTTTACCATGTCCAAAAGTAAATTTAAATTCTTTAGTAACCATAAGCTCCAAAGCACCAACAGATTGCCAAATATTTACCGCTCCATCATCCCTAATTTTTGCAAAACCTTCCCCTGGTGAAACTCTTGTTGCGTAAATAAAATTTTTTGTATAAGAGTCATATTTTGCTACATTTTCTGATAAAACCGAAAAAAATTTTAAACGTTTTCCAATTTGTCCTTGAGCTAAAACACCTCTACGATATTTAAAAATATTCCGATTATCAGGAGAAAACTCCTTACCAAATTGAATATCGTAATAAGGATCTAGAGTAATGTATTTATTAGGTGATTCCTGATAAGAAATCCAATTTTTATGCAATAAATAATTAGTATATTTTGCGTATTTATATTCTTTAAATAAGCTATCTTGTGCGTAACTTAAAAATAAACTATCTCGAGTTAATAGATTAAATAAAGATCTTGAACTAGTAAAGCCTGTATCTTGCCCTAAAGTATTGTAATAAAAAACACCCAAATCTTGGTGTATAGTGTTTTGTGCAATTATTGAATTATTGAATAAAAGTTGGAAAAAAAGACTGCAAAAAAGTAAATTATAATAATAAATCTTCAACATTATTGGATGTATGATTGTTGTTTAAATCTTCAAGCTGATTTTTTTTATTTCGTTTACGAATAATGTATGAAGGAATATACGATAAAATTGAAGCCATAAATAATTGCACCAATAACAACTCTATACTTCCTATATTTCTTAAAAAGAAACTAATTACAATAATCAAAAAATTAAAAAATATAATCGTAATTGAACTTTTGATATGCGAAAAACCTATTTCTAATAATCTATGATGAATGTGATTTCTATCGGGATAAAAAGGCGATTTTCCAGCTAGAATTCTTTTAGTAAATACCCTTAAAGTATCATATAAAGGAACAATTAAAATTCCGAAAGCTAATATAGCAATAGAATTAAAAGCATAATTAGGTGCTGTATTATTGTTTTCGATAAAATTTATACATAAAAATCCATTTATCATACCCAAAATCAACGAACCTGTATCACCCATAAAAATTTGAGCTGGTGTTTTATTATACCATAAAAACCCTATTAACGCACCTGATAATGAAAAAGAAATAATTGCTAAACTATCTAAATTATTAACCCAAAACCAAACCCCAAAAGTTGAACAAACCAACAAACCCACACCGCCAGATAACCAATTGATACCATCAATTAAATTAAAGCCATTCATAATTACCAATAAGGTAAAAACTGTTAAAGGTTTTCCAATCCATACTGGGATTTCTTCAATTCCAAACAAACCGTACAAACTAGTAAGTTGTAAATCACCCAAAAATACCAAAATAGAAACCGCTAAAATTTGTCCGAGCAATTTTTTTAAGGGATCTGTTATTAAAATATCGTCCTTTAAACCAATAAAAAAAATGATTAAAATAGAAACGAGTAAAAATTGTACGTTTTTAACGGGTAATTCTGCTGGTAAAAACAATAACATGGCAATAAAAAAACCAGCAAAAATTGCTAAACCACCTAAAGTTGGGATAGATTTATTGTGCGATTTTCTATCATCCGGAACATCATATAAATGTTTTAAGTACGATACACGAATGATGCTAGGTATTGCTAAAATAGCAATAACCAACGCAGTACAAAAAGCAAATATTATGTGAGAACTCAATTAGTATAAATTAAAATAATAAACCAACGCTTAAAAACAATCTTTGTGTTCTGATATCCTGCATTAATTTACGAGGAGTAGCTAAGCCATCCTCATCTGCCCATGATATATCATTTGATTCCTTTTTTAAACTTCTAGTAAAAGGCATACTCCAGTTGATGGAAGTAACCAAAGATACAGTTCCTGCCAAATTATATTCTGTACCAAAACCTAAATTTAATCCACCTCTGTAAAAAAATGTTTCTTTTTGTGCAGATAACTTTTCTGCATCACCTCCCAACCTAACTAATACATTATTATCGTAAACATCATTTCTTAAAGATTTTGCATCATACAAAATGTCGTTATCCAATCCAAACTCTAAAAAATAAGTTAAATAACCTATTTCAGGAGTTTTTGCTTTAATTTTAATTGGAACATTAACCGATTGTAAAAAAATAGTACGCTCACTTATTAAAGCTTGAGATTTATCCTCAGCACCATTTTCCGAATTTGTAAAACTATAACTATATGCCAAGTTTTCCACATATTTTAATCTTGTTCCTGTAGTTTTTTGGTGTAATCCAAAAGTAACACCAATTACATCGTTTCTATAAAACTCCAACTGAAAACCATAACCGTATAAATAACCTAAACCATCATTTTCTACACCAGATCTTTTAGATTGGTTCCATGCAAACCCACTTGTTCCTAAAATTCCTACTCTAAATCTTCTGCCGTCCACTTGAGCACTTAACTGACTAAAAATCAGTGTAATCAACGCCGTAAATACTATTACTTTTTTATTCATCTTACAAAATTTATTTACAATTATTAAAAATACTAAACTTTAAATATTGATTAAGGTTGCTTTAAATCCACTTTAATTAATAAATTTACACTTTAATTAAATCACAAAACTAACTAATTTATGATAAAGGATAAATTAATCGGCATAAAAATTATCATTTTACTTTTTACAAGCAGTTTTATCACCTCTTGCTCCAACAACAAATTTGATATAAAGTTGAAAGAAAATCTCGAAGAAATTAAAATTTTACATTACGACGAGGTTTTATTCGAAGGCAATCCTTACAACATCCACACCAAACTAGATAGTTTAGCTAAAATATACCCTGTTTTTATAAATGGCGACTATAAAAATGATGCGGCTGTAAATGGGTTAATAGAATATATTCAAAATCCACTAAACCAAAAATTATATCAAGAATGTATAAATCAAGACAGTAAATTTAAAACTGCTGAAGAAGAAGTTATTCTGTCGTTTAAGTATTTTCAGCACTATTTTTCTGATAAAAAATTACCTCATATTTATTTTTACATATCTGGATTAAATTACGAAGAACCTATAATTATTGCCGATTCTTTAACTATTTTAGTTGGAAAAGATTTATTTTTAGGCGCAAAATACCCCATTTACGGACAATATCAAGTACCTCTTTTTGTTTCTCAAAAATTCGATACTAAATATTTAGCCTTTCAAATCATGCGAAGATATTTGTATCAAACCTTTTCCAAAAACTTAAAAGGTAAAAATTTAATCGAAAATATAATTGCCCTAGGAAAAGTTGAATACATTTTACACGCATTGTTCCCAAACAACTCAACCGAAGAGATTTTAAATTTTACACCAGAACAAATGAATTGGTGCGAACAAAAAGAAAAAGCATTTTGGCAACATCTAGCCGACGAACAAATGTTATTTAATGAGGACTATCATGCGTACAAAAAATACATAGAAGACCGTCCTTTTATTTCTTCATTAGAAAAAGATTCGCCTGGAAGAGCAGGGATTTGGATAGGTTATAAAATTATCGAACAATACATGGAAAATAAAAATATTACTATAACTCAATTAATGGAAACCAATGATATGATGGAAATTTTTAATGCAGCTAAATATAAACCTTAATCATTTCTCCGAAATTAAACAAAATCCGGAATTACATTTAAATGCTTAAAACAATTAAACTTTTATTTTTATCACTATTAATTTGCAAAAATGTTTTTGCTCAAAGCTACCATTTTGTTCCGTTAACAGTGGACGATGGTTTATCGCAAAATGAAATTGTAAGTATTATCCAAGATAAAAGAGGCTTAATTTGGATGGCAACTAAAGGTGGTGGTGTAACCATTTTTGATGGAATAAATTACCGATATTTAAAAGAAGAAAATGGTTTAAGTAATAATATTGTTTACTGTTTATTTGAAGATTTAAGAGGTAATATTTGGATTGGTACATACGACGGATTAAATCTATACGACGGGGTTAAAATAAGAACTTTTAATGAAAAAAACGGACTAAATTCTACCGTAATAAAAACAATAGCTGAAGATGCAACTGGAAGAATTTGGGTTGGAACAGAAAACGGTGGAATTAGTGTATTAAATCCCGAAAATAAAAAATTTGAGTTTAAAGAATACAATATTGTAGTTGATAAATATATAGGTAATAGTTTTAGGAAAATCATCGAAAGCTCTGATGGTAAAATGTGGGTTGCTGGTAATAAAGGCGTAACTGTAATTGATGGAAATAAAACTTATCATTATGTGCAAAATGATGGTTTAGCTGGTAATTATGTTTTTGATTTACACGAAGATATCAATGGAGATATTGTAATTGCTACTAATAATGGTTTGAGTATTTTTGATGGAAAAACTTTTACAAATTATACTATAGATAACGGATTCCCTAGTAATGATATTTTGTGTATTGAAGAAGATCAAAAAGGAAATTTGTGGCTAGGTACTGCTGGCGATGGATTAATAAAATTTAATCCATTATTACAAGAATACGAAATTTTTAACAGTTCCAATGGTTTATCCGAAGATATTGTATTGTGTGTTTTAGAAGACGTAAGTAACAACATTTGGGTAGGAACAAAAGGCGGAGGAGTTAACAGATTTTCGGGTGTAGCTTTTACTTATTTTACAACTAACGATGGATTAATTAGCGAAAAAGTAAATGCAATTGCGGTTGATAAAAAAAATCAAACATGGTTAGCTACTAGAGATGGTTTAACCAAATTTGATGGCGTTAACCATATTTCATTTACTCAAAAAAATGGTTTGCCCGTTAATTTTTGCGCTACTGTTTTCGAGGATAAAAAAGGTAACATTTGGGTAGGTACTTTATTAGGCTTAGTAAAAATTGTAAACGATAAAATTACCAATGTTTACAGTTACAAAGAAGGTGTGATGAATCCTGTTGTAAGTGTCGTTGAAGATAAAAAAGGTAATATTTGGTTAGGAACAGATGGTGGTGGAATAATTTTATTTGATGGTATAAATTTTAAAACTTATTCCATGATTAACGGACTAAATAACAACAAAGTAACTTCTGTTTTAGAAGATGACAAAGGTGCTATTTGGGTAGGAACTTTTGGTGGTGGCGTAGCAAAATTTAATGGTAAAGAGTTTATAAATTATGAAAAAGAAGACGGTTTAGCTTCTAATATTGTATACAGTTTAGCTAAAGGTCCTCGTGGCGAAATTTATGTGGGTACTAAAAACGGAATTACTCGAATAGAAAATAAAACGTTTACCACTTTT
>Ga0209358_10002963_pt1 | contig 12688 bp, 5 predicted proteins | sample LauGreFa1BDMLBSN_2_FD_187574 | JGI IMG/M metagenome (GOLD analysis project Ga0209358, IMG submission 187574) | Freshwater lake microbial communities from Lake Michigan, USA - Fa13.BD.MLB.SN (SPAdes) (version 2) | ecosystem: Environmental > Aquatic > Freshwater > Lake | place: Lake Michigan, USA...
GCGTCGAGGAAGAGCTCTTCCTCGGCGGTCTCGACGGCGCGCGTCTCGCGGTTCCACCCGGCGACGTTGCGGCGCGAGAACGCGTGCGGGAGAGCGCGCTCGACGATCCCACGCGGCACCGGATGTGCGACGGGGATCGACACAAGGCGGTCGTGGTCGGGACCCGACTCCCGCACCTCGAGCGCGACGATGAACCCGGGCTCATGCACGAGGGATTCCCTGGCGAGTTCGACCTTGCGGCGCCCGGCGAGCGCACAGTGCGGCCGCTCGCGCTCGGGCTTGAAGGCGATGCGGTCCGTGAATCCCGCGACGAGCGCCGCATCGAGCGCTGCATTCGAGGAATCGCCGCCCGTTTCCCTCGCACTGCGCGCGAGCTGTTCGGCAACGAGCATCGCCTCGCGGATCGCAAGCCGATCGGCTTCGCGTGGAAGTGCTCGGTCCTGCGCGGCCTCGATGAGCCTCTCCCGCACGAGCGCATCGCTGCGCGGATCGTCCTTGGCGAGGAGTGCGAGCAGCGCCTGCGCTGGGATGTCCTCGGCCGGGTCGCGGTCGGAGAGCGCCGCCGCGATGCGGGCCACGCGGCTGGCGCAGCCGAGTCGCGCCGCCTCGACAAGGGCGCGCGCGAGGCGCGGATGTGCCGGCACGCGCGCCATCGCGCGGCCTGTCTCGGTGAGCCGGTGGCCAGCGCCAGCGGGTTCGAGCGCGCCGAGGTTCACCAGCGACTTCGTCGCCTCGTCGATGCGCGTCGCATCGGGCGGATCGAGCCACGGAAACCGTGCGAACTCGACCACGCCCAGCGACATGGTCTCGAGCATCGCGCTCGCGAGATCGATCCGCGCGACCTCGGCGACGGTGTGCGGATCGCGGCGCTCGTGCTCGGAGACCGACCACAGCCGGATCGCGCGCCCCGGCGCGGTTCGGCCAGCGCGACCCGTGCGCTGTTCGGCGCTGGCCCTCGAGATCGGCTCGACGCGCAGCGTGTCGAGGCCGCGCAGCGGGTCGTAGCGGTGGATGCGCGCGAGGCCCGAGTCGATCACCGTGCGCACGCCGTCGATGGTGAGGCTGGTCTCTGCCACGTTCGTCGAGACGATGATGCGGCGGCGCCTGGCGGGATCGACCGGGGAGACCGCGCGGTCCTGCTCGTCGGGCGGAAGTGCGCCGTGCAGCGGCAGCACATCGGCCTGGATTCCCGTGCGGGCGAGCGCGACCTTCGCCTTCTCGCAGGTCTTCATGATCTCGTACGCGCCGGGCATGAACACGAGGATGTGCCCCGGGTCATCCGCTCGGCCGGCCGCGAACGCGTCCAGCACCCGCTCCATCGCCGCGCCCGCGAGATCCCACGGCGTCTCGCGAGAGGGCTTGGCCAGGTGCTCCACGGTCACCGGGAACGAGCGGCCCTCCGCGACGACGGTGCGGCAGCCCAGGAATCCCTCCAGTCGCTGCGCCTCGAGCGTGGCGCTCGTCACGATCATGCGCAGGTCGCTGCGCCGCGACTCCTGCGCGAGTTTCACCAGCCCCAGCGCCACATCGACCGCAACCGATCGCTCGTGGAACTCGTCGAGGATCACCGCACCCACCCGCGAGAGCGCGGGGTCGCGCTGCATCTGTCTGACGAACAGACCATCGGTCACGAAGCGGATGCGCGTGCGGTCCGACACCCGGCGGTCGTGGCGCGTCTCGTAGCCGACCACGCCGCCGCACTCATCTCCGAGTTCCTTCGCCACGCGCATGGCGAGTGTCCGCGCAGCGAGCCTGCGCGGCTCGAGCACCACGATGTCGCCGGCGATTCCCGGAGCATCGAGCAGGAACTTGGGCAGCTGCGTGCTCTTGCCCGAACCGGTCGGCGCGACCACGACGAGGCGGTTCGCGTCGCAGGCGGCCGCCCGGATCTCCTCGCGCACGCGCTGGATGGGCAGCTCGTCGGGCGTCGGTGGCCGCGACATCAGATCGCACTCTCATGCCACGAGTCGCCGCCCCGCCGCCTGTGCCGCGGCCCGCCGCGCGTTCCGTCGCCGGACACGCGTTCCTCATCGTCCGACTCGAACCGGGGCAGCTCGGGAGCCACAACCCGCTGGCCGATGTGCGATTCCCACACGATCTGGATCGCCTCGTCGACGCTGTCCGTCACGCTGAAGATGTCGAAGTCGCCGGGGCTGACCGTCGCGTACTCATCGCGCAGCGTCGACTTCATCCACTCGACGAGCGGCGCCCAGAATTTCGTGCCCACCAGCACCACGGGAAACGGCACGATCTTGAGCGTCTGGATCAGCGTGAGCGCCTCGAACAGCTCGTCCATCGTGCCAAAGCCGCCGGGAAATATGATGAAACCGCGGGCGTACTTGACGAACATCACCTTGCGTACGAAGAAGTAGCGGAACTCAATGTCGACGGTCTGGAACGGATTCGGCCGCTGCTCCATCGGCAGCACGATGTTCAGGCCGACGCTGGTTCCACCGGCCTCCTTCGCGCCCTTGTTCGCCGCCTCCATGATGCCGGGGCCTCCGCCCGTGATCACCGTGAATCCCTTCTCGGCAAGCAGCCGACCGCAGCGTTCCGCATCGCCATACGAGGGATGCTCGGGCTTCAGCCGCGCGGAGCCGAAGACGGCCACGCCCGGAGCGCACTTCGACATGGTCTCGACGCCATCCACGAACTCACTGAGGATGCGCAGGGCGCGCCAGCTCTCCAGTGCGAGTGCTTGCTTCCGCTCGATCGGGTTCATGTCGAGGAAGGTACAGAATGAGGAACCGTGCGGTCGGGCGGGTGTCGAAAATCATAAGTGCATTTCGCAGCGATACTTGCGATCGAGCATTTGATCTGGACCGCGCGTTTGGGTAGACTTCCCTCCCTATGGCAAAGGACAAACCCGCGCGCAGCTCAGTGCGCAGCGTTTCCGGCTCGGAGCCCAAGTCGAAGAAGCAGCCCGCTCCCACCAGACCCTCTGGCGGGCAGGTTGCAAGATCGGTGAGCGCTGCGACGCCCTCGCGGCTCCCGAAGGTGCCGCTCGCGAAGGACGTGGAGCGCGAGAAGGCCGAGAAGAAGGCAGCCTCCAGGTCTGTGGGCAAGGATCCCGTGGGCAAGGATTTTGTGGGCAAGGATTTCTCGGGCAAGGAGTCCGCGAAGTCTGGCGCCTCACTCGCCGCGTCCTCGCTTCCGCCGGCACCTCCGTCCGGGTCCGTTCCGGTCCACGCGGCCTCCTCGGCCAAGCGGGAGCCTTCCGCGGCGCCCGCCGCGACCGCCAAGTCATCGGCGAAGTCCGCATCGAAGTCGCCCGCCGCGGGCGCCAGGCAACCCTCGGTCCCCGTCGTCGAGACGGTCGCCTCCGTCACGCCGCCCTCCGCGCAGCGATCCGAAGCGACGCTCAAGGCGATCGCAGCGGCTTCACCACGGCAGACGACACTGCAGCCGCCTGCGCGGCAGCTCGGCCTCCGGGCAACGCGGCCCGAGGAGATCGCCAGCGTTCGGCCGCTCGAGATGCGGTCCGGCCGCTCCTCCGAGGGGCGCGCGCCCAAGAGCGCGTCGGACATCAACGGATACGCCGCTGCCGTGCGCTACCTGATGGAGCGGACCGACTTCGAGCGCATGCGCTCGGTCAAGTACAACGAGCAGACCTTCAAGCTCGATCGCATGCAGCAGCTGCTGGCGAAGCTGGGGAATCCGCACGAGCAGATCCGCACCGTGCACGTGGCCGGCACCAACGGCAAGGGGTCCACCGTCGCGATGATCGCGTCGATGCTGCAGGCATGCGGCTACGCGGTGGGCGTCTATACGAGCCCGCATCTGGTGGAGCTTCGCGAGCGCATCGTGATCAACGGTCAGCCGATCGATCGCGCGGTGTTCGCCGAGGGAGTCAAGACCGTGGCGAAGGCCGCGGAGAAGGCGGGGGTCGAGCCCACGTTCTTCGAGGTCGTGACGGCGCTCTGCTTCAAGTACTTCGCCGAGCAGGCCGTGGACATCGCCGTCGTCGAGGTCGGACTCGGCGGCCGGCTCGACTCGACCAACGTGATCCGTCCCGAGGCGTGCGTGATCACGTCGATCGACTTCGACCACATGAAGCTGCTCGGGAACACGCTCGAGGAGATCGCGCGCGAGAAGGCGGGCATCTTCAAGAAGGACGTCCCCGCGTTCATCTTCGAGAGCGAACCCGGCGTGCAGCAGGCCATCGCCGAGGTCGCCGAGAAGGCGGGTGCGCCGCTGCGCATCGTCAACAAGGACATCGACTATTCGGCGCGGTTCTGCGTCACCGAGGACCTCGGGCCGCACACCCGCGTCTGCCTCTACTCCAAGTCCTCCCGCCTCGAGCACCTGCCCGTGCCGCTGCCAGGCGAGCATCAGGCCTCGAATTGCGGACTGGCGCTCGCGGTCGTCGACCACCTCAAGACGGTCGGGTTCGACTGCCCCGAGGACAAGATCACCACGGGTCTCGCGGCGACGCGGGTGCCCGGCCGCATGCAGCTCGTGTGGGACAGGCCGCGTGTCCTCGTCGACGGCGCACACAACCCCGCCGCCGTCGGGGCGCTGATGCGGTGCGTGGGGGCCCATGTCCCCTACGACTCGATGATCTGCGTGTTCGGGTGCTGCAGCGACAAGGACGTCCTCGGACTCATCGACAAGGTGAACCTCGGTGCGGACAAGGTGATCTTCACCCGCGCCGCTGGAAACCCGCGGGCGGCGGACCCTGAGGACCTGCAGAAACTGTTCAACGAGCGTTCGGGCAAGATGAGCCAGGTGGCGAAGTCCTTGCCCGAGGCCCTCGAAATGGCCACCCGCGCGGTGAGCCGCGAGGATCTGGTGTGCGTCACGGGTTCGTTCTACCTCGTGGGCGAGACCCTCAAGCACCTGCAGCACTTCGACCGAGCCAAGGGCGGCAAGATCAGCGCCGAGATCCCCGAGTGACCTCGGCGGACTGAATCCACGCCAGCTTCCGCACCCCTCCGGCCGGCAGGTTGTCGCATGGCCCCGCAACGGCCCGAACAGCCAGCCACACGGGACAGGCAGCGGCCAAACAGGACCAGTCCTTACGGGACCAGTCCTACGGGACAGGCACCCGTGCTCTCCACAGCCCAACCGAGGTCGAACGGGGATCGGCATAACCGGAATGGGACAGGCAACTCAGGCTTCCGCATGGTGCCTGTCCCTTCGTGGGCCTTCTGGGCGCGTCTCGTCCGGGATCCGCATAGTGCCTGTCCCGTCTGGGTCCCGCGGCGCAAGTCCGACAGAAATGGACCGTACACCGCAGTCCGTACAATCGCTGGCCCTATGACCGCGCAGCCGACACAAGAGGCACACGACCTGCAGCACCGTTACACCGCCGCATATGCGAATGCGGTCGAGGAGAAGTGGCAGCGCTCGCTCGCGTGGCCGGACGGCAGGGGCTACGGCCATCGCCAGCCGAATCCGGGCGAGGAGGGCTTCGATGCGTCGAAGCCGAAGTTCTACTGCCTCGACATGTTCCCGTATCCGTCGGGCGCGGGCCTGCACGTCGGACACCCCGAGGGCTACACCGCCACCGACATCATCTGCCGCTACAAGAAGCTCAAGGGCTTCAACGTGCTGCATCCGATGGGCTGGGACGCGTTCGGCCTGCCCGCCGAGCAGTACGCGATCGCCACGGGCGTGCACCCCGAGGTGACCACCAAGAAGGCGATCGACAACTTCCGCCGGCAGTTGCAGCGATTCGGCTTCATGTACGACTGGTCGCGCGAGTTCGCGACCATCGACGCCGACTACTACAAGTGGACGCAGTGGATCTGGCTGAAGGCGTACGAGTCGTGGTTCGATCCGAGCGTCAAGAAGGCCCGTCCCGTCGCCGAACTCGAGGCGCTGCTCGCGCGCGAGGATGCTGAGATCGCCGCGGCGGGCGGTGCGACGAAGCGGTGGTCCGCATGCACGAAGCGCGAGCGCCAGGCGCATCTCGACACCTTCCGCCTCGCCTACCTGGGAACGCAGACGGTCAACTGGTGCCCGAAGCTCGGCACCGTGCTCGCGAACGAGGAAGTCATCGACGGCCGCAGCGAGCGCGGCGGACATCCCGTGCTGCGCATGCCGCTCAAGCAGTGGATGTTCCGCATCACCGCGTACGCAGACCGGCTGCTGGAGGATCTCGCGCTCGTCGACTGGCCCGACATGACGCGCACGCTGCAGACCGAATGGATCGGCCGCAGCGAAGGCGCGGAGATCCGCTTTGCCGTCGACGGCGACTCGGAGCCGCTCACAGTCTTCACCACGCGCCCGGACACGCTCTTCGGCGCGACCTACATGGTCGTGGCGCCTGAGCACGCGCTGGTCGCGAAGGCCGTCTCGCGCGGCAACACCGAGCTCGCGAGATACGTTGCATCGGCGAAGAACCGCAGCGACATCGACCGCCAGGCCTCAAAAGAGAAGACTGGCTGCGCGACAGGCATGCACGCCGTCAATCCCGCCACCGGCGCGCGCATCCCGATCTGGACCGCCGACTACGTGCTCATGGGCTACGGCACCGGCGCGATCATGGCGGTGCCTGCGCACGACGAGCGCGATTTCGAGTTCGCGCAGGCGTTCAGGCTGCCGATCGTGCAGGTCGTCGAGATCGATGGCACGCCCTTCACGGGCGAGGCGGCGACCTCTGGCGAAGGCCGCGCCGTCAACAGCGCGGGCGCGCATCTCTCGATCGATGGCCTCGCGACCGCCGACGCGAAGAAGGCCGTGATCGAATGGCTCGGGGCGCAGGGGATCGGTGCGCTCCGCATCAACTACCGCCTGCGCGACTGGCTCTTCTCGCGGCAGCGCTACTGGGGCGAGCCGTTCCCGATCGTGTACGACGCCGACGGCAACCACTACGCCGTCTCCGCATCGCACCTGCCGCTGGTGCTGCCGCCGCTGGCCGACTATTCGCCGATCGAAAGCGACACGCCGCAGCCGCCGCTTGCGAAGGCGCGCGAGTGGACGCACACGACCGCGGGCGCCGCGGGCGTCGATCCGGCGCAGCTCGCTCCCGATACGCCGGTCGTGCGCGAGACGAACACCATGCCCGGCTGGGCTGGAAGCTGCTGGTACTACCTGCGCTACTGCTCGCCGAAGGACTCCGCGCATTTCGTCACGCCCGAGGCCGAGCGCTACTGGATGCTCTCGCGCAGGAAATCCGCCGGAAACGCGCCCGCTCCGACCGCGTACGACGCAGCGACCTGTCATGCGGGCGGCGTCGATCTCTACGTCGGCGGCAGCGAGCACGCGGTGCTCCACTGCCTCTACGCGCGCTTCTGGCACAAGATGCTCTTCGACTTCGGCGTGGTGTCGACCCCCGAGCCGTTCGGGAAGCTCTTCCACCAGGGCATGATCACGAGCTACGCGTTCCAGCGCGCCGACAAGTCGCTGGTGCCGACCGACCAGGTGACCGAGGTGAAGGAAGGCGAGTTCGTCGAGACGGCGACGGGCCAGAAGGTCGCGCAGATCGTGGCCAAGATGTCGAAGTCGCTGAAGAACGTCATCAACCCCGATGATGTGATCGCCGAGTACGGCGCCGACACCTTCCGCCTGTACGAGATGTACATGGGGCCGCTCGAGGCGTCGAAGCCGTGGAACACGCGCGACATCATCGGCGTGTTCCGCTTCCTGCAGCGCGCGTGGCGCCTGGCGGTCGACGAGCGGACCGGCGAGATCCTCGCCGCCGCGCAGCCCGATGCGAAGATCGAGAAGCTCCTGCACCGAACGATCCACAAGGTCGGCGAGGACATCGAGAAACTCTCGTTCAACACGGCGATCGCGGCCATGATCGAGCTGGTGAACGCGGCGACCCGTCCGCAGACCATGGTCGATCCCACGCAGGGCGGCATGACGCGCGACCAGCTCGAGCGCTTCGCGCGCATCCTCTGGCCGTTCGCGCCACACTTCGCCGACGAGCTCGGCGCGCGTCTCGGCGTCGTGTCGACGACGGGGGGCGGCTTCTTCGGAGGCTCCTGGCCGGTCTGCGAGCCCGCGATGCTCGTCGACGACGAGGTCGAGATGCCCGTGCAGATCCAGGGCAAGATCAAGGCGCGCCTCATGGTGCCGGCGAAGGCCGATGCCGCCGCGATCGAGGCGCTGGTGCTGGCGCATCCAGAGGTCGTCGCCGCGATCGCTGGGCGCACCGTCAAAAAGACCGTTGTCGTGCCGGGCCGCATGGTGAACATCGTCGTCTGACCGCTACGCTGTCGAGGCCGTGCCATGCGCCCCGACGCCTGCGAGTCCGTTGATGTCGACCTGGGTGTGTCCCGGAAGGCTGCTGCTCGCGGTGCTGGCGCTGCTCGCGTCCGCGTGCGGGCCTTCGCCGACGCGCCTCGACCGCATCGGGCCGCCCGTTCGCTTCGCGCAGTTGCGCGAGACGGCGTCGTGGTGCGCCGGATTCGATCCCGAGTGGTGGGCCATCATCGATGCGCGCTACGCCGCCTACGACCGCGCCCTCGATGCGGCCGTGGCGGCGCGCTGGGGGCCGTTCGCCGCGGAGGTCGCGCTCGAGAGGCGGCAGGGGAGGCTCCCCAATGGGCGTTCGGCGAGGGCGCAGTGGGCGCGCCATCGCGAGATCACCGCGGAGTTGGGCGCGCTCGAGCGGTCGCTGATCGTCGATCTCGACGAGACGCTGCCTGCGGAGGCCGATGCGTTCCTCTCGCTGCTCGCCGCGCGTCTCGAGTTCTCCCGCGCATCCGCGATGTTCACCGAGCCCGGACAGGTGCTTCCGGGTCCGCTCGAGGTACTCGCGCTCAACGGCCGCACGCCACTCGCGCCCGAGGCGCTCGCCGCGGCCACGACTGCATACCGCGAGCTCTCCGTCGCCGCGGCCGCCGCGGCCCGCGTGCTCGGCGAGGACTTCGCCGCGCTCTGCGCCGACAGGACCGACCTCGACGGCGCGGTTGCGCGCGCCGTTGCGGACGGCACCGACGCCCGCGCCGCCCGCACGGCCCAGCAGGAACGCGATCGCGCCCATGACCGCGCCATGGCGGAGTCCACGGAGCGGCTGCGCGTCGCACTGCTGCGGCAGGGCGCGCGACTCGGAGCGGCGATTCCCGAGGGCGAGCGACGCGACGACTACCTCTCGCGGCTCGATGCGTACCTGCATGAGGGCGTGCGCAGCCTGCCGTCGCTGCGCGCGGCATGGCGGATCGGCCGCTCGCTGCTCGCGCGGCAGGAGGGCGTTGCGGAGGAGCAGATCGCCGCGTTCGACCGCATCTACGAGCGGATCGTCGTTCGCGACGCCGAGCTGAGGCCGCTCCTCGCCTCCGGATCCGCCGAGGTTCGCCTCGACGCCTACCGGCAGCTCGTCGACATCGTGATCCCCATGCGCGACGCCTTCGAGGAGGCCTTCGGCCGCAAGTCCGACGTGGCTGATCGCGTGGACCTGCTCACGTTCGCGGTCACTGCCGGCGACATGTCGCCGGACCGCGCCGCGGACGCCATCCTCAAGGCCCGCGCGGAAGCCGAAGGCGTCGTCGACGGCGATGCCGACGGGAGCGCGCCGCCGTCCGAGCCACCGCTCTTCCCCGGGCGGGACCGGGGCATGCAGCTCCTGCTCGGCGCGCCGCTGCGCGAGGGCGTGATCGCGGCGTGCATGGCGCGCGTGCGCCTGCCCGCCGAGGATGCGCGGCGACTCGCGCCGCGCATCGCGGCCATCCGCGATGAGCTCGCCGCGCAGACCGAAATGGTGCCGCGCGAGATCGGCGAGGAACTCCGGTTGCTTGATCGGGGCGCGGACCTCGACGCGGCGTTGCGCGGGATCCCGCGCTTCATGTCGTCGCTGCGGTCCAAGACGGAGCGGGTGCGCGCCCTCGACCGCGCGGCGAACGAGCGATTGCTCGCCGAGATCGCGCGCGCGGCGCGCATCCCCGTGGATGACGAGCGCATCGCGATCACGCGGCTCGAGTTCGAGCTGCTGGCGGAACTCGGGACCGACCGCCCGTCGGGAGAAGCGGAGGGTATCGGCGGCCTCACGCCCGTCGCGCTCGTCAATCCGTTCGAGGTGGTGCGCAGCATGGGCGCCGACGACTCGCAGCGTGCCCTCGCCGAATCGATCGTCCACGCACGTGGCGAGGCCCTGCTCGCGGCACATCGCGAGGCACGCACAGGTCTCGAGCGGAACATCCGCAGACTGCTCGGCGCGCTTCTCCGCGGAAGCGCGGCGCGGCAGGGCGCGGTGGTGGCCGAGGAGGCGCCATGGCGTGCCGCACTCGCGGGCCGCAGCGCGGCGGACCTGCGCTTCGCGATCGCCGACGATCTCCGCGCCTCGATCGGCGACTTCGCCGCCGAGTCGTACCTCGCGCGCCTGCGCGAGATCGCCGAGCCCGCGCTGGAGCCCGTGCGGGCGCCGGCATTCGTCCGACTCGACCGCGCCGCCGCGGGCATCGGCCTCGGCGCGGCCGAGCGCGCGGCCACCGAGGACACCCGCGTCGTGATCGCGGAGTTGCTGGACCAGGCCGACGAGCGTCGCCGCGACGCGCTGCTGTCGACGCTCCGCTGGCGCGCGGCGTGGCTTGCGGTCGAGCCGCTCGAGTCGCGCGACCAATGGCGCGAGCTTGCGCGTTCGGCTCCCGACGGCTGGCTTCGCCTCTCCCGTGCGACCGATGCCGACGAGCGTGCGTTCGCTGCGTGCGCCGCGCTGCTCGTGGGCTCATCCGATGGCGCCGTTGCGGCGCACGCCGCGGGTGACTTCCCGCTGGTGCTGCCCATGCGGCTGCGCCCGCGCTTCGAGTGAGCCTCCAGTAGCATGGAACGCATGGCGCGCGAACACATGCCCATCCAGATCGGACTGCCGCCCGAGGCCGCGTGGGCGATGGCGCAGCCTGCGCCGATCTCGTACATCGCGTTCGTCGAGGGCGACGAACTGCCTGATCCCGGTGATGCGTTCACAGCCGCCGGCGAGTCGTTCGGCGTGGCACCGCAGGATGTCGAGCCCGTCCCGCTCAGCGACGACGGCGTCGCCTGGGCCTTCGCGTTCTCGATTCCATCGCGTCCCGCGCGCATCATGTGCTGGTGCGAGCGGGCGGTCGACGGTGCATCTCCCGATGGGCGCGCCAGCGATGCGCGCTGGGTGATCTTCGTGGAGACGCTCCTCGACGCGGCGCGCCCCGTCGATGATGCGGTCGCGCTCGTCGCCACCGTTGCCCGCGCGGGCGGTGCGCGCACGCGGCTCGCATACGACCCCGGGCTGGGAGTCGCCTGGTCCACAGCCGAGCTCGCGCGGCTCTTCCTCGGCCCCGACGCAGGCGAACTCGTCGACGAGCGCCACCTCTACCGCATCGAGCTGGCGGCGCACGACCGGGAGAGAGGACCATTCTGGATCACCACGGTGGGATTGGCGCGCATCGGGCGCCCCGAGTTCGAGCTGCTCGAGGTCCCCGTGGCGCTCCTCCGCCCCGCGCTCGAGCTCGTCGACGCCTTGGCCGCGCACTTCGTGCAGGAGCCGCTGCCGCACGCGGGCGTTCCCTTCGAGGCGGGCTCCGCCATCTCCCTCGCGCTCGTGCCTGCTGCGGAGGCGGCGGAAACGCTGTCCCCCGGCGTGCCCGGCGGTCCGCACGACCGTCGCGGCATTCCCCCTGGTCCACGCGCCGCCATCTGCGCCGCGGGCAAGCGCGGGGCCTTCCGCCAGGTCTGGATGACACCGGTCGACGAACTCACCCGACTTGCGCAGGGCGACGGTGCGCTGCTGCTCTCGCCGCGCGTGTCGATGGTCCGCGCGCGGCTTGCGCAGCGCACATGGTCCGATTTCGCGCAGGCGCGGGCGCGGCACGCATCGCACACCGACGTCGCGTTCCTGGCACGGATCGCTTCGTCCGCTCGCGCCGGCGAAAGTGCATCCGCACCAGCCTCCGACTGGCTCGCGGTCGAGCAGGCCACGGTCGACGGAGGACTCGGGCGCGCGGGGCGCGGCGACAGGGAGATGGAGCACCGCGCCTTCTCGACCGCCGACATCCGCGACTGGCGCATCCTCGGCCTGCGCGCCGATGCGCCCGAGATCGGACCGGAAAGCACGCGACTTCTGGGCTGAGCGCCGAGCACGCTTCCCGTGCATCGGGCGCGCTGCAACAATGCGGTGGTGTCCGCTAGCAGCAGCCGCCCCAAGCGCAGCACCCGCCTCCTGAAGGCGGGCGTTGTCTACATCGTGGCGATCCTCGCCGTCGGACTCGCCGCAGGTGGGCGTCCGAACAACCTCCTGGTGTGGACCTTCGGCTTCCTGCTCGCGGGACTCCTCGTCTCGGGCATCGTGTCGGGCTTCATGATGATGGCCGTGCACGCCGTCCGCGTCGAACCGCGCCGCGGCCAGGTCGGGCAGCCGCTCCTCATCCGCTACGAGATCGCCAACCGCTCGCACTGGATTCCCGCGTACGACCTCCGCACCGACGAGCGCGTGGACGCAGCCGCCCTCGCGGTCGCGGGCCCGGCGTGGATCATGCATGTGGGGCCACGCGAGCGCCTGCACGCGGAGGCGGTCTACCGCCCGCTCCGCCGCGGACCGGTGCGGCTGGGCGCCTTCGAGGTGACCACCGCCTTTCCCTTCGGCCTGATGCGGAAATCCCTCCGCTTCGCACAGCAGGGTGAGGTGCTCATCCATCCCGAGATCAGGCCGCTGCGGGCCGACATCCTCGCGCGCGTCACCTCGGGCGGCGTGGGCGGACAACGCCTGTCCTCGAGGCCCGGTGGATTCGACGACTTCTTCGGCGTGCGCGAGTACCGCCCCGGCGAC